>Ga0233426_10003396_pt1 | contig 12626 bp, 10 predicted proteins | sample SI_118_April2016_6_FD_179875 | JGI IMG/M metagenome (GOLD analysis project Ga0233426, IMG submission 179875) | Seawater microbial communities from Saanich Inlet, British Columbia, Canada - SI_118_April2016_10_MG | ecosystem: Environmental > Aquatic > Marine > Inlet | place: Canada: British... | reverse complement strand
ATATGCCTAGTGGATCTACCTAGCAGGTCTCACTAAACAGGATTTTAAAATGACTGAGGAAAAACCCCGAATCAACCCTATTGTCGCAGAACGAGACGATATGATTGGTCGCTCATCGACTTCTGCGTCTTCTGGCAAAAAAGGCTCTTCTGGGGGCGATGGTAAACGACCCGGGGGCGGTTCATCAAATGGCTCCGGTGGCGGTAATATCCTCGTCTTTATCACCCTTGTGGCTTTGATTGGCGCAGGGGGATTTGGCTGGATGCAGTTCGCTGCGCTGTCCGCGAAGCACAGCGACTTACAGCAGCGCTTTGAATCTCTTGAGTCGCGCCTGAGCAGCACCGATGAATCTGTTACTCAGTCCGGTGCCGCCATGCAGCTAAATATCAGCAAGCAATCCGATGAACTGAAAAAGCACTGGAGTGAAATTCGTAAACTCTGGGGTGTTACCAATGACATCAATAAAACCAAAATTGAGAGCAACAAAAAAGATATCGCCTTCCTGGCTAGCAAGCGCACAGCCATTGAAAAATCCATCGCCGAGCTCAGTGCTCGAGTGGATAAAGAAAATCGCAGTCTGACCAATCTCAGCGGTAACTATCTGGCGATCTCAGCGGATATAGATGCAGTGAATAGCAGTTTGCGCAACCTGTCCGACAAGGTGGCTTCAGTGCCCTTATCACTGACTAATATTGACCGTCAGCTCAAGGCCAATTCTGAAGCTATCGAATCTATGGATGCCTTCCGCCGTCAGACTAATCAAAAAATTTACGCTCTTGAAAAACGCTCATCTGCGCCAGCCACAGCTCCAGCTGGCACTGCTGTCACTCCGCCCAGCCAATAAACCACAGAGACTAAAATCAGCATGACTAATATTCGCCAACAAGACCTAATCGACAGCGTCGCTGACGCGCTGCAATATATTTCCTATTACCATCCAGTTGATTTTATTCAGGCGGTAAAACAGGCTTATGATCGCGAAGAGTCAAAGGCGGCGAAGGACGCTATGGCGCAGATCCTGGTCAACTCCCGCATGTGTGCCATGGGGCATAGGCCGATCTGTCAGGATACCGGTATTGTCACAGTGTTTGTTCGGGTCGGTATGAACGTCCAGTGGCAGGGAGATATGAGCCTTACGGATATGATCAATCAGGGTGTACGTCAAGCCTATACCCACCCAGATAATGTACTGCGCGCCTCGATCCTCAGCGATCCCGATGGCGAGCGTAAAAATACCGGTGATAACACGCCGGCAGTGATTCACTATGAGATAGTCCCAGGGGATAAGGTCTCAATCGACGTCGCAGCCAAAGGCGGTGGCTCCGAGGCGAAATCCAAGTTTGCCATGCTCAACCCCTCAGACTCAGTGGTCGACTGGGTACTTAAAATGGTTCCCACTATGGGTGCCGGTTGGTGCCCACCAGGCATGCTCGGCATAGGTATTGGCGGCACGGCTGAAAAAGCGATGTTGATGGCCAAGGAATCCCTGCTTGAGCATATAGATATCTCTGAGCTTCAGGCTCGAGGTGCTAGCAACCGCAATGAAGAGTTGCGGCTTGAGCTGTTCGATAAGGTCAATGCATTGGGTATTGGTGCTCAGGGCCTCGGCGGTCTGACCACGGTTCTGGATATTAAGATCAAAGATTATCCTTCTCACGCAGCCAATAAAGCCGTGGCGATTATTCCCAACTGTGCGGCTACTCGCCATGTACACTTTGATCTGGATGGCAGCGGTCCAGCGCAACTGGACCCGCCGAATCTGGAAGATTGGCCAGAAATTACCTGGGAAGCGGATGAATCAGTACGCCGAGTGAATCTCAATGAAGTCACTCAAGAGGATATTGCCACCTGGAAGCCGGGGGATACGCTATTACTTTCTGGCAAAATGTTGACCGGACGCGATGCGGCGCATAAAAAAATGACCGATATTCTTGCCACTGGCGAAAAATTGCCGGTGGACTTAACCGATCGCTTTATCTATTACGTGGGCCCAGTTGACCCAGTGCGTGAAGAAGCGGTGGGCCCTGCTGGTCCTACTACGGCTACGCGCATGGATAAGTTTACCCGCACCATGCTCGAGGAGACTGGGCTGATGGGCATGATCGGTAAAGCCGAGCGCGGCCAGATTGGTATAGACGCTATTCGCGACAATGAAGCGGTCTATCTGATCGCTGTGGGTGGTGCAGCTTATCTGGTGTCCAAGGCAATTACCCACGCCGAGGTGGTGGCCTTCCCAGAGTTGGGAATGGAAGCGATCTATGAGTTTGAGGTCAAGGATATGCCGGTCACTGTGGCAGTGGATACCAAGGGCGAATCAGTACATCGCATAGGTCCACAAATATGGCAGGCAAAAATTGAGGAAAAAGCACTCACTTTGATCTAATCTCAATTGAATAGGTGGGTCTGCTCGATTTGGTTGGGAAGTAACCGGCCAAAGTAACTGGGCAGACTAGGTGAGCGTAAAGCAATATTAGTACAGGCTCCAGTAAGGAGCTATTCAACATAAAAGGGAAATAAAATGAAATCAATAAATGCAATCTTGGGAGCAACTGCACTGGTTTTGGCCGAGGCAGCAACTGCCGCCGATAACTGGTATCTGGGTGCAACAGCAGGTTACTTCGATCTCGATGGTGAGCGCGCGATTAGCGAAGACCACAATACAGTCACCGCTGGTGTTCAGGTGGGTAAATACCTGTCTGATAATGTGGCTTTAGAATTGGGTTATGGTGCCAATGTGGGCCATGACGATGTCGATGTACTATCACTCAATACACTGATCTGGATGAGCGACAGCGAGGTCACTGACTGGCGTCCCTATGTCTTGTTTGGTGTTAATCAGTACGACTTCCAAGACAGTTCTAATCTCGCCCTCGATCATGACGATCGCTCCACCCAGATCATGGTGGGTGTGGGTATGGGCACTCGGTTTAGTCACGGTCTCGAGTTTCGTGCCGATTTACGTGGCATGGCTGGTCATGATGAAGACGGTGAAGATGTGGGTGTGCAGTTCTCGCTGAACAAAGTTTTTGGTAGCAAGTCAGTTTCTCCTGCGCCAGCACCAGTGGCTGCGCCGGTTGTGACTCAGCCAGTAGCAGAGCCGGAAGTTGAGGCAGAACCAGAAGTACGCACCATCACCGTGCGACTCAATGTTGAATTTGAATTTAATAAAGACACTGTGTTGGCTGTTTATGGTGACCAGTTGGAAGCTATTGCCGCGGCCATGAAAGCTCAAGACGATATCGATCTGGTGCTCGAGGGTCACAGTGATAGCCGTGGATCCGACCAGTACAATATGAGCCTGTCTGATCGTCGCGCTAAGGCGGTCAAGGCCAAGCTGGTTGAAGATTATGGCATTCCTGCTGCCCGTATCAGTGCAGTGGGCTACGGTGAAACTCGGCCAATAGCCACCAACGAAACTGATGAAGGTCGCGCACGCAATCGCCGTGTAGTGGGCGAGATGTCTTTTTCTGAAGTCTACAACTTCTAATTGAAGTTGGCCCTAGTACTTAAAACGGCGCTATCCAGATAGCGCCGTTTTTTTATGCATAAAAATTCATTGTGATGGATAATGAAAGCCGGCATATCTGCGGGGATGAAAAATGGACAACACATTCTATTGGCACGACTACGAAACCTTTGGTATCAATCCGTCCATCGACAGACCCAGTCAGTTCGCCGGTCTGCGCACCGATTTTGATCTAAACCCGATTGGTGATCCGCTGGTGATCTACTGCCAGCCACAGCCAGATCTGCTGCCCGCACCTCAGGCCTGCTTGGTTACCGGTATTACCCCCCAGCAGGCGCTAAAAGAAGGCCTTGCCGAGCCCGCGTTTATTGATGCTATCCATCAGCAGATGTCACGACCCAATACCTGCAGTGTCGGTTACAACAGTATTCGCTTTGACGATGAAGTGACCAGATACACGCTCTATAGAAATTTCTACGACCCCTATCAGCGAGAGTGGAAAAATGGCAACTCGCGCTGGGATATTATCGATATGCTGCGCCTCTGCCGCGCTCTGCGTCCTGAGGGTATCGAATGGCCAGACCATGAACCCGGCCGCCCCAGTTTTAAATTGGAAGACCTAACCAGCGCCAATGGCCTAGCTCACGAAGCCGCCCACGACGCGCTCTCAGATGTCACTGCCACCATTGCCATGGCCAAGCTAGTTAAGGAGAAACAGCCGCGACTGTTTGACTATGCACTACAAAATCGCGGCAAAAAGCAGATCGCTGCAATGCTCGACTTAAAGGCCCGCAAACCGTTTTTCCATATCTCTGGCATGCTCGCCAAAGAACATATGTACGGCGCGCTGATGATGCCATTGGCGCAGCACCCAACCAACAGCAACGGCATTATCTGCTTTGATCTGTCTGCCGACCCAGAGGCTTTGGTAAGCCTTAACGAACACCAGATTCGCGATCGCGTATTTAGCGCCAGCAGCGATTTGCCCGAAGGCACAGAGCGCATTCCCCTCAAGGTAATCCATATTAATAAAGCGCCGGTAGTCACCACCCACAAACTGGTGGATGCCGCCGCGGCCAAACGCTTGGATATTGACCTTGAACGCTGTGAGCGCAACTGGCAGCGCCTCAATAGCATGGATCTAAGCGACAAGCTTCAGCTAGTATTTCGCGAGCAAACATTTCCGCCTAAATCCGATGCCGAGCAACAGCTCTATGGCGGTTTCTTGCCCAACCAAGACAAGGGCCTGTTGGATGAAGTGCGGCGCGCGACAGCCAGGGACTTTAGTCAGCAGCAGTTCTATTTTGCCGATCAGCGCTATAATCAACTGCTGTTTAGCTACCGCGCCCGTTATTTTCCTGAATCTCTGACTGCCGAAGAACAGCAGACCTGGCTCGACAGTTGTCGCTGGCGGCTCACCGATGAGCAGTCCGGTTATCTAACCTTGCAGCAAAACCGCAAGACCTTGGATGAATTGCTCGCCGACACAAGCCTCAGTGATCACAAGCGCGGAGTGCTTCAGGCATTGGAGAGCTGGAGTCAATCGGTGGCAGAGCGGTTTGCGCTTAACTGAACAGCGGTTGTAATTGAGAAGCACCGGCAAACAGGCTAGAATCCGCCAACTAAATTGCCCCGAGGTACCGCGTGAACTTCACCGGCGCGCATATACTTTCCATCAGCCAATTTCAGCGGCAGGATGTTGAGCAGATTTTCTCTGTAGCAGATCGAATGGAACCCTATGCACTGCGCAAAAGGGTCACCCGGGTGCTTGAAGGCGCCATTCTCGGCAATATGTTTTTTGAAGCCAGCACCAGAACCCGAGTCAGTTTCGGCTCGGCGTTTAATCTGCTCGGCGGCGAAGTTCGCGAGACCGCCGGCTTTGAAAGTTCGGCACTGGTCAAAGGCGAATCCCTCCAGGACACCGCCAGAGTATTGTCCGGTTTTAGCGATGTCATCTGCATGCGCCATCCCCAGGAAGGCTCGGTGGCGGACTTTGCCAGCGCCAGCCGTGTACCGGTAATGAACGGCGGTGATGGTGCCAACGAACATCCCACCCAAGCATTGTTGGATCTCTATACTATTGGTCGCGAGTTAGAGGCCAAGGGCCGCACTATTGACGGCTTGCGAATCGCCATGATCGGCGATCTGCGTCACGGCCGCACCGTGCACTCTCTGAGCAAGTTGCTCAGCCTCTACAACAATATCCAGGTGATGCTGATCTCGCCTAAAGAGTTGGCTCTGCCAGAGAGCATTGTCGAGCAGATGCGCAGCGCTGGTGTCACAGTGACTGTCTCCGATGAATTGAACAACAGCATTGCCAATGTCGATATTGTCTATTCCACCCGAATTCAAGAAGAGCGCTTTAACAGCAAAGCCGAAGCGGATTTATACCGCGGCAAGTTTCGCCTTAATCAGGCCATCTATACCCAGCACTGCGAGCCCAATACGGTGATTATGCACCCACTGCCCAGGGACTCCCGAAGTGATGCCAATGAGCTCGACTGCGATCTTGACGACAACCCCAATCTGGCCATTTTCCGCCAGACCGACAACGGCCTGTTGATCCGCATGGCGCTGTTTGCCCTGGTGCTGGATGTGGTGGACAAGGTGGACCAATTCTCTCGCGAGGTTCACTGGTACAACTCTCGACAGCAGTAAAATCCATGACCATAACCACCGATCACCAGTAAGTGGAGGCGATGGTTTTTTGTTCCAAGTATTCAAAAAACTGCCTGAAATTTTAATAGAGCATGTAGAGCAAGAGTACTTTAGAGGTTTCAATGAGTGAATTTGACGATATTCGTCCCTACAACGACAGTGAAGTGCCCGCGGTTATTGCGCGCCTGATTGCCAGCTCCGAATTTATCGACCTGCTGCTATCGCGACGCGCGCCGCTGCTGGCGAAAATCTGCCCCTGGCTGCTGCGTCCACTACTGCGTCGCGCCCTCTCTAAAGCCGCTAAAAATATGCGCACGGTGGCTGACCTACAGAGTTACCTCACTGTATCCCTGAAGGCACTGGTGGATAAAACTACCGATGGTTTTAGTTTCAGTGGCCTAGAAAAGCTCGATCCAAAAAAATCCTATTTGTTTCTCAGCAATCACCGCGATATAGCCATGGACCCGGCCATGGTTAATCTGGCCCTAATCGAAAGCGGCATGGACACATTGCGCATCGCCATTGGCGACAACTTGTTGAGCAAGCCCTTTGCCGCGGACCTGATGCGAGTTAATCGCAGCTTTATTGTTAAGCGCAATATTAGTGGTCGCCGGGAAAAGCTCACTGAGCTAAAGAAGCTCTCAGCTTATATCCGTCACTCCATAGTTCAAGACGGCGTGTCAATCTGGATTGCCCAGCGCGAAGGTCGCGCTAAAGATGGCCAGGACCGCACCGAAACCGCCCTGTTAAAAATGCTCGCCCTGTCCAAGGACAAGGATCAGAGTTTTGCCCAGGCCAGCAGCGAGCTCGCTATGGTGCCGGTGAGTATTTCCTATGAATACGATCCCTGTGATGTGGACAAGGGCCGCGAACTATTCGCTACCCAGAATGGACGGGACTATATCAAACAGGAGTTTGAGGACCTCGACACTATTCAGAAGGGGCTTGTTGGCTATAAAGGCAGGGTGCATGTGGCTTTTGGTGATGAGTTTTCTGATGAACTTAGTGATGGGCTAGAAAGCCCAGACAAACTGTCCGCAGCCATAGATCAGCAGATTTACAGTCAGTACAAACTGTTTCCGAGCAATATAATAGCCTATCAAATGCTCGGCAAAACCGAAGGCTTAGAGCGCGCCAAGCAGCTTTGGCCGGATTGCGATTGGGCTGATATACAAGCCTCTTTCCAGAGCCGTCTCAATGCCGCACCGCGAGATTATCGCAGCATCATTACCCAGAGCTATGCTGCTCCGGTAGACAATTATTTACAGGCGACACAGGGATGTTAATTTTTTGTTAGACCCAGAAGTCAGAGAGACAATCCAGCAGGGCTATCGCAAGTTCTTAAAGTCCCGCGACCTGAGTCCCCGTCTCGGACAAAAACAGATGATTGCCACCGTGGCCAACGCTCTCACCGACAGCGACCCAGATAAACGCTTGGCCGTGGTTGAAGCCGGCACAGGTACAGGTAAAACCGTCGGCTATTTAATCGCCGCACTGCCCATAGCTCGCGCCTTAAAAAAGACCGTGGTAGTGGCCACCGGCACTATTGCCCTGCAAGAACAGTTAATTCACAAAGACCTTCCGGAACTCCTCGAAGCCTGCGGCTGGGACCATAGCTGCGCACTGGTGAAAGGTCGCGGACGCTACGCCTGCAACCTGAAAATGGAACAGTGCCTAGACGCCATTAAGTCAAAAGACGCCGGGCTGTTTCTTTTCGAAGATGAAGAAGCCTTTAACCCCAATATACAAACCGAAGATCTCTATCGTGAAATGTCCGACGCCCTCGCAGATGGCAGCTGGGATGGCGACCGCGACTCCTGGGAGTCACGCATACAGGACGTGGAATGGCGTGCCCTAACCATTGATCGCCGCCAGTGCAGTGGTCGCCGCTGTCGTTTTGTTAATCAGTGCGCCTTCTTTAATGCCCGCAATGAACTGGAAGAGAGCGAGTGTATAGTCGCCAACCACGATCTGGTCATGGCTGACCTGGCTCTGGGAGGCGGTGCGATTTTGCCACCACCGGAAGACTGCATCTATATCTTCGATGAAGGTCACCGTATTGGTGACACCGCCATTCGTCACTTTGGTGCCGAGTGTCGGGTCAATAACAGCATTACCTGGCTTGAGCGCCTGCAGAAGCAGTGTAAAGGTCAGGCGCCCCTATTTGAAAAAGATACCGCACTGGCGGAGCAGCTGCCGCGCATTGAGCGTGAAGCGACAAAAATTATTGAGCTATTGAACTTTGCCTATCCGATGCTGCAGCAAGCCTTGGAATCTGCCGACTATCCAGAGGATGGACGCTATAGATACGCCAATGGCGATATAGGCGAAGGGCTGCGTGATATAGCTTCGCAACTGGCCAAGCAGACCAGCGGCTGGCTCGGGCGACTGGAAGTCTTGGTCGATACTCTAAATGATGCTCTGGGGGACAAAAACTACCCCATTCCTGCTCCAGATGTGGAACTCTTCTACCAGCAAGCTGGCAGTTGGCAGTCCCGGGCAGAGCAGCTTTTAGCCCTGTGGGACAGATTGCAGCGCGAAATTAAAACCGGTGATATGCCATTGGCCTGTTGGCTGCGTCTCGACGACAGCGGCGGCAATGTGGACATCTCAGTAAATGCCAGCCCAATTCAGGCGGCGGAACTGTTGCGCGATGTCTTGTGGGGCAGCTGCTATGCCTCAGTGGTCACTTCGGCAACTCTAAGGGCACTGGGCTCATTTCAAACCTTGCAGCGGGAGACCGGAATTCCCGACTTCGCTCACTTTATGACTGTCGCTGGCGCCTTCGATTATCAGCAGGCCGCAGTGATTCGCGTGCCGACCGATGCGGTTGAAGGCAATCAGGCCGATGCCCACACCAGTTATATTATTGATCACTTCGCCGACTACGAAGAGCCTCGCTGTGGCACATTAGTGCTGTTTTCGTCCCGCAGGCAGATGGAACAGGTCTATGACGATCTCTCAAAAGAACTGCAGAACAATATTCTTATTCAGGGCAAATTATCCAATCGCGAAATGGTACGCCTGCACAAAGAACGCATAGATCAGGGCCGCACTAGCGTGCTGATGGGCTTGGCGAGCTTTGCCGAAGGTGTGGATCTGCCCGGCGATTACTGCCGTCACGTAGTGATTGCCAAGCTGCCCTTTGCGGTGCCAGATGATCCACTCCATGAGGCCCTATCGGAATGGATTGAAGCCCGGGGCGGCAACTCCTTTTTTGATATTGCTCTACCCATAGCTTCGCTGCGATTAGTTCAGGCCTGTGGCCGGCTGCTGCGCACGGAAAAAGATACAGGCACAGTTACCATTCTCGATAAACGTTTGATCACCAAGCGTTATGGCACTCAGCTGTTAAATGGGTTGCCGCCTTTCCGTCGTGAAATTGGGTAGGCTGCTTGCTTTAAAGAGCCGGGCCAAAAAGAGGGGGTAGGGTCTATGAGTGAACGTCACAGCCAGTTAGCCAATCTTCTTTTTGATCTAGAAAAAGAACTTCGCCAAGCCAAGCTGTGGGCGCAACAGAGCCCACCACCAGAGGCGCTAGTCAGTACCGAACCCTTTTCAATTGACCTGTTGACCTTCACCGAATGGTTGCAGTTTATTTTTCTGCCCAAGATGTACGCCACAATCGAGGCGACAGAAGAACTACCACAGAGCTGTAGTATCGCACCCATGGCGGAGAAGTATTTCAGTGCTGAAGAAGTATCGGGAAAAAGGTCTGGCGAGGATTCTAGCGAGTCTTGTAATCAGAGCTCTAAGGAAACCGCCGGAAAAATTGATCGAAGATCAATTATCCGGCGTCTTGAGGCTATAGATGACTTTATTTGCGGTCACTAGCAGGGCGCTTGCTTGGCTTGCGGGGCGCTGAATCAGAACCGCGATGAGCTTTTGGCTTGCCTTTAAATGCGGGCTTTTCTTTGTTGAAGGCAGGCTTGTCGCGCTTGCCCTTGTATGCTGGTTTTGCATCACGCTGTTCGCCAGCAGTACCATTGTCGACACTGATCTTTAATGGCTTCTGGCAGACACGCACCTTATATAGGTGATCAAATAACTCTTTCGGCATACCTTCTGGCAGATCAACAGTGCTGTAATCATCATGTAATTTGATATGGCCAATAAACTGTGCATCGATCTCCGCTTCGTTGGCAATGGCACCAACAATATTCTTCGGTGACACATCATCATTGCGGCCGACCTCAATACGGTAGGTAACCATGGCAACTTCATTGCCTTCGCCATCTACAGTCGGGCCCTTGTCTCGTGGTGGCTTGGGCGCGCGATCAGGACGCTGACGCTCGCTTCGATCACTGCGATCGTTTCTTTCACTTCTTTCGTTGCGATCGGGTCTCTCGCTGCGCTCTCGTGGCTTGCGCTCGTTGCGATCACTAGCCGAGGCTCGCGGCGTGTCTATAGCAACCATCTTCGGGAACAGCGGACGTTCTTTCTGGGCTTCAAAGGCCAGAGCTGCAGCCAGCAAAACCATATCAATGTCGTTCTCAGCGGCAACTTCTTTCACCAATGAGTGAAACTTATCCAGCTTGGTGGACTTGCACATACCAACCAACTGCTCTTTAAACTGAGCAATACGCTGGCCGCTAACTTCTTCATTGCTCGGCAGATTAAACGAGCTAATCGGCTGACGGGTCGACTTCTCAATCGAACGCAGCATGCGAATTTCTTTCTGGGTAACAAACATGATCGCCTTGCCTTCACGACCAGCACGTCCAGTTCGACCAATACGGTGAACATAGGACTCATTGTCGTAGGGAACGTCATAGTTGATTACATGGCTGATACGCTCAACGTCCAAACCGCGCGCGGCGACGTCGGTGGCCACAACTATATCCAGTTGGCCTTTCTTTAAGCGGTTAATAGTGCGCTCACGCAGCGTCTGAGTCAGATCACCATTTAGTGCCGCTGAGGAAAATCCGCGCGCTTCAAGCTTCTCGGCAATTTCCAGTGTCGACGACTTGGTGCGCACAAAAATAATCATGCCATCAAACTGCTCAACATCAAGAATGCGAGTCAGGGCGTCCATTTTCTGGTGGCCTTTAACCATCAGGTGAGACTGAGCAATACGCTCAACAGTCTTTGTCTTATTTTGAATGCTGACCACTTCGGCATCGCCGAGATACTTGTCGGCAACACGTTTGATCGCTGGCGGCATAGTGGCAGAGAACAGTGCACGCTGACATTCAGGTGGTGTCTTAGCCAGAATAGTCTCGACATCATCGATAAAGCCCATGCGCAACATCTCATCGGCTTCGTCCAAAATCAGACCTTTAATATTGCTCAGGTCCAAGCTGCGGCGACGCAAATGGTCAAGCATACGACCTGGCGTGCCTACAACAACCTGGGCGCCGCGCTTCAAACCACGCAACTGGCCACCAATATCTGCACCACCGTAGATCGGCAGAACATGGAAGCCTTTGATATGTTTGGCATAGCTCTGGAACGCTTCAGCCACCTGAATCGCCAACTCACGAGTCGGTGTCAGGACCAGAATTTGCGGTGTTTTTTGTTTCTCATCCAGCATGCTGAGGAACGGCAGCGCGAAAGCTGCAGTCTTGCCAGTACCCGTCTGTGCTGTACCCAGAAGGTTTTTACCTTCCAGAAGGATCGGTATGCTCGCCTCTTGAACGGGAGAGGGTTGCTCGTAACCGAGTTGCAGTACGGCTTTGAGGACGGGGGCAGAAATACCCAGTGATGCGAAGTCAACGGACGACATTAATTTACCTGTGCTTGGGGAATTTTGGGGCCCCGGATTATGAGGCGGGGAAGTATACGCCTAAGTGACTCTTTTTTATAGTTTATTCGGGTCTAATTTGATGGCGGAGAAGCTTTGATTTACATGGGGTTAGCGGTGGTTGGCAGGGCTAAATTTTTCTGCCCCCGAGTTCGGCATTAAAGCACCGTCTCAATCATCACCTCGATCACCACCTGAGTCTTCACCGAATTGGCAATAAAGCACTGCTCATGTGCTTGATGATGCATCTGTTCCAGCTTCTCCATTGTCGGTTGTTTGTCGTCAGAGAAAGTCGCCCGCGGCTGAAGAGTCACTTTGGTTATTGAGATTTTACCCTCGGCATCTTTCTCCATAATGCCAATCGCGTTATCAATATACTGATCAATCACAAAGCCCCGCTTCCCAGCGATAGCCAAGAAAAACAGCATATGACAACTGGACAGTGAGGCAATAAACGCTTCTTCAGGGTCTACATTGGCCTCAACGGAATAGGGCGGCGGCACAATGGATGGGGCAGAAGAGGCGGCAACAACTTCACCGCCGTCAAATTTCCAGCTGTGACCGCGACTGTATTTATTATCGCTAAAGGCTTCTTCAGGTTGGCGTTTCCAGACGACCTTTGCGCTATATTCAGACATTTCTTTACCTCTCTATTGTTCGCTGGCGGCTCTAACCGCATCGGCAAGGGCTTTTGAACCGGTACTCTGTAAATGGCTAATCACACTCTCTCTATCGTGCTCAGCTCTATTTTGGCTGAGC
>Ga0233426_10003395_pt1 | contig 12632 bp, 19 predicted proteins | sample SI_118_April2016_6_FD_179875 | JGI IMG/M metagenome (GOLD analysis project Ga0233426, IMG submission 179875) | Seawater microbial communities from Saanich Inlet, British Columbia, Canada - SI_118_April2016_10_MG | ecosystem: Environmental > Aquatic > Marine > Inlet | place: Canada: British... | reverse complement strand
GAGTAAACGATTTACACAATGAAACCAACAATAGAGTATCCGAATACTATATTGAACTATCTCAAAAGATTGGTAAGGATTATGATGAGATTCACGAATTAATCCGAGGTGTTGAAATTGATATCAAATCAGATAATAAGAAAAAATTAGAAAAGTTAACGGAACAGATTATAAAAAAGATTCCAATAACTAACGATACATTATTAAAAGAGGTTCAGCAGATGAGAGATGATTTTCTTGCGTTGAGACAAAACTTATAATATGATAGGAGAAGTGTCAGAGTGGTCGAATGTGCTTGACTTGAAATCAAGTGTACTGCGAGGTACCGGGGGTTCGAATCCCTCCTTCTCCGCAAAAGGGGAATTAGCTCAGTTGGCTAGAGCACTACGCTTGCACCGTAGGGGTCATCGGTTCGAATCCGATATTCTCCACAATGGTGGTATAACCACTAATTAATAATAAGAATAAAGCCTTTGTAGCTCAGCTGGCTAGAGCAGTTGATTTGTAATCAACAGGTCGTGGGTTCGAGTCCCTCCAAAGGCTCAATAATAATTGAGATGAGATTCCCTTCTAACAAAAGAAAAGCAAGATACATCAACAAACAACTATATCTTGTTCACGCAGTAATACCAATTGATAGAGTTAAAAATGCTAACATGGTTAAAGAATGGTTGGGAGTTGATACTGCATTTAAAGTTCAACGAGAAGGAACGTATTGGTTTTGTGAATTAGTAGAAGAACCCGAATGGGAAAATATATAATTATATAATATGAGATGGGTAGAATATTTTAGAACATTGGCTCACACAGTCAAACTTAAATCGAAAGATGAGAAAACACAGATTGGTGCTGTAATCGTTGGTAAAGATAAAGAAATTGTATCTACTGGTTATAACTCATTTCCACGAGGATTGGATGATACCAAAAAATCAAGACAAGAAAGACCTGAAAAATACTTTTGGTTTGAACACGGTGAAAGAAATGCAATTTATAATGCAGCAAGAATAGGAGTATCAACTAAAGGTTGTACTATGTATCTATCTTGTGGAATTCCATGTGTAGATTGTGCACGAGGAATCATAAACTCAGGTATCACAAGAATCTTTTGTGAAAGAGGAGTTACCACTAAAGGAGATCATTGGGAAGAAAACTACAATAGAAGTTGGGATATGTTGGATGAAGCTAAAATTGATGTTCAATTTTATGATGATGAATACGGTGGAATATGACACTAAAGATAAATTCCCAAACATACTATTTATAATTATACACTCATTTACTACCATAAAAACAACCACACAAAATGCAGAAAGCTAAACTACACGAATCAACTAAGGAGATAATAAAAGAAATTATTGATTTGAAATCTGTGAAACCACAAACACAGGAGTTGAAAAAGAAAATTCAAAAGTTACAACAACGTTTGGAAGATGTATCATGAGTAGAGAAAAGGATATTGAAGAACTACTGTATGTTGCCCACAAAGAGGGAATTCATTCTGAAGTAATGAATCTTGCACGTGAGCTCCAAGATACTAAAGAATATAAATACAATCGTGTTGAAGCCTACACAATAGCATATAAAACTATATCTTCTAAAGGATAAATTCTAAACCTAGATATTTATACTTGTATGGCAATTAGAGATTATTTAGATAATTTAGGAAATAATTCTTCACGTGGTGGAGGAGGTAATTCTTCACGGAGAAGTGGGTTGAACAGAAGTTCCTTCTTAAGACCTAGAAAAGGTAGAAGTATTACTACTGTCCAAAAACCTGCACCAAGACCATCTCCACCACCTAGACAAGAGATACTCCCACCGAGAACCGATGAAGTTGAAAGTTATGATGATTCTCAAAGAGAAGTATCACCACAAGCATCAATGGCACCAGCTCCATTAGAAATAACACAACAAGTTTCTCCTGTAATTACAAATCCAATAGAAAATAACTTTACTGCTGGTGCACCATCGAGTATTGCAGTTTCAGTAGATCCATCTAACCCATATCTTAAATTTGTAAGAAACCCATATCCAAGTGAACTTGGTGAAAATCCTATGGGTAATTACTCAAGAAAAAATGGTTCGGTAGAATTTAAAGGTAAGTATGAAGAAAACGTTCTTACATTTAAAGAATGGCCATTAAATGGTATTACTTCCATAGAAGGTACTTCATTCAATTTTATAATCCAATTCGCGGATGGTACAAAGTATACATCACCTGGTTTCTTACAAGAACTAGAACTTGAATTTAGTGTTGGTAATCCATATAGAACAGTAAATACCATAGCTACCGTTACGGTTGATGACACATTATTAAGTGGTTATGCAACATTTAATAAATTTAAACTTGGTGAAAACTATGCTGAAATGAATGTATCGAATAACATAGATACAAAGGAAGAAATAATTGCACACATCGATTGGTTGGTAGGTTCTGGTGTTGAGTTACGTGATGCAACTGAAATGGGAGCATTTACATCTAACCCAACAGAGGATTTGGGTTTTGCATTTCAACCTGAGATAGATGGTGAAGATCCCAAACCAAAAGAAAATGAAGAATCAACGATTGGTGTTGATATTGGTGAAACGGTTGATCCCGTAGTTACTTCAGATACACCAACAACACCACCAGTAGTAGATGATGTATTTCCACCATTCGGTGTACCAGGTATGAGACCAAATGAATTGAGAACATATGCTGGTAATGGTAAGAGATATAGATGGGACTCTGCAAGACGTGGAATATTTGGAAGAAGAGGAACTGATAGAGGAACGTGGATATGTATAGGAGATACTGCACCAACACAAAGTACAACAACTTCAGCTATAATACCAAAATTTACCCTTCCAAACAGAGGATTTGGTGGAATAACAATGGGTAATTTCCCATCTGGAAATTCATATAGTGGTGGGAAAATAATATGTGGAGAACTATATAGACAAGGATTCTTATCAGAAGAAGTATGGGAAGCTGACCAGAGATTTGGTAAGGAATTATTTAAAACAAACCCTCGTATATCTTTAGGATATGTATTTTGGGCTAGAGAGGTTGTTAAGTATATGAAAAATAATCCTAATCATACAAAGTATTTATATAGAATATGCAAACCATGGACAGAGCACATGGCTTATAAAATGGGTATATCTAAAAAAAGAAATATAGTAGGAAACATCACACAAAAAATCGGATATGTTTATTCTCTGATAGTTTACAATTATTATCAATTAAAATGGGGAAGAAATAGATTAACGATATGATAGGAGATGCACATAGAACAGTTTCTTGGGAGAAGTATTTATTACCAACCGATGAACCAAGGATAAATAAATTTTTAGAATCTAGAGGAAATGAGGTATTCTTTCAAATATCTACGGCAATAAATACTGCAGTATCTAGTGATAGAAAATCAGTAGTTATTCTAATTCACCCCAATATAAGAAATGTTATAGAAATAAAAAAGAAAGATTTTATTACTGTTTTAAATAGAGCAAACGAATGGTTTGTTTCAAAAGAAAAATACGAAGTATGTTCTGTAATTAGTGAGTATAAGGAAAATATATTAAAGAAAACTTCAAAGATAAAGAGTACTAAGAGGATTCAAAGTTTAATTTAACCATATTTATATACTATATAGGAATACATAACACATAGGAAACAATAACATGAAAGGAACATTATTTTCAGCTGATTTTATTAAAGATGTAGATGCAAATTTAAGATTATTAGAATTAAATACTGATAGTGGATTTATATCTAATACATTATCAAGTAGATTTGATTTCGCAGATTTTATATCCATACTACAAAGTAACAACATTACTGAATTGGTACTTGTATATAAAGAATTTCAAAAAGAATTTATAGAAGTACTTAAAACTACAATCGGAACTGATGCAACATTTATTACAACAGTAACAGAACAAGTAGAAGATAAGGACACTATCTACCCAAGCAATGTAACAGATTCATCTGAAAAGTTTATCTTAAGATTAGCATATGATGAGAACGCATTATTGGATTCTACGTATTGCAAACAGAGAGCAAACTTACAGAAATTATTTTATGATAATTCGGATACTGGTTCTATACCTGAGTTTTATTATAGTGGTAGTGAGTATGAAGTAAACACATTAAGTAGTGCTGTTAATGATCATAATACATTACCTGATTTTGTTTCCAAACCAAAATCTGAAACACACTCTGCACTTAAATTTTATAACATAGGCGGTAGTGAATCATCTTCAGCTGACAGAATTACACGTTTAGTATCTCATCCTAATATTGATTACGGAGCAAATACAATTGAGAAATTTCATTACAATCTAAATGAAATATCTAATAACAATAAGATGAGTGGTTATCGAGTTGTTGGTATTGTATATGGAACTGATATTGAATATGTAAATATTGGAAAATGGAAAGTTGAATCTTTCTTTGAAATACCAACAGTTTCTGAAATAAACTATATTACAAATAATGATGGTGTACCATCTATAATAGAAGATTTTGAAACAACACTTGCTGATGGTAATGTTTTTGGAGAGGGAACAACCACTTCACAGAGTTCTATCGCCGGTAAAAAGTGTATGAAAGTAGTAACTACTACTGATGGTGATAAATGGCAATCAGGTCAACTTTCTTTTCAAAATGGAGATTTGGATTTAACAACTAGTAATAAACTTGTTCAAGTAGAAGTTTATTCAGATGTAAGAACTTGGATATTAGCGAAGGTAGTTCAACCACAAAATGGTGGAGCAGAATCAGCAACTCATGCATCTCATGGAGGTTCAGGATGGGAAACAATAGATTTCAATTTTTCAGAACCACACGATAATACACCGGTAGCAAATGATGTATATGGTAGGATAGCATTTTTCCCTCTTTGGTACGGAGCTGGATTTGATGATAGTGCAGTTACCACAACGTATTATAAAACCATAACTGCACTTCGATATACTGATGAAACAACAGATAATTTTATTAATTCATATGAAGATAAACATTATTATCAACTTACATCAAATTGGATAAGAACAACCACAGGAGATGGGCTGTTTACAGATACTGATATATTGAATTTAGATAATACATCTGGAAAAGTTCAAACCTATTTAGTGGATGATGTTGTAAAATCAGTTTTTATAAATGGTTTACCTGATGGTGATATCGAAGCAATATATAGTACGTGGAGTTCTGCTGGAAACGAACTTCCTTCTGGTTCATATGTTACATCTTCGATTATCGATACTATACAAGTATTAACCGGCAACGAAGAATATGGAACTATTGGAGAAATAAAGTTAACCGAAGATGAAGCAGTATATACATCGATAACAAAAAACTTCTTGGTATATAATACAGGTTCGGATGCTATGAGTTTTGAACAACAATATAAATTAAATCCGAATGAAGACTTCTTGGTTGACCAAAGTGGTAGTTTAATCCCAATTCTATCAAATAACATAGTTGTATTTAATAACGAAGATAATGATAAAATATATCAGATTGACATTGAAACAACAGATGCATACTTTGTAAGTTCTTCACTTTCACCACTTATAGTGCATAACTGCTTTATAGCAGGAACTATGGTTAAACTAAATGATGGAAGTGATGTTGCAATTGAGGAAGTTAAAATTGGTGATGAGATATTAACATACAATGAAGAACTTGGTAAAAATGAAAAAGGTATAGTTGGTGATTTAAAGAAACATACTGTAGATTCTGTAATTAGATTAACCTTAGATAATGAAAATATAATCTTAACAACATCAGAACATCCATTTTACGTAGAAGGTAAGTGGATTACGGCTAGTAAATTACAACCACTAGATGTTTGTTTAAAATCAGATGGAAGTGAATCTATTATATCAACAGTAGATGTATTAGAAGAATCTCATGAAGTATTTAATTTATTAAACGTTGAACCCACTCATACATTTTATGTAAACGGAATTCTTGTTCATAATAAATTGGAAAACCCAACTTGTTTTGCAGCAGGTACACACATATCTTTATCAAATGGTGATGTTAAAAATATAGAAGATGTAGTTGTGGGTGATGAAGTACTAGGATGGGATGGAAAAAAGATAGATTCAGCTATAGTAATTGCAACTGATGATTCACATAATGTTGGCTCTCATGCAGCTGCATGTAAACTATTAGGTGATGAACCATCACTATATACGATAGATAGCACTGGTATTGAGTTTACACCAGAACATCCATTCTTAACGAAAGACGGATGGAAATCATTAGCACCAGATAAAAACCAAGAACCGTATCTATCAAACAAAGAACCAAAGATACTTCAAGTAGGAGATAGTATATGTATAGACTCTGAATGGAAAGAGATAGAAAATATCAAAATAGTTCGTTCTGATGCAAAAGAAAAAGTTTATAACATAACAGTAGATAGATTACATTCATATATTGCTAATGGAATCATCGTACACAACAAATAAGGATAAGAAATTATGGCAAGTATCAAAAAAAATTACAAAGAAATAAGTACTCAAGAAGTTAACTCTAGAGCAAGTTACGCTTTAACATCAGATGAAAGTACAAAAGTAGTAACAATTCTTGATAACTTTTTTACCTACTTTAAATCTAAACATTCATAGTTGAATATTTAATACTAGGAACAAATGAGTTCTAAAATATGGTTTCAAAATATTCTATCTGATAAAATAAAGTTTACTAAAAGAAAATCCCTATCTATTATTAACATAAATAATAGTAATTTTTTAGAAAATATATCTTATATAGATACGACAATTGACACATTCAATTCCGAAATACAATGGAACGGAATGTGGAATCGTGATTCGGCTCATGAAAGAGTAGAACACAATCACACCCTTTTTATTTTATTAGAAAATGATATTCCAATTGGACATCTTTGGTATGATTCCGATTATGTCTATAACGTATATGTATCAAAAGAAAGACAAGATGGAGATGCTTCTTGGTTTGTACACGAAACAATGTTATTAATGAATAAAGAACACTCCATAGATACCTTTAGATTGTACGTAGATGAATGGAACGAGAGAGCAAAGAGCTTTTTTAAAAAAATAGGTTATATTAAAAATGAATTTTTAACAAACTAAATAATGGCAGATAATATTACAAAAAAACCACCAAGAGGTAAGATTAAATTTAATATCACATTATCAGAAGAACAGAAAGAATCTAAATCAAATATACTAACACATCCATATAATTTTATTATGGGTAAAGCAGGTAGTGGTAAAACATTATTAGCAGTTCAAGTTGCATTAGATATGTTCTTTACAAGACAAGTAAATAAAATTGTTATAACAAGACCAACAGTATCTAATGAAGATAATGGATATCTACCAGGTTCTTTAAATGAAAAGATGGAGCCGTGGTTAGTTCCAATTCGTTCTAATATGAGAAAGGTTTATAACAAACCAGCTATATTGGAAAAGATGGAAAACGATGAGAACATTGAATTAGTATCTCTATCACACTTTAGAGGAAGAACATTTGAAAACTCTTGTGTCATTATAGATGAGTTTCAAAATCTAACTAAACAACAACTTGGTATGGTATTGGGTAGATTAGGAAAGGGTTCTACAATGATACTTACAGGTGACCCACAACAGATTGATTTGAAATTTTCAAATGATTCTGCAATACACGAAGTACCCAAATTAAAACCATCACAATATGTATTTTCAATATCACTTTTAGATAACCACAGACATGAGGCTCTAAATGAGTTACTTAAGCTATTGAATGAATATGCATAATGGCAGATAAGAAAGATTACATATGTGCTGTACCATTTACCTCATTGGAGATACATGATCGTGATAGATTCTTGTGTTGTGCTTCTTGGTTAAAAAAATATCTACCAGAAGAGTCATCACCCGTTGATGCTTGGAATTCTACAGAAGCAAATGATATTAGAGATTCTATTTTAGATGGTTCATATAAACATTGTGATTCACTACAGTGTCCGATGTTACATCAACTTGAAACAGTTGGTTCAGTTGCCAAAATTAAACCACTATATCATAAAAATAATATACCATCACAATTACAATCTAAACTAGATGATTATAAAAACGGAACATTAACACCTACTATAATTCAATTTTCATTTGATAGAACCTGTAATTTAGCATGTCCATCCTGTAGAGTGGAGTTATTTACAGCAAGTAAAAAAAAGATTACAGAAGTAGAAGCAACTATTCAAGAAATAGAAGATTCATATGGAAATACTACGGAAGTCCTATATATTACAGGAAGTGGAGATCCATTCATATCGGTTGGATTTAGAAATTTTTTAAGAAATTTTGATAAAACCAAATGGCCAAAGTTAAAGAGCATACACTTACATACAAATGCAACTAAGTGGAACAAAAAGATGTGGGATTCTATGCCTAATATACACAGATATGTTAAGAGTTGTGAGATATCAATTGATGCCGCTACGAAAGATACGTATGAAAACAAAACCAGATTGGGTGGTAAATGGGATGAATTAATAGAAAATTTAAAATTCATATCAACCATACCGAGTTTAGTTAGAATTAAACCATCATTTGTAGTTCAACAAAAAAACTATAAAGAAATGAAAATGTTTTATGATTTAATGGCATCTATATTTGTAACAACAAAAGATTTAGCTGTTTATTATGGAAAGATTACTAATTGGAAGACATTTTCAGCTGAAGCATTTAAGAAAGAAAAAGTTTGGGATACTAATCATCCAGAATTTCATGAGTTTGTGGAAGAAGTAAACAGAACGTTACCGAATAATCATGCATGGAGCAACTTACAAGAATTCATAACTCCTTCTAAAAAATTAATCTAATTAAGAGTTCCTTTATGGATGCTACCTTAGAGGTGAAAGTTCCCCCACATTTTTAATTAAGTGATGGGGGAATTTTAATTAAAATAAATGATAAAAAGCTTGCGCAATCCAATAAAAAGTCGTATATTACTTATGTAATAAGAAATGATAATTAAACCGTTAAAACGTAAAATATGAAAAGTAAATTTGAAATTTGGATTGAGAAAGTTAATAGTGAAAGAAAAGAATATTGGGATAAGAGTTTCTCATATAAAGAATATGAATCATTAGAAGTTACCAAGGGTAATAAGTATATGAAAGTTATGGATGGTACTACTGTTTGGGCATTCATCTCTATGGTAGATGGTTTATTAAAAAACTCACCAATTAAGAAAGGAGATTTACTAAAACCAGCAAGTTGGAGAACACCAGCTAAACACAGTAGAGGAAACATATTCGATGGTACAGATAGTTGGACTTACTACGGACCAGAATACTTAAAATAATTTAAAAAACTTAACGGATAATTTGGTAGTTCGGAATTTATGTTGTATCTTTACATAGTAATGAAAGCTCGAATGGTGGAATTGGTAGACACGATGGACTTAAAATCCATTGAACAGTAATGTTCGTGAGGGTTCAAGTCCCTCTTCGAGTACCAAATATGGACGAGTAGCTCAGCTGGATAGAGCAATGCCCTTCTAAGGCATCGGTCATAGGTTCGAATCCTATCTCGTTCACTATTAGGACTTTTAGCTCAGTTGGTTAGAGCACCGCACTCATAATGCGTAGGTCGATGGTTCGAGTCCATCAAGGTCCACCTAAAAATAATTAAGAAAAAGCTTGTTTAATCCAATTATTTTTCGTATATTTACATAGTAAATGTGTGGGAGTTCCCACTAAGTATAAACCTTTAAAACATAAAACAAATGAATTATTCAGAATTAAAAAACCTTTCCCTTCAAGAACTAAGAGAGTTAAACTCTAAAATTGTAGAATTAGTTAAAATCAAAAAATCCGAAGTTGCTTGGGAAACAAAACAAGAACTATATGTTGGAGCTAACGTTTCAGTTAATCATCCAAAGTTGAGTGGTAAACAATGTAGAGTTAGTAAAATAAACAGAACTAAAGCTGTTATTCAAGTTCTAAACTCCTCAACTTCTTATGGTAGAGTTAATGAATATAATGTTCCATTAACAATGTTAACTTTAAACAAATAAGATATGACAATTAAACAATTTTACTTAGAAACATACCCAACCGATGATATGGGTAAAGATATTAAAGATAATGCCACCTTTGTTGGTTTTGTTACTCAACTAGTTGATAATGGTGATGTTTATAAATACGTTGGGGTTTATGATAGTTTAATACGAGAAAGATTATTTTCAGAACTAGCAAAACAACTAAAAACAACCTACGATTGTATTTATAATTTATGGTTAAAACGAGCAAAATAAACACTAAAAAGTTTGGTAAATCCAAATAAAAGTCGTATATTTATAAAGTAAATGAGTGATAATACTAACCTTAACAAAGAAAAAGATTTGAAGAAAAAAATAGTTTACATCGATATGGATGGAGTTTTAGTTGATTTGGAAAACGCGTTTGATAAGTTTTTCAATCTTCACCCTTATCTTAAAGAAAGATACAAAGATAATCCTGACCATATCCAAGGTATATTCAGAAACCCACCTCCAATGAAAGGAGCAATTGAAGCTATAAAGAAATTACAAGAGAGTGGTAAGTATGAATTATTCATAGCTACGGCATCTCCTTGGGGTAATCCAAGTGCAAATGCTGATAAAAGGTTTTGGATTGAGGAATACTTTGGTAACATATTTCACAAGAAAATGTTCATCACTCACAGAAAGGATTTATTGATGGGTGATTATCTTATTGATGATAGAACTAAGAACGGAGCTGGTGAGTTTAGTGGTGAGTTGTTAAGATTCGGATTAGATTGGGAAAACAACTACACACCAAATGAGTATCCAACTTGGGATAGTATATTAGATAAATTATTATAATGAATAGAAAAGAACAAACAGAAAAATTCGCATTAAGTGGAATAGCATTTTTTGGAGTACTACTTGTAGTACTGTTATTATTATCATCACTAGTAAGTTGTACACCTGATGATGAAATAATTATCCGAGTAAGCCCAACATTAGAGATTGATGGTAACTTACCAATGGATTTAAATGGATATTATCATTTAGAATTAAATCAAGATACAAATCAAACAATACACACAGTAAGTGGTACAGTTGGTAACACTCTTTATTGGGATGAACCCATGAAAGTAGAATGGGAAAGTAACTTACAATGGGTATATCAAGATATGCTAGTAGATGTAAGTAACTCTTCTTCATATGTTATGGATGGAACGGTTACTAATGTAATAGGACCAGTTAGAACAATGTTAGGAGATACTCTTATATTAACAGGTACAATTAGAGAACATCTAATATCTGATTCTATAATGATAATACTGAATTGATGTTAGATTTAGGAATAGAGTTTCCACCAATTCCAATCACAGAAAAAACATTTATAAGACAAAAGTGGGAAAAGTGTATTGAAGAAGAAGAAACTGAAGATGGTGAAATTATAAAATTCACATATTGGGTATTACCACTACCCAAAGATAATCCAGAAAATGATTGTGCACAATTAGTATCATCAGCAGATGATGAATGGGAAGAATACCCTAATTTAAAAAAAGGAGAATATTGTGTGGAACTACTTGGGTTCTTTGGACTTGGATTGTGTTGGACAGAAGAAGAACTTGAAATATTATATAAATCTTTAACCCACATGGATATCGAATGACATAGTGTCATGTTATATGTTGTTAAAACTGACAAAGTGTCATCTTATATGTTGACAAATACGATTGGTACGGATTTGGTACAATGGATAGTAAATTTATAATTAAAAAAAAAGGAATATTATGTTTTACACAATTAATGAAAATTTCGTAGATAACTTCTTTAAGGACATCTACACAACAAAACCAACTAATAGATTGAATTCACAATTTGAAGCAGAAGTATTAGAAGATGGTAAACAAAAAGTTACAATTAATACTATTGGACACAATCCAAAAGATATTACAGTAGATGTTACTGATGAAGAAATCACAATCAAATCTACAAAGGGAGAAGATACTTCTTCATTTGTTAAGGAGATTGATTTAATATTAACAGTCGGTGTTGATTATGATGGAACTAAAACAACTGCTAAATTTGATAATGGGTTACTCACTCTCCTTATTGATAAGAAAATTAATAAGAAAGCAAAGAGCCTTAAAATTCAGTATTAAGGTAATTATAATAAGGGTTATAGAAACTAAGGGGAGGTTAAAAAATCTCCCTTTTTTTATACTTTAATATTTATTACTATACAATACACTATATAATTATGAAAGATGTTTACAAACAAAGAGCAGGTGATACGATAGAAGCCTGTACTACGAGAGCTAAAATTGTTAAAGAAATGGCAACAGGTGAAAGACCAACAGATCAAAAACAGGCAATCGCATACCTAAGAGATATCCAAAATGGATTAGGTAAGTTACAAGAGTTAATAGACTTGGGATAATATAAATGAAATTCAGAACTTTATTGTTAGGATTGGCAGCATTGTTTGTAGCATTCAACGCAGCTTTTTTCTCCGTAAGTGGTTTATCTAAACTATTTGCTGGAGCAGCATTCTCTGTAATTATAATGGCGAGTTCATTAGAACTTGCTAAACTTATTACTGCTGGTTATCTATACAACTATTGGGATAAGATAAACA
>Ga0233426_10003393_pt1 | contig 12633 bp, 19 predicted proteins | sample SI_118_April2016_6_FD_179875 | JGI IMG/M metagenome (GOLD analysis project Ga0233426, IMG submission 179875) | Seawater microbial communities from Saanich Inlet, British Columbia, Canada - SI_118_April2016_10_MG | ecosystem: Environmental > Aquatic > Marine > Inlet | place: Canada: British... | reverse complement strand
CTTTTACTGGGACGGTGAAAAAGCATGGTGTACTAATTACCCAAAAGAGACTTTACGCGCTGACTATAAGAAATCCGTAGATACTGCAGAAGAATTTTCAGATGCTACAAAATCAATATCAGATTCCGGTAAATGGGAAAAGGTAGAGAAAATTTAATATTACAAAAATATTAATAAAACATGGCAAAGACAAAAATATTTTGGATAGCAAAGAAGGTTGATGACACCATGCAAATGTGGGGTTACAATAGCAAAAGGAAGGCACATGAAAAAGGACTAGAGCTTTATGGTGTAGGTATGACAGATTTCTCATTTAATTTAGATGGCGAAGAGTTTGAAGATGAAGACGGATCAACCGCTTTTATTTACTCTGGTCAGATTGATTCATTTGGTCACTTCTTACTATATAGAGCAGATGACATGCCACATGCAATAGGCCTAGAACAGGAAATGGCTGCTACTGAATATGTAGAGGCTGAATTACCAAGTAGCGCCGGCGCATGTTTCCCAGCTAAACTAAAAGGTGGTTCATGTGATGTTTATATGTCTAGTGCTGTTGAAGCTAACGGTGCACTATGGACGTTTGAAGATGGTGAGGTAAATGAGCAGAAAGAAACAATGAGACACATACCAACATTTGAGTCATTCATTAATAGATAACTCTAACTAACTATAACAAATTAAAGGCTGCCTCTGAGCAGCTTTTTTTGTGAGCAAATGTCAGCACCACGGGTCTTTGAGCACTTCGCATTCTAAAAGGAACTCCAAGTCTAGGTGGAATTGTTCGATCGATCACTCAGAGTTCCTCTGACGTGCCTTGGAAAAAAAATTAGGAGATTTTGTAAAACTGTGTTAGTATGGTGGCCCTTCCAGACAACTGGCCCTTCTGGCCTTAGGGCCTTTAACTGACCGGCGTGACGCTAGGGGCAGATAGACTTTAATAACCAGTGAGTTCCGCTAATGACAGATAGGTAACGCCGGATTAGCAATGTAGAACGTAATGATGTAAGCAGACTTCTTGTAACAGAGCTCTGCAACACATAGGTCACACCTAGCCTCTGGAGTAACAGTGAAGAATCGCGTCATCATCAATCTGATTCGTTGAGTAACATCGAGACAAAAAGACACCAATGCCAATCTGACCCCGCGCGGCCGCAACTCATCTGCAACAAAATTTCGCCCTTGCCGGTTGTATTTAGAACAACCGGTTGTATACTTAACTGTACCAATCTGGCGCCGAATATTATTAGAAAATTAAATTTTTAAAAAAATGGTTTTTCTAGAAAACTTTTTAAATAAAGATGATATATAATATAGTGGTATTAAACAATATTGCTGCAACCAAAACATATCTTTAAGATCATGGCTGAAAAACTCAATCAGAAGGCAGGTACCCCAGCCGAGATTGAGTCAGGAGCGCAAGCGAATGCAAATAGTAACTTCATAAATGGAGTTCACTTAAATGAAACAAAAGAAGCGATTGCAAATACTCTAAATGAGTACTTTAATGATGGTTTACATCTAGATCGCTTAGGAGACGAAGCAGACGAACACGCAAATTGGGTTTATTTCGGAGTCGGAGGTCCAGCTTAAACGCATGTAAAAGAGCACTAGAAATAGTGCTCTTTTCTTTTAAACAAAATAAGGAAGATAAATATAACTGTATAACATAACTAAAATTTAAAATTATGACAATTATTTACATTACTTTAGGATTAATCGTAGCTGCGGCAGCTCTTTATTTCTATGCCATTAAGACTGGTAAAATCAAAGACGCCGATGGTGATTTAATCGCTGACAAGGCTGAAGACGTTGCTAAAGAAGTAAAACGTAGAGCAAAAAACGTTAAAGCTGAATTAGCTGACGTGAAGAAAGCTGCAAAAGAATTAGCTGATCAAGCTGAGGATGTAGTAGAAGCTGCAAAGGGAAAGCCTAGAAAGGGACGTCCTGCTTCAAAAGGTTCTGGCAAAGGTGCTGGTACTAAACCAAAAAGAGCTTCAAAAGGTTCTAGCAAAGGTGCTGGAAAATCAAAAGCTAAAAAATAAACCTACAACATGGCTAATTATATAAACTTTACAAAAGCAATATTTAATCCATATAACCCTAAAGTACTTAATGAGGGACAATTCTCATGGATGACTCAAGATACTGATAAACAAATCGGTTCAGAGAAGCAGAATACTATTACAGTATATATGTACGACAATGAAGGCAACCAATGGCACGAAAAGGGATATGAAGGTTACGGAGAATTCGGTAACATGGATTATTATGAATTATTAGCCACAATGAATGGTTTTACAGAAGAGGATCTTTCCAAAAGAGGTATGGAAATGAGAGACTTAGGTATTGACTTAGCATTTAAAAAGTTAAAGACTAAAGCTAAAGGGGGTAAAGTCCTATTCCCTGCATTAGTTGAAGATCCAAAATTTAATTGGAAAAGACACAACTTTACACAAGAAGCTGAATCAGATGAGTATCAATCATGGTATCAAGAACCAGAATATGATGACGACGATGATTACGAACAAGGTTGGTATGAAAATATTCAACCAACGCATGAAGGTGTAATGTCTGACATTCACCAAATGATTGGTAACCATAAATCTTTTGACTCTTTTGAAAAGGAATTCTTTAAAGAGTATGGACACAAAAAAGTGATGAAGAGAACTCCAGAGTTCTTAGAATGGCTAAAGGCATTATATAATGACTTTGAATATATGTCCGGTGAAGCAGTTGAAGAAAAAGAAAATGAATTAACATGGGATTCTCTTAAAGAATCATTAGGTCTTAATGAAGGTCGTTCTATTAATAAGATTAGTAAAGAACATGCGTCTACAGTTGCTGACATGGCTAAAACTGTTGGTGAATGGAAAACTGCTGAAGGAGATAGAAAATCAGAACTTCTAGAAAAATTAAGAGCTCTTAATAAAAGAAAAGCTGAATTAGAAAAAGAATTAGATGATGCTGTTGCTGGAAAAGATCGTAATGTTCAATTAGCATTAGAAGAAGCTGAGGAATTAGCTTATCTAGATATAGAACTAAATAAGATCTTTGAAAATGAGAATTAAAAAGATTATATTGTTAGAAGATTTTAAAAGAATGAATGAAGGACTTCAATCAGATCTTAAGAAATATATAAAGAAAAATAAAGAAGAGTTAAATAGTCTAGCCGACAACGAAGAATGGGATGCCATTTATCAGCTCTTATATACAGAATTTGATATAATCCCTGATAGTAAAGACGGGAAAGAACTTAGGCAGACTTTTGACTTTATCTTTTAAAAAAAGAGGTAAATGTCACAATGGCGAAAGAATTAACAGAAGACAGTGGAATAAAAGTTAGTGTGAAAACATTAATAGCTATTGCTGTCGCAATCACAACTGTGGTTAGTTTTTGGTTTGCATTTCAAGCTCAACTCGACGATATGCGAGATGATATAGAAGCAGCTAAAACTCTACCAGCTCCAAACATTTCTAGAACTGAATACGAACTCAAAGATGAGTTGGTACGTTCTACTATATTAAACACACAAGAAGATGTATCAGAAATTAAGGATGATTTAAAAGCAATTGAAAAACATCTTCGAGGTAAATAACATGAAAAAACTAATATTTATATTAATTGCATTGGTATCATTTAGTACTGCGGATGCACAAATTACAAAGAAGGTTAAGTCGTTCTTTAAATACTCTACTATTTATGGAGTTGCTGGAGAAGCACAACCACAAACTAGTACACTAAAAACTTATTATGTAGATCAAGGCGGAGAGTTATTTGATATAACTCCAGATGCTGAAACTAATTACTCTTATGGATTTGGTATTAGAAAGGTTGCAAGATTTGATTATGAAAATAAACCTAATGCATTCTATGATGGTACAGAAATCCAAACAGGATTAAGTTCTAATGTAGGTTCTGTTAACGGTTGGGAATATAAATTCCAATGGGAATGGGCAAGACAGTTTGGTAATGAATATACAAGAGAAGATCTTTTTATTAGACACTTAGGTAAACATCATATCTTTAAACTAGAACAAATGCAAGATGGTCTTGCAGATCTGGATTATAGAGCAGTAGATCTTAGATGGAGAAAACCAATAGGCAAGAAATTAAACTTATCAATCGGTGCTGCATTTAGAACACATAGACCTTATGGTTACTTACCAATTGCAGATTACTTAGCTGATAACCCATGGTGGCAATTAGCATACGACAATGGTTACAGTGATAACTATTATGGTATCGATTATGATAACGATGGAGAATTAGATAACTTTGATTTCTTTTGGAATGATGAAAATGGCGAGAGAGTTTCAGATACAGATTTAGATTTTAGAACTAATGTATTCGGTGGTATTGTAAATGATTTTAATAGAGAAGGACTTATACTAATTGAAGATCTTGGTACAATATCTCCAGTTATAGGATTAGACTTTTACCACTACTCTCAAGACGGTAATAACTGGGCACATATTTGGACTTCAGTTATGCCTTACCATAAACAAATCATGGGAGATACTGATTTCTCTTATGCAAGATTTATCAGCGAAGGTGAAAATGATGCACAATGGACTGATTTTACACTAGGCGCAATGACGGGCTGGAAAATAACAAAGAAGTTAGGTGTTTTTGCAGAAGTAAACTATCTACAATATTGGGATAGACAAGTATTTACTGCTAAAGCCGGATTAAACTTCCAATTTAGATAATCATGAAAAAGATAGCAATTATATTTTTATTAGCTTTTGGATTAATAGCATCGTCTACTGTTGCAGATCCTAATAGCGAAATAGCAGAAAAAGAACCAACATATTTAACATCAGATACTTTTAGTAAATCTGTTAATACGGGTATTGTTATCGTAGAATTCGTTGCATCATTTGCAGAGCCATTTTCAGAATGGGAAGCAATAGAAGATGGGACTTATTACAGGGTAGATATTGAAAAATACCCAGATCTTAAAAAGAAATACAAAGTAAGAGTAATACCAACTATAATGGTATTTAATAACGGTTCTAAGGAATTAACATATCGTGCAAACATTATGTTAGAATTAGACATAACAGCAGAAGAGATACACGAAGATATAGAAGATCTATTCTCAGATAAATTTTAATATGTGGGAAAGGATAACAAAATACTTTAGTTCTATTAAGAATACATTACTGTATTTTGACTTCCAACCTTTATTATTTTTCTGGATCTCAAGTGATATTTTAAATAACTTAGTGTTATGGACTGACTTGACTTATTGGGAAGCAGCTGGTCAACCCAATACTTATTGGTTATACTTTGCATACTTAATAATTAGCATTTCAATGTTAGTCTTTATACATAACATTAAATGGTTAGCTAGGTTTGTATCGGTTTATTTAATACTCTATTTGTTTTCTACAATTAGATATTTAGTAAACGTTGTTGGAGGAGATGAAGCCTTCACATTAACAGATTTTAAAAACATATTGATTACATGTTGGTATTCGTTCATGTGGATTTGGATTTTATTCAAATTAAAGAAAGAAATATTGCATAAATCATTAAGATAATGACTGAAAACGTAACTACAATTATTATTACTACAGTTTCTGTACTATTTGGTGCAGGTGGTTGGAAGTTCTATGAGTTTCTTATTCGTAATAGAAGAGAGAAACAAAAAGAGGATAAGTCCGAGCAAAATATCTATAGAGATGATTTAATGGCTAGGGTTGAAAGATTAGAGAAAGATAAGAATGAGCAGACTGAAGAATTAATGAAAGTTAAAGTAGAAGCTGCAGGTCTAAAAATGAAAGTAGAGTTTTTAGAAAGAGAATTAGATAGAATAAAATCAAGATAAGATGAAACGCTTCTGGAAAATATTGTTAATTGCATTTTTAGTAGGATTTATAGGATCTGTTATTTGTAACGTACTCCTCCATAAGAAAAAACTATCACATATAGAAAATATCATCTTACAGAACAATACTGTTAAAGAATCAGTTGAAAATTCTAAATATCCTACTATTAATAAGCCAGCAAGTAGCCAAACAACTGTTATATATGGCGACAGTGTCCGAGTATTCAAAGAAGAGACAAAATAATTGCAAAATAAGTGCCATTTTATTTTTTTATGTCAATTTAATTTCGTATATTAGTACTGTAATTAAAAACAATCTATATGTTGTACACTTATTGTAAAGACTCATTATCATTTAAAAAAGTTACGCCAACTAAAAAAATAGGCGGTGTTTTTCTAATTATTTCACTAATTTGCTATATAGCCTTAACGTCAATGGTTTCTAATGCTCGTGATGAGGGTTTTAAATCAGCAATGAATAAACCTATAGAATCAGAGCTCGTTGTCTTAGACTCGCCTGAGGCTGTTTTTTCACAAGACGCTTTAGTGAAAGAATTAAAGAAATTAAATGTCAGATTTCCACATATTGTTTTAGCACAATCTATATTAGAGACTGGCCACTGGGAGAGTAGAATCTACCAAGAGAATAATAACCTATTCGGAATGAAGCAGGCTAGAGCTCGAGCTACAACTGCAAAGGGAACTCAATTAGGACATGCATATTATGATGAATGGAAGGAATCTGTAACTGATTATGCTCTATATCAAGCTGCATATCTAAATAAATTACGTACTGAAAAGAAATATTTGAATTATCTAGATAAAAATTATGCTGAGGCAAAAAACTACGATCAAGCTCTAATGTCTATCATACAACGCGAAAACTTAAAAGAGTTATTTTTAGATTGATATATACTATAAGAGTATAAATAAAACAGTACTATAGAAAATGAACATACACGAGACATTTAATTCGTTTATTAATGAGCAAGTATCTTTTGATAAAAAAGGTATTAAAGCTAAACTAGAAGATAAAGTTAGAATCGCAAAGATCGCTGTTGAAAAATGGGGCGGTAGTTATGAAAAGGTTTTACAGAAAACTGAAGCAGCTTTAAAATCTGGTAAGCTACCTAGCTATCAAGAACCTTTAATGGTCCAAGGTGATGAAGAAAAAGATAATTACGATATTTTCTTAGGAGGAAATGCTGTTCAGTTAGCAAAAAAGATTGCTAAAGTAATTAAGAAATATAAAAAGCATGAGGTTGAGCAATCTTCTACAGGAGCTGCAGCCGGCTGGTCTGGAACAATGACAGCTACGGTTGGTGGTGAAATTCAAGGAAGATCAAACTTTAATCCAGGCGGTAGGAGAGATTTCTTAATAGCTGTAACATGTGGAAGTGGTATTGATAGAAAAATTAAAGATAAAATGTTCCAAGAAATATATGAACTTATGTTTGTATTAGATCAATATAATTCTTCAGATGGTGGAGTAATGTTTGATTATAGTAGTGGTACAAATTATGATACTATTGGATTAACTAATAGTTCTTACCAAATGAGCAACTCTGGTCAATTAATAGAATTAATGAATAAATAAAATAGCGATATGAAATACAAATCATTTAAACAATTTACTACAACAGATCCATGTGAATGTGGCGGCAATTGTGGTTGCGGTAAGAAATCAGTAAACGAAAAATTTAGCTTTAGTAAAAAAGAAGTAGAAAAGGCTGCTAACCTAATAGCATCTGCAATTTCACAAGCTGATATGGTTAAAGCAAAGGTACACCACTTAGAATATGACAAAGGTCGTGGAGCTGGTTTTGACATTTCAATTGATGGTGAAGAATCTGCAGGTGGAAGTTACGTAGTAAAAGATAACGGAGATGTTGTTAATGCTGCAATCGGTAACTCACATCCAAATGCAGTCTATAATACAATAGGTAATAAAGATATTGCTGATGTTTTTATTAACATGGAAAAGTATGAGTCACTTGAATCTAATTTAGAAACATTATTAGGAACTTCTGAAGATGAATCTGTAGGCAGAAAAATAAGACTTGGTGGTAAAAGAGACCCGGGGCAAGAAGTATGGCAAAAGGTTGATAAAAAGAATTGGATGAATCTTAAAACCAAAAAGAAATTAGACATTAATAAATGGGCTAAACATGCAGATGGATTTCACATGTCAGGTAAAGATTTACAGTTTGAAAGTAAAGTAAATGAAGCTTCAGGAGATTTAAAAGTAGGAGATAGGGGTGAAGATTACAATAACAATATAGTAGAGATAATTGCTATTGGTAGATACGATAAAATTGCCAAAATGTTTAAGAAAGAAATGAAGGCTGATCCTAAAGATTATGGGATTGAAGAATTAATGGTAAATACAGATTATTATCTAACTAAAAATATTAAAACAGAAGAAGGTAATGAAGGTGATTATTACATATATCCAGTAAGATATGATATGGCTAATTACTGGGGTTTAGATGAACTTGATGAAAATTTAATGAAGAATGAAGGTATGTCTAAGTCCGGTATTAGAAAAGCTATCAAAGTTATCGATCAACAAATTGAAAACGAAGAAGGCGGAGATGGCGAACCTCTAGATAATGAAACTCTTCAAGCACTAGAACAAGAAAGAGAAAGATTAGAAGGTTTATTAAACGAAGATGTTGTTACTGAAGCTAAGAAATATAAATTCAAAGAATTAGCTAAGGCATGGAGACATGTTTATGATGAAGATATGGAAGATGAGTATGAAGGTTTCTATCAAGAGGTAACAGGTAAACATAAAGATAAAGTTACAAAATCAGAGATTTCTACTATATGGACAAATCTATATGGTGAGGATATTGCTGCTGATTATGATGGTTTCTTTAATGATTTAAAAGAGAATTTAGAACAAGTTGCAAAACTTGAAGAATTTAACAATATAGAAGAAGCTAAGTCAGACGGAACTATCTCTGATGATGAAGATGATAGATTAGATGATTTATTAGGAGATGTTGAAATGCAAATCGATGAATTAATCCAACATGCTAAAACACAAGCTTATGAAATAGGTGGTAACTTTAGAGGACCTGGAATGACTTCACAGCTTAAGAAGTTAATGTTAGACAAACTTAAAAGAATGAAAAACTAATATGGGAATAGTAGCAGGTTCAACAAATTGGAATGGTCAAGACAACTTCGTTGACTTCATTCAATTCCACGCAGAAAGATTAGGTATGACTCGCGAAGAGTATATGGCACATTACGGTTCTGCTAATTCAGGTATTAATGAGGCCAAACCAGGCCCAGATCCATATCATAGGGGTTTAGAAGATGGTGAAGTAGAGGATAAAGAAGATCAAATTAAGAAACAAGCAGATATGGACGATGACGATCCAGATGCTTACAAAGAAATGCCTGGTGATAAAGAAGCTAAAGAGAAAGGTGAAGTAAAAACTTCTGATGCTACTAAAGCTTACAATAAGTTATATAAAGAGGCAAAACAAATGAAGTTTATTAGATCTTTAGCATTAGTTACTGAAGCTGAAAAGTATATTACTGACAAATTTAAAGTAGGCGATAAACTTAAAACAGAATTTGGTGAATGGGAAATAATTGAAACTGATTATGCTCCTAAAAAGAGTTTTATGGCTCCCTTTATATTTAAAGGAGACGATATGAAAAGAGTAAACATACCTAATGCTCCTAAGACTAATAAGAATGCTGTAGGCTATAAAGTTACTGACGGTGACAAATACCCTATTATAGGTTTCTTATATCAATATAAAGATATTACTAAACTTGCAACGGTTGGTGTTGATGAATCTAAACAATCTGATGAATTAGCAATAGCTATTAATGCTGCTATCGAAGGTATAGATGATTCTATGAGTTATGTAGATTTTGCACAAGCAGTTGGTAAAGTAATAAGAGATGAATATGGTACTCATTTATATAAAGAATTTAAGAAAGAAATAAATAAATCTTTAAAAGAAAGAGTAAATGAAGCTGACGATAAAGAACAAAAATCAACAGATAGAGGTCCTTTAGACGATGACGCAATTGAAACAGGATTAAAAAAGAAAGCAGAAGAATCTGGAGTACCAATCGGAATTATTAGAGCGGTAATGAGAAGAGGTCTTGCTGCATGGAAATCAGGTCACAGACCAGGAGCTAACCAACAACAATGGGGTTATGCAAGAGTAAACGCATTCTTAACTAAAGGCGAAGGTACTTGGGGTAATGCTGATAAAGATCTTGCAAAAGAAGTTAGAGACGGTGGACATGATAAAAAACTGAAGAAGGCATAATAGATTAAATGTAATAATCAAGTTTAATATAATATATTTAAAGGATGGCTACGGCTGTCCTTTTTTAGTTTGATATATAGTATAAGAGTATTATATAAAAATTAAAACAAATTATGGCATTTACCAATACAGAATTATTATCCGCTATGATGCATGACCAGATTTGGGCACTGTGTGATTTCGTATATTTCAATCCAGATGTACCTGATACAATCGTTCATGGAGATCTTACTAAGGAAGATTTAACAAACATGATGTTAACTTATGTAGCAGATAATAATATATCTAATAGCGAATTACAACTAATGATTAACAATTATACACACTAACATGAGACATATTAAATTATTTGAAGAATTTGTAGGAGAAGGTATAAATGATCCAGGAATTTTAAAGGCTTTTTTCATGGCAGGTGGACCAGGTTCTGGTAAATCTTATGTTGCAGCAGAACTTTTTGGTATTCCACAAGAGAAAATGTCATCAGTTAGTTATGATTTAGGTTTAAAATTAGTAAACTCAGATAATAATTTCGAATTATTGCTAAAAAAGGCAAATATTGAGATGGGAGAACTAATGAAACTTAAAGAAGATCCTAAAAAATGGGCAGAAGCGATGAAATTGCGAGATAAAGCTAAGAAAATGACAAAATCTGCGCAGAACCACTACGTTAATGGCAAATTAGGTATGATTATTGATGGAACTGGTAAGAATTATGGTAAAATTGAGAACCAAGTTAAAGAATTAAGAGAACTTGGCTATGATTGCTACATGGTTTTTGTTAATACTTCTAAAGATGTCGCGTTAGATCGTAACAATAATAGAGCAAGAAAGTTGCCAGTTGATATGGTATCTCAAATGTGGCAAGAAGTACAAGACAATATTGGTAAATTTCAAAGGCTTTTTAAAGCAAAACGATTTGAAATTGTTGATAACTCTAAATATGGGGATTCAGGTCCAGTAGATTTAGTAGGAAAAGAAATTAGAAAGTTCATGAACCAACCAGTATCAAACCCCGTTGGTAAACAATGGATTCTAAACACAAAAAAAGGTATCTAAAACATGGAGAGATCTAATGAAGAATTATTAAAAGAATTAATGATGGCTTTCACATCTTTAAAACAAAAGATGGAAGATCCTAATTATATAGCTCTTGATAATTCTATTAAAACTATGATGGAAAACCAACGCGATATGAAAGCTGATGTAAAAGACTTAAAGAAAAAGTTATTAAATCCGATTGATGGCGTAATAGTTAACACTAATAAAAATACTGAATTTAGATTAGATTATTCTAAACTTCAGGATGAAAGAGACGAATTAGTAGAAGATGTTAACCACTTAAAAAGGTGGAAAAGCATGTACATTAAAATATTTTGGACATTATTTACTGGTGCAGTAGGTGTTGCAACATTTTTAATCGGCGAATCAATAATAAACAGATAACAGATGGTATTTGATAGAATTAGTTTAGTAAAAGCTTATGGAGCTTTAAAAATCGTAGAGTTAAACGATGGCGCAGTTAAAGATATTCTCTTTAACAAAACTTCGTATTATGGTACTAAGACTATCGATAGGTTTGATAGATTATCTGATTTAGCAGCATTTATTAATGAAAATTATCCATATCAGTATTTTGACCCTAGTTGTCAATGTGCTGTAACAGAATTAGATGCTATTTGGATGCCACTTTCATTTAATTTAACATTACCTACAGATAGATATGCGACTTTTGTCAATAATATGAGAGGTGATTTTGAATCTGCACAGGGTTCTAGGCTAAATAAAATATCAGTAGATGCATGTCAAGGTATTTTTAAGACCGCGGCAGAGCTACAGAGACTCAAGCAGGACTACTCTTGTTTTGCATATATGATTAATCAAAATCAATATGTTAATGACTGTGAGTACGTTGAATTGATAGTGAATGGCGCGTATACCGCGTTAGTAACACAATATTATCCTCTAAGTAGACATGCTGATTTACAGACACAGCAATTATTAGTTAACCCGGAGCCTCTTGACTCAGCAAACGAATCTGCGCCGATACCTGAATTAATAATTACTACTACTTTGGCACCTTAATCCTGTACAAAATAACTAGGAAATTATTATTAAGATATATAAAAAAAAGATATAAGTAAATGCATTTAAACGACCAAATAGAGGAGTATAGTTTTACTCATGGAAAGCACTTTGATGTTAGTACTGGACAGTATGATCTGTTAATGCCACATGATCTTAGTAGACCGTTAACCCATGAGGAAATGGACTATAACTTCATATACCAAAAGCAAACTTTAAATGGCTTTAGAATATTTGGATCGGGTACTAATTTAAGATTAAATTCAGATGATTTAAACAAAGTACTTAAATTTCATCAAATTACACCAGCAGATGCTGATTATAGCAGATATATTTCAGAGGGATATGTGGATAATCAATATATATGGGTACCTGAAGAATTAGTAGCAGCTCCTTCGGCAGCTTATGTT
>Ga0233426_10003392_pt1 | contig 12637 bp, 11 predicted proteins | sample SI_118_April2016_6_FD_179875 | JGI IMG/M metagenome (GOLD analysis project Ga0233426, IMG submission 179875) | Seawater microbial communities from Saanich Inlet, British Columbia, Canada - SI_118_April2016_10_MG | ecosystem: Environmental > Aquatic > Marine > Inlet | place: Canada: British... | reverse complement strand
AATTTGTAAAGATGATTATTATGTTTTTCAACCCCATACAAATAGTGATGAAATGTTACCACTCTATTATCGTGATAATGATACATCAATTAAATCATATAATTATATTAAATTAAATGATAAATTATTCTCAAATATTAAAAAAGAAGTCAAAAAAGTATATTATTTTACATATGATAGTATTATAGAATCATTAGCATATAAACTAAAAAGAATGAGTGGATTAATTGTTGAACAAAGATTTGGAAAAAATATTAAGAAAAAAATATATAAAATACAAGCTTTATTTACAAAAGAAAATCCACTAGAAAAAGAACAAATATTTTTTGATTTTTATATTGATAGTTTACATTTTATAGAAAAACAGATTCTATTAAAATCTATTCTAAAAGAAAAAATAGAAAAAAAAACAATCAAAGATAAATTAAGAAATGATATTTTTGAATATTTTAAGAAACAAATAATTACAAAAGATAAATTAAATAATTATTATTTATTTAGACCTGAATTAGAAATATGTGGTTTTTATTTATTTGACCATGTACATTTTTATGATAAAAAAGAAGTTAAAAAAGAATTAGATAATATTGAAAATGATTATAAATTTTATATCTATGAGAATGAAGATATCATTGAAACAGAAAACTTAGAAAATGGATTGTTAATCAAGAAAAAAATTATTAAAAGTATTAAACAATCAGAACATCTGGATTTTAAAACAAATGATATATGGTCATATACATTTAAATCTGATAAAGATAAAAGAATCCTTAAGGTTGTACAAAATAATAATATTTCTAACGATTTACCCGGTATATCTATAGAAAATATTTCTCAAATCACGAGTATCAAAAGTTTAATAGAGAAAAGGTTTCCTGAAAATTATGAAAGATATTTACAAATAGATACAAAAAGTGATAAGGATAAAACATATAATACAAGGGAATTTTTAAGTATTTTTATTGAAATTATTATGAGGAATAATCAATTAAAAAGTGATATTGCTAGTTTTATCCCTTACGATGTATTATTATTAAAATATATTAATTAAATTTGATTTATTTATTTAAAAAAAAAACATAAATAATATTAAATGGATTACATTTCTGAACAACTTTTAACATCAAAACTAATATTAAAACCAAGCGATATTACTCAAAATATTGAAAATGTAATAAAAACAAAACTAAAAGATAAAATTGAAGGAAAATGTAATACAAATGGATTCATAATTGAAGATAGCACTAAAATTATTAAAAGAAATATGGGAGAAGTTAAAACAAATAATGGGAAAAGTGAAATAAGATATTTAATCACTTATAAGGCAAAGGTTATTAATCTTAGTGAAGGAGATAATATTGAAATATATGTTAATAATATTAATAAGATGGGTATACTTGGATATGTAAAACTAGGTATTAAAGATATTGAAACATCTGAAAATAGCCCCGTAATTGTTATGATTCCAAAAGAATATTTTAATGAATCATCATATAATTTTAATGATATTACAATTGGACAACATCTCAATGTGATTATATTAGGTTCAAGAGATAAGTTTTTATCAGATAAAATCCAATGTGTTGCACGACCTTCATGAGTTTAAATCTATATGATATAATATCATCTATATTATGGATCATTTAACTCATGAAGAAAAAAAACAATATATCTATCAAAATATAGATACTATCAAAAATCACTCTTTATTTATTAAAATATTAGAAACAAATGAGATAAAATATACTAAGAATACGAATGGTATTTTTTTAAATTTAAACTCGTTAGAGGATGATATTATTAATGATTTTTATAATATTATTTTTTACAAAAATGATAATAAAATTGAATGTGATTATTTAGACAAAGAAATGAATGAACATTTTGAAAAAATAGATCAAATAAACAAAGATAAAATAGAGAAAAATAAAATAGAGAAAATAGAGAATACGATTATAAATAATGATAAATATTTATTAAAAAACTTTAATAAAAGAGATCAAAAAATAATTTCTTTATCTAAAAAACGATTCTAAAATATTAAATTTGATTTTTATTTAAACCCATATTAAAACATAAGATTAAATATGGAATTTATTGATAATTTTTCCGAATCAAAACATAATTTTACATCCAAGATCAATGATTCAAAATTCATTCAAGGAAATCCAATTATTAAAGAAATTGGAAAAACTGATATTTCAGAAATGATTATTGAAAAATATGAAATTGAATGTTTAACATTAAATATTGATCAACGGAAACAATTTGTAATTAAAAAGAAGTTAGAAATATCTGAAAGATTTAATGATTTTTCAGATAATTATAATAATAAGTTTAATGAATCTCTTGTAATGTCTGGGTTTCAGAAAGAAAATGTTTTATCAACAGTATTGTTTTTGAATGAATATTATAAGATTAATATTACAATTTATAATAAAGATACTCAAAAATATTATCGTACATCATTGATTGATGATTATACACCATTTATTATTATTTATAATAATAACAATTGGTTTCATAAAGAAGATGAAGAAATGGATCATAATATTAATTATGGCGATATTCAAGATTTGAATAATATATTAACACTTGATTGTAGTATTTATATTCGCAAACCTTATTTACAAAATATAGGAAAATATAAAATTAAAGATCTTCATGAAATATGTGAAAAAATGAATCTTAATATCAAGAATGATAAAAATAAAAATAAAAATAAGAAAGAACTATTTGACGAAATAAATTTGAAACATTATAATTCTAATATTTAAAAAAAAAAGTCTGTATAATAATATAGATGAAATTATTAGAAGGAGAAAATCCTGAAAGTTATTTTGAACAATGTTTACTTTTTTCAAATAAAAATATTGAATTAGAGTTAATTTTTGGTTCAGATCAATATAAAAATCCAATAAATAAAAAAATTTATCTGGATTTAATAGATAAATTAAAAGAATCATATGAGTTAATTTCTCAAGAAACTTCTTTAGATATAAGAAAAGAATTTAAGAATAATATATCAAATATTCGTTGTACAATTAATGGTTTAGGCGATATTAAAAAGTTTTGTATGCAGAATAATTTAAATGAAATTGATAATGTAGAATATGTTTTGAAAACATTTTACAAAAATCAATCTGAACCAACTACAAAATTTTATCCTTTAAAAGATAAAAATTATAATGTAAGATTAAACATTAAACAAGAAAAACCATTAAATATTCAACACAAATTTGTTTTAGATTTTTTGAATGATTTTGAAAGATCAAATAAACATTTCAGATATAAAAAAAGATTTAGTTTTAAAACAAATGATAATTTATTTCGCATTGATTTAACTGTAATTAAAGAAACAGCATATGAAAGGGGTCGTTATAATTTACAGAAAACATTTCGCAAAGCAAATATCTTGAATAATAAAGAAAAGTATGAATTAGAGATAGAATATATTGGTGATAGTAAATTAGAGACGGGTATTTCAAATATAGATGATTTATATAATTCAATCAATAATGAATATATTAATTCACTCCCAAGTGAATTAGTAATTGGTAATATTTATGATCCATTAAATCTTGGTATAAATCTTTTTGAAAAAGAAAAAGATATCTATGATATTTTAGAAGGAGATTTTGATAAAGAACCATCATATGAGTTTGAATCTCCAAGGTATGATAATGATTACTCTTCATTAAATGTATCATATGATAAATATACTAGCGATGAATATCAAAATTTAATCGGAAGATTTATTCGTATTTCTGATAATTATTTTAAAGAAAATAAAATTGATCTAAGAGTCCGTGACTCATTAAAAGAATATTATCAAAAAGGTAAAAACATTACATTTTTAGAATCATTTAAAAGTGATGATATTGCTTTAATAAGATTTGATCCTCCACTAGGAGGATATAGTGAAATGTATGTACCTATTTCTGAGATTTATAATATCCCTACATTTATATCAGAAAAAAACATTTTAAAAAATGAATTAAATGATGATGGTGCTTTTAATGGACCAGCCCTACCATTATCATCAATTGCTGATAAAGATAATTCTATTATTATTAAAAAGTTAACCGGAGAAATTGTTTTGAGATTAGAAGAACATGTTAAATATATTACCAAATTAATTTATAAGACAGATATAATTTTATCACACGATTTAAAAGGTAGTATTTTAGATAGTTATAAATATTTAACGGGTCAAAAGAAAAAGGGAGATAGAAAAAATGATTATTTTACACTTTTAGCACCCCAACCGATTACATTAAATCATGAACATCTTCAATTAAATAATCCCAAATCAATTTTAGTAGATTATGCAGTTACAGAAAAAGCAGATGGAGAAAGATATCAACTTTATATCTATAAAACAAGAGGTTATCTAATTAATGCCAAGAAAAATATAATTGATACCGGTATTAATTATGATATTAAAGATGAATGGATTTTTGATGGAGAATATATTACAAACGATAAAAATAATAATCAAATTAAACTATTTATGATTTTTGATGTTTATTGGGATGGAAGATCTAATCCTCAACCAATACATACATATCCATTTTTATCTCGTAATCCATGGGATGTTTCAAGGTATTCAACAATTCAAAAGTTCTTTAAAGAAAATAAACCCAAAAGAGAAGATATATCAATTGATATTCAAGTGAAAGATTATTACTATGGATATCTTTCAGAAAATAAAGCAGATTATGAAAAAATAAAAAAGAATAAAGTTGAAATCTTTAAATCGGCAAATCTAATACTCAAAAAACAAGAAGCAGATTTCTATCCATATCATATTGATGGTTTAATATTCTTACCTGTAAGGGTTGCTGTTAAAGGATCAATTGAAGGAATGCAACCGGCTTCTATCAATGGAACATGGAATATGAATTACAAATGGAAACCACCAGAAGAAAATACAATTGATTTCTTAGTTAAGGTAACTAAAATTATTGTTAAAGGAAAAGTCGTTGATGAAATCATACCTCAAATTGATTTTAATGATGAAGGGATTAAGGTATTATCAGAATATAAAAAATTAGAATTATATGTTGGATATGATGAAAGACAAGATGAAACAAAAGATTATTGTATGGATCTTTTATTAGATAAAAAACCAGAAAATAAAGAAATTGAATTGTTTAATAATAATGCTCCAATTGATGAAAGATTTAATACAACAAATATTCTTCTAACAAACAAAAAAATGTTATGTGATAATTTTGAAAAAGAAGAGATTAATAATGGAGATTTTGTTGAAATGAGATTTAATCCAAACGCAAAATCAGGTATGGAATGGGAACCAATTAGAATAAGGAAAGATAAAATAAAACCACAATTTTTCACAATCGCAAATAATGTATGGGAAACAATACAAAATCCAATCACAACAGATATGATAAGAGGAATTAATATTGATGTTAAAGAAATTACAGAAAATATAGAAGAAAAAGGAAAATACTATGTTAATAATGATGATAACATGTTATTTGAATCAAATCCATTAAGGAAATTACATAATTATATTAAATCACAATTAATCAGTGGAGTATGTTCATCTATAAGATCTCCGAAAGTTTTAGATTTATCATGTGGTCAAGGTGGAGATATTTCAAAATATACAAGATCAAATTATTCATTCTTACTAGGTTTAGATATTTCATCAAATGTTAATGATGCTTGTAAAAGGTTCTATTTTGAAAAAAATCGTAAAGGCTTAGGAGCATTTTTAAGAGCCGATACAAGTAAAAATATAAAATCAGGAAAATGTACAGATTTTGAAGATAATATTGATAAAGATCGTAAACATACAAATATTATGTTGGATATTCTTTATGGTTATGGTAATAGTTTCCCGAAAGAATATACAAATATCAATAGAAAATATAATAGTTTAGCATCTGGTGGATTTAATATAATTAGTTCTCAATTTTCAATGCATTATTATTTTAAAACAAAAGAAACTTTTGATGGTTTCTTACAAAATCTAAAAGATAATCTTAAAAAAGGTGGTTATTTTATTGGTACATGCTATGATGGATTAGATATATTTAACCACTTTTACAATATTAATAAAAGATTAAAAGAAATATGGGATAAAAACAATACTTCAAAATCTAACACAGATAAAGAAGATACCACAGATGAAGAAGATACCACAGATGAAGAAGATGTCTATCAAGAATATAAAGAATTTGGATACAGAGATATCTCAGATAATTTAGTATTTAAGATAGAAAAAGATTATATAATTGATAATTTTGACTATAATCAAGAAGATATATCTAATATGTTCGGTAATGAAATAAATGTTTATATGGATAGTATTGGTCAAACAATTAAAGAATATCTTGTTAATTTTGATTTCTTTATTGATGTTATGGAAAAGAATGGATTTATACTAAGAAATCCAAGAAATATTAATCCAAACTTCTCAAATATTTTCAAAAATAAATACTTTGATAAAAAAATAGGAAAATTTAAAAATGTAATTGATAATTTAGAAGAAATTGAAAGAGAAGATCCAAAGTTTAATAGATTTTATGGAGAAGCAAAAATAATTAATCCCCAATATAGTAATTCTCCATTAAGGACATTAAGTTCATTTAATAATTATTTCATATTTGAGAGAGTTTAAATAAAATATTACCCTTAAAAATAAATTAATGAAATGTACTGTCTTTTTAATATTTTTCCATAATTTTAATAATATCTTTTTTGTGTTTATTATATAATCTAAGTTTTTTTATATTATTATCTACCCTCTTATGAATATAAGATAGTTCTCTGGAAACATGGTTGAGTGATAATACCATTGAATATTGTGGTGTATATCCATACCGATTTATATATTTACCACTTTCAATCATTATAGAAGGACTGCGGAAAGATCTTAAATGATTAATATTTTCATCTGAAAGATCAGTTGTATTCGGTTTTATTTTAGATAACGATTCTACTAATATATTTATTGATGTAATGTCTTTTTTTATATTTTCTCTTAATTCATTCCCTTTGATTTTTATTAATTCTAATTGTGGATTATAACGATCATTTAAAATAAGTTTAAATTTTCCTTTTAGTAATTGTTTCATGTTTTTAGGTTTTCTTTTGTATTCTTCCCCCTTTCTAAATTCATTGATATAAATAAAATTCCATAATAATTCTCTATCAAATAATTGATTTATTTCTTTTGAAACCAAGAGTAATGGTATAATAAATGTAGTTGGTAATGGTTGCCATAAAATATTTTTTGTAAAATTATGTTTTTTATTTTTTTTCCAATTTAGCCCTACTACAAGTCTATCAATAAAATGATTATAATCTTGACTTTTTTTAATTCCAAAACAATTCGGTATTAACTTGGATAGATTGTTAGATTCATTTGGACGATCAATTACTTCTTTAATAATAAGAAGTAAACATTCATCAGGTAAGATTGAAAACATATATATATATATAATTAAAGGAAGTTTTAATTAATTTAAAGCGCTTCACTCAAGGGCATCATGATCTTCTTCCAAAAATTAATCTTCTTCTATTTCTTGAATCCTTTGTTCTTCTTCACTCAGTTCATCTTTTGATTGTACTTGGTCAACTAAAATATTTAGTTCTTCATTAATAACATCAATTACATTACTGTTTCCAATATCTAATAATTCAATAAATTCTTTAAATTTATCAATAATATGATAATCTTTATATCTAAACTTACCAAATCTTACAAATCTTTCTTTAAATTGTAATAATTGATTTTTGATAATTGAAGAATGTTCTGATGGTGATTTTATTCTTTTTCCGATCTTATCATCTTCATTTTCACTATGACCAACTTTTAACCATGCGATAACATTTCCAACGGTTTGTATTTGTAAATTTTCTTGTAGAGGTTTAAACCATCCGTGGGTTTCATCGCTTACATGGCCGAACCATGCGTCACCATTAAATGCTTCAAGTATACTATCTTCAAGTGATAATAAAAACGCACATATTGGATGTGTAATTAATTCATCAATTCTGGGCATAACATAGATATCTAAACCTAATATTGCGGCCCACCACGATAAACTATTTCTACGATATTTTTTTCTATTTTCATTAATATTATTTAAAATAAGATAACTATTACTATTTTTATCAAGTGTATTTAATTTTTCTTCTAATAAATCAATAATATCAAATGGACTTAATATACCAGGTGTATCATTTTCATCTTCTTGTTGCGTAGTTATCGTTTTTAAAAACTCATCTGCAATCCATAAATTATTCCACCATCTATCTTCCATTTCTATTAATTCATCTTGTTCCACGAGATCGTATGAATATAATTGATTTAATACAATATTATCTTCAAAATTAGTTTTGATATAAACTTCCATATGGTTATTTTCTTTAACTCTTCCATATGATAAATATTTAACTAAATATGTTTCAATATCCATATTTAATAGATTCTCATAATCTAGTAACATATCCGAAGTGAACTGTTTATTTACTAAATTATTTATCATTCTATTAACCTCTGCCTCGGTTTTACATGGTAAAATATATCTTTCATAATTTTCTTTAACATTATAACAATTATTATGAGTAGAACGATTTGTCATACAATATTTAGATAATTCTTTACAATTTAATTCGCCCATTACTGCATCTGGATCTTCATATTTTTGTATTCTTTCATCTTCTCTTCCTTTCATAAAAGGTAGATCATTCAATGTAACTTGTTCCATTTGTTTTTCATTAATCCGTTCTATTTGTTGTAAAGTGTCTTTTTGTCTATAAGTTTCATCTAATTGTTCTTTGATTTTTGTATCGGCTTCTTTTGCTGTAAATAAAACGCTTCCATCTGTTGAATATGGTATTGTTCCATATTTATCTCTTAATCTTTTAATATTTTCCATTTCAATTTGTCCATAAGTTTTAAATCTAGGAGTTATTTTTTCAGCTTGTTCTTTCCTTTTTTTGAATGAAGAACTTGTACGTTTTTTATTTGGATCTGATTGAACTTTTCTCCTTGATGATTTTCTCCTGGATGATTTTTTTGTTTTTTTTAATGGATCTGATTGAATCTTTCTTCTTGATGATTTTTTTTTTGATGATAATTTTGAAGGCATATTATATAAATATATAATATTTAAAAAGAATATTATTAAATATAAGTATGAAAATATATCGTTTAGGTACACATAAAAAAGAAATTAAAATATGTATTAATGACAATAATTTTGAACTAAATAATAAAACCATTTTTGAAAGTAAAAAACAATTAACAGATAAAAAATGTGAAATTGATAAATGCAAACCAAATGAATGGGAAATCGCAAAAAAAAAAACGAATGATTATGAATATATTTATACATCTTCTAAAAAAGAAAAAAATATATGCTCAATACAACCAGTAAGTAGGTCTTATTTTAAGATCTATCAAATGATTAAAGATATACCTTCTTTAATTAAAGAAAATACATATAATGCATGTTTAGCAGAAGGTCCGGGTGGCTTTATACATTGTTTAAATGATATACAAAATGATTATAACTTTAAAAAAAATTATGGTATAACATTAATTTCTTATGATAAAAATATACCTTATTGGAATCAGCAAATTTTGATCAATAAAAATAATTATATAAGCCGTGGTTTTGATAATACAGGGAATATTTATTCAATCAAAAATGTTAAACATTTTATTAATGAAGTTGGAGATAATAAATGTAATTTAGTGACAGCCGATGGTGGATTTGATTATTCAAATGATTACAATGTTCAAGAAGATATTTCATATAATCTTTTATATTGTGAAATCTTTACAGCATTAAATATTCAATGTTGTAGTGGAAATTTTATTATTAAATTATTTGATTTATTTAATTATAGAACAGTTCAACTTATTTATTTACTTTATTGTCATTATTCTAATTTAGAATTTTATAAACCATCTTTAAGTCGCAATTCTAATTCCGAAAAATATCTAATATGTTCAGGATTTTCAGGATGTTCAAAATATTTATTAAAAGTATTAGAAGAATATTATAATGATTTTGATAATCTATTTCTAGAAATCCCACAATCTTTTATTGATGAAATAAATCATTATAATACTACTTTCACAAAACAACAAATTGAATCAATTGATAATAATTTAGATTTAATTAAAAAACAAAAATTAAATAAAACACCAAGTTCAAATCAATTAGATATAGCAAAAAAATGGTGCGAAATCTATAATCTAAAAATAAATGAAAATTGTATTTATTTATAAAACATAATTAGGTTTATTTTCAATATTTTCTAGAAGTAAAAAGTTTTCATTTGATTCGGGGTCAGATGGTTTAATATCATTAAAAAAATCGCCACCATTTATTAATTTTTCATTCTCATATTTCCATGACTGATAAAAGCCACCATTAATTAATTGAACATTTTTACCTTCAATTGTTTTAAAAATATCACCTTTCCCCTGGCCGATACTTTGAATTACTTTATTATTTGGTTCTGAAATTAATTTAGGAGGTATCATTTGTAATTTATCATTGTAATTACATAATACATTGTTATTATTATCTAAAAAGCATCTATCAGGTAAAATCGTTTTAGAATATGGTGATGTTTTATCATTAAACATATGATTTTCATCAAAAAATTCTCCCGTTTTTGTTAATTCATTCTGAAAAGTACTTTTATAATACGATGGATGTTGAGAAACATTAATTTCACTATATGGTTTACCAGGATCTTCTTCAAAGAAACGATATTCAGTACTATCTATTGGATTTGGAGAAACAATATCCTTTTTAATATTCCAATTACTTTTATCTACAAATACATTCGGTTCTTTAATAATATTCACTTTTGATTTATATGTTTCAGGTACAATATCTTTTGGGATATATTTACGAATTATAGAGAAAGTTTTATTGAATAAATTATAAATAAATCCTTTATCTTCCTTTTCTTTCATTTCATTTTCTGAAATAATTTCTTTATTTACAAGTGGAAAATCATTTTCAGATAATTTTTCTGTTCTCAACTGGTCAATAGAAATCTTACCATTATTAACTAATAAAATTATAAATAACAGTAATGCAATAATGTAAATCTTATTCATTATATATATATATATATTAAATAAATATTTTTTGAGAATAAAAATATTCTTTTTTTTCGCAAATACATTGAAAACTTAAATAATCATTATATTCTTTTAATATAATTTTAACATTACCCAATGTATTTTCATATTTTATATATGTTTCTTCTGTATCGGTTTGATAAAACTGATAAGGATTCACTTTTTCTTTTTCATAGGAATTAACTAAAAAATTATCTTGATAAATAACATCATGATCAATTATACGAAAAAAATCTAGATGATTTCTATCCGAAATAATTAAAATATTATTTTGCCAATATTCGTTAATTCTACCGATCGTATTTAATTTATATTTTTGAATAATTGTATCTTTTCGGTTGATATTAATTTTTTCATTAAATAAATATTCATTTTCTTTTTCACAATAATGAAATATAAACATAATATATATAAGATCATTACATTTCTAAGTAATTATTATTTTTAACCAAATGTGTTTTCGTTTGTATATGTTACATATAAAAATCCATCTTCATCTTTTAATTCTTCATAAAGTTCAGAAATACAACGATTACTTGGAACAAGTGAACCATTAATAGTTAGAAAAAGAGATTGGGATGATTCCAATTTTATTCGTTTTCTTATAATAAACATAAATTGTGTCATTGATAATTCATCTGGAACTAAAAACTTACATTTATCAATATCCTGCATATCTGATTTTTCATATTTTTGTACAATAATTGGTTTACGACCGGTATATTTATTTATGATATCGGTGCTTTCTTGTTTTCGTTTATCAAAAGAATTTTTATTTTTATAATGATTCATCATATTTATATTATACTAATATAATATTTAAGGATTTACTTAATTTTCATATATATAAATATTATGAAGTGTATTAGAATTAATTCAAATGGAACTATGAATGATATTAATTTATCATTAAAAAAAAAAGGATTAACAAAATTATTAGAAGAAATTTGTATTTCAAGGGGGAATACAGATTTTAAAGAATTATATAAATGGAATCATAAAGAAATAACAATTTTTTGTTATGGATGGTATGATGGTGATCCAGGGTTTGAAAATAAACATGATTTAATACCAAATGGAAACTCGGATTTTTTAGAAGAAGATTCTTCTGAAAAACTATTATTTGGAGATATAATTTTATTTGCAATGAAAAAAAATAAATTTATTAATTTTTCAGTAACAGATTATTCAGAAATATATGAAATATTATTTGATTTTGATGATTGCGAAGACATTACAGATGATGAAGATGAATCAGAGGAAGAAAATGGTTTTATTGTTGATGATGATAAGAATGATGATGAAGATGAAGATTTTAATAGTGAAGAAGAAGAAGAATCAGAAGATTCATATGAATATTTATCAGATGATGATTTAGATATTGATGAAAATGATTATTCAGATGAATCAGATTAATTTTTATTCTTTCTCTTTTTTTTGAGTGTTTCTTTTTTCATGTTTCTCTTTCTTCGTTCTTTTTGAAGTGTT
>Ga0233426_10003391_pt1 | contig 12640 bp, 6 predicted proteins | sample SI_118_April2016_6_FD_179875 | JGI IMG/M metagenome (GOLD analysis project Ga0233426, IMG submission 179875) | Seawater microbial communities from Saanich Inlet, British Columbia, Canada - SI_118_April2016_10_MG | ecosystem: Environmental > Aquatic > Marine > Inlet | place: Canada: British... | reverse complement strand
AAGGATTTAGCAAAGCTGTAAATCCTGATATTCTTGTAAGTATTTTTACTAAATCTAGAGAGCAAGTAAATGTTTCAGATAATAATATTGGTATAGGCTGGGGCTGGGGCTATAACCCTTGGTTTTATGGCAGAACAAATATTAATATAAATCAATACACAGAAGGAACCTTATTTATAGATTTTATTGATAAAAACACGAACGAACTCATATGGCAAGGAATTGGTTCTGGAGCTATGAAGATGAGTAATATAGAGAAAAAAGAAGAGCGTATTAATGAATTTGTTTACGAGATTATTTCAACCTATCCTCCCGGATTAAAAAAATAAATAGGAATAAGACGCTCTATTTTAGAGTATTTTTTTGTTATTCTTATTGAAGTGATTTAAAACATGTATAATAAAAGAATAGAGCTTACTGAAGAAGACTTTTACCTAAACGAACAAGGCTATAGGGTTTTTACAGAAAAATATCACATAAAGAGAGGTTATTGCTGTAAAAGCGGTTGCAAGCATTGTCCTTATGGCTATGATAAGAAAACAGATGGTTATTAAAATCATTTTTTAAGTAATTATATACTAGACATCCACTTTAATTTCTTCCATTTTATTACAACAAATTTAAAAGCCTTAGCAACAAATTTAATTTGAATCATCTATCTAATAAGACCATATTATATTTAATATTCTTAAACAGATAAGTAAGAATTTTGTTTGCTTTCATTTTTTTAAATTTTAAAAAAAATTATATACCTATAATGTTATTTTAAGTAAAACATTATCGGGTTTTACTAATATTACAACTTAAAAAACATATATTTATAATACCCTAAAAAATATGTTTTGAAGACTAAGCCTACCCTAATAGTACTTTTCTTAATTTTTTCATCTTGTGCAATACTTGCCAACACTCTTTTCTCAAATTCTATTATTGCCATTTCTAAAGAAAATAATCACAATAAATATTCTCTTACCACATTAAAATCATCTTACTATTTAAATTCTAAGAATTTCACATCGGAAAATCAATTTATAGAATCAAATATTCAAACAACTGATGAAGATTTTAAATCCATGTCAATCAGGTATGCGAAACTAAATAACGCTAAAAAATCTGTTGAATACGCTGAAGAATATATAAAGAATTTTCATGAAATTGATTTTTTAAATAGTGAAGCTTTCTCAAATATATTTGAATCAAATGAATATAAAGTTCTCATTAAAAAATATAAGCCAGAACTAAATAGTTGGATACTCTTTTTTTTCTCAATAGGAATTATAGGGTTGTTTTTTTCAATTATTATTAATTTAAAAAAATCTAATGATTTTGCTGCAAATTTACTAATCAGTTTATTCATACTATTCCATTCTTTATTTATTATTCATTTATGCCTTTTTTTATCAAAATATAATTTTAAGCTTCCTCATTCACTCTACATTACAACTTCTTTTTCTTTTTTATATGGGCCATTGATGTATTTTTATTTCAAAAGAACCAAAGATAAATACAAATTTAAAAAGCAAGACTTACTACATCTCATACCTTCAATAATTTTATTTATTTACCTCTTACCCATATATGCATTATCAAAAAGTGAAAAATTAGATTTATTATATAATAGAGATGAGGTTTTGCATTCAATACTTGAAACGATAGTTGTTCTTAAGATAATTTCAATGAGTATTTATGTTTATCTTGTTTTAAAGTCTTACAATTTTTCCGTCGTTTCAATTAATTCTAATGTATCATCTTATAATTGGTACAAGCGTTTAATAATACTTAATATTTTATATGTATTTTCTTATACTATTTATGGTATTGCTCTTATGAATATAGTGATGGTTAATTCGTTTATTTATCCACAAATATTTTCAATGACACTTCTTATTATTTACATTTCTTATACTGTATATGTTAAACCTGAAATTTTTTATATTTCAGTAAATTTGACAAAAAATAAGCAAATACCTAAGTATGAAAAATCTGGTTTAACTGAAAATTACTCAAAAGAGTTAAAAAATGATTTGCTTAAATTATTTATTCAAGATAAGATTTATAAACAAAGTAATCTTTCTCTAGATTTATTGTCCACAGAAATGTCATCTACTAGACATAATATCTCTCAAGTAATTAACGAGCATTTTGGTGTTAGTTTTTTTCACTTTGTAAACAAGCATCGAATTGAAGAGGCATTAAGGATCTTAAGCAATGATTCTACAAGTAATCTTAATATTATTGATGTAGCATACGATGTTGGTTTTAATAACAAAGTTACCTTTAATAAAGCTTTTAAAATTGAAACATCAATGACACCTACTGAGTACATTAAAAATTTACAATCTTCTCATATTGATCAAAAACCACAAAGTAAATTTTTATCGGTATAGTAAAACCTTATAGGGTGTAACTTCTAATCTCTCAAAAAACATTTTTTTTACATCTTGTTAACTCTTAACTGTCACAAATATTTGTTAAATGTTGATTTACACAATCAATAAAATAAATTTTTTGTTTTTAGGATTTTACAAACAAACTTAATTCAAATTAAATGTTTAACTAAATTACAAGTATGGAAGTAAAAAAATTATTTTTAATGCTATTGTTAGCTTTTTCTGTTCAGATATCATTTGCGCAAGAAAAAACTGTCTCTGGTACAGTATCGGATAACACTGGTGGTCTACCAGGTGTTAGTGTTATCATTAAAGGTACAAGTACTGGGGCTGAAACTGATTTCGATGGAAATTATTCTATTCGTGCAACATCAGGTGATGTATTAGTTTTTAATTACCTAGGTTACAAGACTGTCGAGAAAACTGTTGGTTCTGCCAACGTTATCGATGTAACTCTTGAAGAGGGTGGTGAGGTCTTAGATGAAATCATCGTTACAGCTCAAGGTATTAAAAGAGAAAAGAAGGCATTAGGTTATGCCGTAAGTAAAGTTGATTCTGAGCAATTAGAACAACGTTCTGAAGGTGACATTGGTAGGTTACTATCAGGTAAGGCTTCAGGGGTAAACATTCAAACACAGAGTGGTGTGTCTGGATCAGGAACAAGTATCTTAATTAGAGGTATGAGTTCATTTAGTGGTTCTAACCAACCATTATTTGTTGTTGATGGTGTTCCTTTTAGTAGTGATACAAATGCTCAAGGTGATTTTATTGATGGAAACAACGGTTCAAGTCGTTTTTTAGATATTGATCCAAACAACATTGAGAGCGTAAACGTTTTAAAAGGTTTAGCAGCAGCAACTCTTTACGGAACACAAGGACGAAATGGGGTTATTTTAATAACTACCAAGAGTGGTTCTTCTGGACGTAGTGCTAGTAAACAAGAAATTACAGTAAGTTCTTCTGTATTCTTTAACGAGATTGCTTCTTTGCCAGACTACCAAAATGAATATGGTGGTGGTTTTGATCAAGCATTCGGTTGGTTCTTCAGTAACTGGGGACCTAAGTTTGAAAGAGATGGTCCTGGAGGATGGGGAAGCAGTAGTGCTTTCGATTCAGCAGGTACATTAGAACACCCTTACTCTACAGCTTCAACTGCAACGGGTATTCCTCAAGCTTTTCCAGAATTTGCTGGAGCAAGATATGACTGGAGACCTTATAATTCAGTTGGAGATTTCTTTAGAACAGGTGTTGTAAGAAGTAATAACATCAATATTCGTTCTTCATCAGAAGATGGAAAAATTAACTACAACATTAACTATGGTAGTTTAGATGATGAAGGTTTTACTCCAGGAAACTCTGTAGGTAGAAATACCTTAAGTATTGGTGGTAATGCAAAATTATCTAACAAGTTCACTGTAAGTGGTACTATGAACTATGCAAGAACTAATTTTAAGTCACCTCCAGTAGCAGCAAGTTACGGAAGTAACGTAGATGGTGAAAATGCATCTATTTTTGGAAACTTATTCTACACTCCTAGAAGTGTTGATTTAATGGGGCTTCCTTTTGAGAATCCTATTGATGGTAGTTCTGTTTACTACAGACAAAACAACAGTATTCAACATCCATTATGGACTGTTAAGAATGCAGGGAATACTCAGCTTACAAACAGAGTATTTGGTAATGCAAATCTTTCATATGCCTTAAATGACAACATTAACTTAATGTATACATTTGGTTTTGATACCTACAGTGAAAATAACTCTAACTTTTCTAATAAAGGAGGAAGAACTGGTAGTGTAGCCAATCAATCTGGTGTTTATCAAACATGGAATAACACCAACACTATTAACAACCACAAAGTAACTGCTTCAGGAAGTTATGATCTTTCAGAAGATTTTGACTTAAACTTTACAGTTGGTTTAGATAGTAGAAGTGATGTGTATGACAGAAGTGGTGTTTCTAGTATAGGACAACAAGTATTTGGAGTATTAAGACACTTCAACTTTGCAACTCAAGATGAAATTCAATTTTCTCGAAGAAGAAATATTGTTGGAGCTTTTGGACAAGCTGACCTTGGATACAAACAAACTGCTTTCTTAACGTTGGCTACTCGTACAGACTGGGTTTCTAACTTAACTCAAGAAAACAGATCAATTACATATCCATCTGCAAGTATCTCTTTCCTTCCTTCTAAGGCATTCGAATTCATTCAAGAAAGTGAATTTGTAAATTTCTTAAAATTAAGAGCAGGTTATGGAACTTCAGCAAGTTTCCCAACAGGATACCCTGTTGCAACCACATTAAGGTTAGATACGCAAGCATTTAATACGGATGAAGGTGTAGATATTGTAACAAATACAACTAGTCGTAGCTTAGGAAATCCAAATCTAAAACCTGAAAGATTAGATGAATTAGAATTTGGTTTAGAAGGTAGTTTCTTAGACAATCGTTTAAGTGTAGACTTATCTATTTATAAAAGAATCACTAAAGATTTAATTGTAGAAAGACCTCTAGATCCATCAACTGGTTTTGATGACACGCAAACAAATGTTGGTGAGATTCAAAATGATGGTATAGAGATAGACTTAACTTACGACCTATTCAGAAATGAAGGAGACGGTTTTAACTGGTCTACGAACTTCAACTGGTCTACCAGTGAAGCTATCGTTACAGATTTAGGTTTAGATACAGACATAGTTGTGTTTTCTGGTTTTAGTAACAGAGGTAATGCAGCTATCGAAGGTGAATCTTTAGGAACCATGATTGGTAGTGCAATTGCTAGAGATGACAATGGAAACTTTAGAGTAAACGGTATTGGTCGTTATGTTATACAAAATGGAAATAACATTATTGGAGACGCAAATCCTGATTTCCTTTTAAATATGTCTAATCAAATTTCTTACAAGAACTTTAACTTAGGATTCCTATTTAACTGGACACAAGGAGGAGATATGTATTCTCAAACTATCCAAACTTTATTGGGTAGAGGGGTTGTAAGCCAGGAAGGAGTTGATAGAGCTAACTCTTTCATTCTTCCAGGTGTTAACCCAGCAGGAGAAACAAATACTACGCAGATTAATAACTCTACATACTACTTCAATAACGTATTATACGGACCAGATGAATTGGGAGTTTATGATGCAACTGTATTTAGATTACAAGAACTTTCCTTAGGGTACTCTCTTCCTAGCAATATGTTAGAGAAGACTCCTTTTGGATCACTAAGTGTTACTTTTTCAGCTAACAACTTATGGTTTCACACACCAAATATGCCAGAAAACACAAACTTTGATCCTAACGTAGCAGGATTAGGTGTTGGTAATGGTAGAGGTTTTGAATATTTAAACGGACCTAGTTCAAGAAGATATGGACTTTCTGTAAAAGCTTCTTTCTAAAAAATAAATAATTTATATTATGAGAAAAATAAACAATTTAATTAAAATGTTGGTCTTATGCGGGGGATTATTCTTTGCCTCGTGTGAAACAACAGAGTTGGATTTAACTGTAAGTCCAAATGCTCTTGAACCAAACCAATCTGGTGCAGATTTCTACTTAAATGCAATTCAAATAGAGTTTGCAGACTTGACTGAAAGGTTTGGAAGAACAGCTGGTCAATTAACAAGAATAGATTACATGAATGGTAGAGATTATCAAAACGCATACTCTCCAAGTAATTTTGACGGACGATGGAGTTCTGCTTATCAAACAATTATGTTAGATATCGTAGAATTAAATAAAATCGCAGATGAAACAGGTTTAGCTCACCATAAAGGAATCGGACAAGTAGTTCAAGCTCATATCTTGATGACTTTAGTAGATTTCTTTGGAGATGTTCCTTACACAGAAGCATTTCAAGGATTAGATAACTTAAATCCTGTTGCAGATTCTGGAGCTAGTGTTTATGCTGTAGCTATCGGTTTATTAGATGATGCAATCGTTAACTTTAATACAGATATTGATCCAACATTAGAAGTTAACACGGATATGTATTATGATGGAAATTGGGCTGCTTGGACAAAAGCTGCGAACACTATGAAGATGAAAGCATATATGGCTACTAGATTAGTAGACGGAACTGCTGTATCTAAATTCAATGCAATTGTTGCTTCAGGAAACTATATTTCATCTAATGCAGATGACATGCAATTCCGATGGGGAACTAATGATATTCAACCAGAATCACGTCACCCAAGATATAGAGCTAGTTACACTTCTACAGGTGGTAATAGATATATGTCTAACTCTTTGATGGATTACATGAGAGGTGGTTTTGATGGTGGTTTTGATGTTGGTGGTGGAGTCTTTATTGGAGATCCACGTATTATGTTTTACTTCTACAGACAAAGAGGCGCTACCCCTGGTATAGCCGGAGTAGATCCTGATGAACAGAGATTAGAGTGTGGTTTACAAAGTCCTCCTGATCACTATGGTGGAAGTCATGAAAGTGGTGGTTATGTATTTTGTGGAAACCCACAAGGATGGTGGGGTAGAGACCACGGGAATGACAATGGTATTCCACCAGATGGATTTTATAGAGCATTGGCTGGAGTTTACCCTGCTGGAGGAAAGTTAGATGACTGGTCATACGGTGGCCAGCAAGACGGAGCCGGATTTGGTGGTAATGGAATTACACCAATAATGTTAGCTTCTTGGACAGACTTTATGATTGGAGAAGTAGAATTAGTTGGTGGTGATGAAGCTGCTGCAAAAAATGCAATGTTTGCTGGTATGGCTAAGTCTATGAATAAAGTAACGAACTTTTACCCAAGAACAAATAGGTTTGATGCAATTATGGACTTCTACTTCGGAGGTTTAGCTCAAGTAACTAACGATTTTTATGCTAGAATTAGTGATGAATGGGATGATGCTTCAGATAAAATGAATGTTTTAGGAATGCAGTATTTTGTTGCACAATTCGGAAACGGATTAGATGCATACAATTTTTATAGAAGAACAGGGTATCCAACAACGTTACAACCTAACATTGAAGCTAGCCCAGGTGGATTTATCCGTTCATTCTTTTACCCAGCAAACCATGCTAACACAAATCAAAATATCAGCCAAAAGGATGGTGTAACTGACCCAGTGTTTTGGGATACTAACCCAGGTTCTCCTGGATTCCCAGTTGCTAATTAATAATTTAAAATAATAAAAGATGAAAAAACAATTAAATAAAATAGTATTATTATTACTTTCTGTTATTGTGATTAGCAGTTGTGAAAGTGACGATAAAGTTATTGATCAAGTCTTTGACGGTATTAGTTATGGCGCTGTTCTAAGAAAGATAGAAATAACTTCTGGTAGTTACAATCTTTCAGATTTAAACTCTGCTTTTTCAATCATCGTTGAAGAACAAGACGAAGAGTATGGAGCCTTACTATCTGAAGTTGATGTATATGTATCCAAAGGAGGAAATGAAGCATTAGCAAAAACTGTACCCGCAAGTGCTTTTACTATAGGAGACAAAGGATTACCGGTTGCTGAAATATCTGTTACTTTAGGTGAATCTATAACTGCTTTAGGTTTAGGAAGTAATTATGGCGTAGGCGATGAATTTACAATTCGTTTGTCTGTTAAATTAACAGATGGTAGAGAATTCTCTGCATCTTCTGTTAGTGGAAGTATAGAAGGGTCTTACTTTGCTTCTCCGTTCGTTTACACTTCAGCTATTTTATGTACTCCAAAACCAGGAGACTACGTAGTTGACATGCAAGATTCTTATGGAGATGGATGGCAAGGTGACGGTATCAAAGTAACATTTGATGGTGGACCAAGAGATGGTGAAGAAGTATTCATAGATATGTTAAGTTCTGGTTCAGGAGGACCAGCATGTTGTTCTTGGACAGAATCTACAGAAACTTTAAATGTTCCTGAGGGTACTGTAGGGTTTGCTTGGGAATACACAGGAGATATTTTCCCAGGTGAGGTTTCTTTCCAAATTTATGCTCCAGATGGATCTTTGTTAGGATCTTATGCCGCAATAGGAGCAGGATCTTTAACAATCTTGAATTGTTTATAGAATTACTGAAGTATTAAAACTGAATTATAGTTAAATATATATTTTCAGTATACATTTTAAAACCTTCCAAATTAATTTTTGGAAGGTTTTTTTATTAGTCATATACAATCAAAAATTTAACTAAACTGAATGCAAATTTAGATTTTGCAGATTATTATCTAAACATATAATTTCATCATTTTTAATTCTCTTAACTATTTTTAGAATATTTTTTTAACTAATATTATAGTATTTTTTTATTTTTTATAATTCATAACTTAAAGTTACTATATATTTATACTCATAGCACTTCCTTACTTGTAGTATATAACACATACTTTATAGTATATATTTACTCATAGTATATGCTAAACTTAATTGTTATTATTTCTATTTTTTTATCACAGTCTATATTATTTATAGCTATAGTAATATCACTAGCTCTTCTCTAACTTATCATATAAACTAATATTCTAAACCTATTTAGAACTTTTTTTTCTAAATTTATTAATGTAGTATAAGTACATAATAGTAATTTGTTGCAAGAAGAATTTAATTTATGGATATTATATTAATTTATAGGTGTGAATTTTTATAAGAATATTAATTTATTAGAATAGAAGTTAATTTTAGTATAATACACCAACTATTTAGTTAAATATTGTCGGTTTAGGTTAATCCTTATGGGGGTTGTCTTTGTGTAACTCTTACTTGAAGTATTTTTGTTTCGAATTAATTACCTAGCTGGTAGTTGCATATTACTCCCTGAACTTTGTCTTCAAACTTACTCAGATTTAATAAAGCAATGCCAGCTTTTTTTTATCCTTTACTTTTATTTTTAAATCTTATTTAATTCTTAAAAACAAAATTGAACTCACTCAAGAAGACTTTTACTTCAATGAACAGGGGTACAGAGTTTTTACAGAAAAGTATCATTTAAAAAGAGGCTATTGCTGTAAAAGTTGTTGCAAACATTGTCCTTTCGTGTATGATAAAAATAGAGGCAATTTTATATACTACTTTTGTTTGGTTTTTATATAGGTTTTTTTTTATTTCAACATGTTATTATAAGTTATTTTTGTTAAAAATCTAATTTATTTCATGCGTTACTTTCTTGTATTCTTTTTCAGTTTTATTTATGGTTCAATTGTTTCACAACAAGTAATTGAAGATGATTTTGAAGGTAGTGGAACTATCTCTGGTTGGGTTGGTGATGATTGTGATATTGATAGTTCATTTGCAAACCCATATGCTCAAGGAATCAATACATCATCTCTTGTTTTAAAATACTCAGATCTTGGAGGTCAATATGCAAATGTTAGATTTGATTCAAATGAAAATCTAGATTTTTCGGACAATAATTCTTTCACATTTAAAATCTATGTTCCCTCTAGTGGTTTAACAGGTAACCAAACTAATAAGGTTTCTGTGAAGCTTCAAAATGGAACATTACCTCAGCCATGGACAACACAAAGTGAAATCATAAAGTACATATCATTGAATGAATGGCAGGAAATCACATTTGATTTTGAAAATGATTTATATACTAATTTTGATCCTTCCTCTATAGCACCAATTGAAAGAACAGATTTTAATAGGGTATTAATTCAGGTAAACGGAGAAGATAACTATGACCATGTAACTGCCTATGTAGATGATTTTATTTTTGAGGAATCTGAAGGTGGATCAGATGCTAATAACCCCGTGTTTAATACCTTAGTTTGGTCCGATGAATTTAACTATTCAGGAACTGTAGATTCAAATAAGTGGCATCATCAAATTATTCCAATTATAAATGGTACAGATTGGGCAAATGGCGAACAGCAGCACTATACCAATCAATTGTCAAATTCATTTGTTAACAACGGTTCTCTGAAAATTAAAGCTATTAAAGAAAACTACACCTACAATAACGTAACTAAACCGTATTCATCTGCTAGATTAAATTCAAAATTTGCATTCAAGTATGGTAGAGTAGATGTTAGGGCCAAATTACCTGCCGAGGCTGGAACATGGCCTGCTATTTGGACACTAGGAGCCAATATTAATGAAGTTGGAAATTATTTTGGTTCTACTTACGGGAGTGTTGGCTGGCCAGTGTGTGGAGAAATAGACATCATGGAACAAAACGGATGGGATAAAACCAATCTTATTGGTCATCTTCATTATTCAAATGCAAATACAAATGTGTATCAAAATGAGGGTAGTACAACCTATATACAAGATTCTAGTGGAGAGTTTCACATCTATTCACTTATTTGGACAGAAAATGTGATTAAAATTTTAATCGATGATGTTGTTTTTTTTGAAAGAGAAAATACGCAGGAAATACCCTATGATAACCATCATTATTTATTACTTAATATAGCCATGGGAGGAAATTTAGGCGGTGCTATTCCAAGTAATTTTAATAACGCTACCATGGAGATAGATTATGTAAGAGTCTATGAGGAAAGTTCTTTATCAACGTCTAATTCAACTTTAAATGAACTCATCATTTATCCTAACCCAACCAAGGATAAACTAATTTTAAAAACACCTTCGCATTTAATTGGATCTAATGTAAATATGTACTCAACTTTAGGCCAAAGTCTTTCTAATTTTACCCTTGATGAAGTAAATACTTCAATTGATTTATCTTCTTTTAAAAAAGGAATATATCTATTAAAATTTCAAACTGATAATGGGTCTTTTGTAAAAGAAATCATTAAAAATTAAAAAAAGAGCAGTATTTTTTAAGAAGACATCCCTTCTAGCACTTTAGCCATCTGAATTTGTAATTCAGTTGCTTTTTTTGTGGCTGCTTCTGCAAAATCCTCTTCTTTTGAGGCATACAGTATTCCGCGAGAAGAATTGATTAATAATCCAACTTGATGATTCATTCCGTATTTACACACTTCTTGTAAATTTCCTCCTTGAGCTCCTACACCAGGAACCAATAAAAACGAATTAGGAATAATTTTTCTAATATCTGCTAAATAAGATGCTTTGGTAGCACCCACTACATACATTAATTTTTCAGAGTTTTTCCAGCTTTTAGAGGTTTCTAGTACTTGTTTATATACTTCTTTTCCATTAATTTCTTTTGTTTGAAAATCAAAAGCACCAGTGTTAGAGGTAAGCGCTAATAAAATGGTGTGTTTGTTTTTGAAGGCTAAGAATGGCTCTACAGAGTCTTTTCCCATATAAGGAGCTACTGTCACACTGTCAAAAGATAAATCTTCGAAGAATGCTTTTGCATACATACTAGAAGTATTACCAATATCTCCGCGTTTTGCATCAGCTATTGTAAAGATATCTGGATGATTTTGATTAATGTACTTTATAGTTTTTTCTAATGACTTCCAACCTTTAATTCCATAGGCTTCGTAGAAAGCGATATTTGGTTTGTAGGCAACACATAAATGATGAGTGGCATCAATAATTGCTTTATTAAATTCAAAAATTGGATCTTCTTTTTCAAGAAGAAATGAAGGAATTTTATGAAGATCTACATCTAAACCAATACATAAAAATGATTTCTTTTTTTGAATTTGAGTTACAATTTCGCTAGTAGTCATCTGTCTATTTAAAAGTTATACAAAGGTACATATTTTTAAGACTTTCTATTATCTTTGTTTAAGAGTCATTCTTCATGATACAATTTATTGGAAACAAGTTTTTTTATGGTTTTTTAACACTTTTGGGTGTCGTTACAGTCATTTTCTTGTTGTTTAATGTATTGCCTGGAGATCCGGCAAGAATGATGCTAGATCAACGTGAAGATTCTGAACAATTAGAACGTATTCAAAAAAAATACGGTTTTGACAAACCTTTAACCACACAATATTTTTATTATTTAAATGATGTTTCTCCACTATCTATTCATTCAAATAATAAGGAAGATTTTACTTTTTTGAAAAAGGGTACATATTCTTATAAAAAACTCTTTTCTGTAGGAGAAATATCTGTAGTTCTAAAATACCCTTATTTGAGAGAATCTTTTCAGAAAAATGGAAAAAAAGTATCAGAAGTTATTTTAGAAACTCTCCCAAATACGGCAATTTTAGCACTGTTTTCTATTTCAATTGCTATCTTTCTTGGAATTATTTTCGGTATTTTTTCTGCCATCTATAAGGATACTTTTTTTGATAGAGTGATTGCTATTATTAGTACTTTTGGAATGAGTATTCCTTCCTTTTTTTCTGCTATTTTATTTGCTTGGCTATTTGGTTTTGTTTTACAAGAATATACAGGTTTAGAAATGACAGGA
>Ga0233426_10003390_pt1 | contig 12641 bp, 10 predicted proteins | sample SI_118_April2016_6_FD_179875 | JGI IMG/M metagenome (GOLD analysis project Ga0233426, IMG submission 179875) | Seawater microbial communities from Saanich Inlet, British Columbia, Canada - SI_118_April2016_10_MG | ecosystem: Environmental > Aquatic > Marine > Inlet | place: Canada: British... | reverse complement strand
AACTAAAAAATAGTATTTCAGTACTTAAGATTTCCTGTAATTATTTATTACTTTTTGAGTCTTTTGCTCGGTCAATCTAAACACAGTACATTGCAAAAATAGATTTTTCTACGCAGAAAAAGAATCCGGCAGGGGAAAAGTTTGACGCAACAAGAAATTTGGAACGATCTTTATGTTTAAGCTAATCGAAGTTCACAAATTCCAGATCGATTGTTTATTCCCGGAGGTATTGTATTTCACTATATAAATGTTTGTTATACCAGCTGATATAACTGAATTTAATCATAAAGTCCCGTATATTAGAAACTCATGCCCCATAGTAAAGACGTTTTTGTCCCGTAAGGATATGTTTGATATGCCCACCGGGGAATGAATGGTAATTGAATACTTCCGTAATTCACAGCACTGGAACCGGAATCATCACTCATCAGCAAATAGGCTTCCCAGCCTAAACCGAGTAAAGTTAAAATATCCCAAGTTTGCATACTGCTTTTATAGAATTTCATTTTACTGGCGTTTCTGTCATATTCACTTTTGTAACTAGCTTTTTCACTACTGCTGCTGGAGTTTGCATATTGTGTTGCCAGCGTGCTGTTTTTTACTGAGAGATCGTTGTAGGACTTAGCATCATTATAGGACATCAATGCCGAAACGAGGGTGACGGAAACGGCAGCATAATGGCCGGCATATTCCGAGGATGAACTTTTTTCGGACTGCACTTCCGTTTCCACGGACATCTCTTTTTCCTGAGCCTGGGCCGTTACTAAAAAAAGCATAAAATAGAATATATTAATCGTGACTGCCTTGAAAAAACGAAGTTGCCATATTTTTTCCCAATACATCTTTAGTCCTCTAGTAGTTTCTTGCGGATTTCAGAGAGAATTATGGAATCAATTCCTGAATATCGGAAAAGCTGGCTAAAATTGTGAAGTTATATAATTGTGGGAAATGCATACCGGCCACCGGCAAAAAATGCGGACTCAGTGGACTGAACAAATTAAGCTTACCGACAAAACTATGAAAATAATAAATACTATATCTATATTATTGGTGACAAAACCATTTTCACCTACTTTCGGTGAATATTTGTATTTTGTCAAGAAGTAAAATTTCACAGAAAATACTATTTATGAATAAAAATTATATAAAAACAGATGGTTGAAAAAAATATTTCTATATCAACATTACTTATTGGTCAACATCATTCTTTCACCAGTTACATAATATTGATCAACACAATTACACACATCTCGTTACTCAAGCCACATTAATATTTTTGTTTCTATGCCGGATTTACAGGTTCAGGTCTTGATGTTAGCTGTCGAATTTTTCATGCAGATTCTTATGTTACATAATCATACTGGGAAATCTAATGGTGAGTCTTTACCTTAGATAATTCGAGCGGAAGTTTTACTTTAAGAGATAATATTAGCGCCCAATCAACACTTGCAAAAATTCAATAATATTGTATTTGCCTTGAAACACTTTCGCTTCTCATTTGCAGTTCAGGAAATTCTTTGTTAAAGTTAAAAACTTATTTCTATCTCCTTATTTTATTTATTTTCACAAACAGTTCCACCAAAATTTTAGTTTTCGGGAAAGATCAGAACAAGGGAATTCGTTTAAGAGTATTGAAACCTGTAATAGTAAATTTGGACGAAGGAGTTAGTGAAAAGGAATTACTGACACATGACCAATTTTGTGAAGATAGTACTCCGGCAAATTTGTTGAGTGGTTTTGATTATCCGGATTTGCCGATGCCTATGGGAATCTTGCGACAAGTCGAGTATACTCATTATGAAGAGAAAATAGAACAACAAATAAAAACGTAAATTGAGAAGAAAGGTGTGGGAGACCTGGCAGCACTTTTAAGGGTTAATCAAGTCTGGAAAAATTGAAAAAATTCTTGCCAAATTAAAAAACAACTTGCACTCCTTATCACCGTTCTATAAGATTATTTGTTTAGTTGGGCGATTAGCTCAGCTGGGAGAGCAACGGCCTTACAAGCCGTAGGTCACAAGTTCGAACCTTGTATCGCCCACCATTTTCCCCGGATACCGGGGTCGTAGTTCAGTTGGTTAGAACGCCTGCCTGTCACGCAGGAGGCCGCCGGTTCAAGTCCGGTCGACCCCGCCATCTTTCCTGGCATATTGATAAAGGTTTTCTCCGGAAAACCTTTGCATTCCTTTACATCACATCTTCAGAAATAGCTGAATAATTCAGGGTGCGTAGCTCAGTGGGAGAGCGCCTGCCTCACACGCAGGAAGTCGGCAGTTCAATCCTGTCCGCGCCCACCATCTTTGCTGCGAAGGTCAGCAAAGAATTATCTTACTATTATCTACAAAAAACCTTTTGTTGCGTAGTACAATTTCAAACAGAAGTAGCACACTCTAAATTTACTGTTGCCTTAATTTTATCAGCGGTTTGGATCTGGACAGCTAAGATAGAAAGACTTTAACGGTTCATGTAGTATGGTGAAGATGAGTCCCCGCAAGCATGTCGAGAACAGCAGTTGATAAGCTTTTCGGACCTGATAGATATTTTTAGTAAATCATCTCAGGTAACGGTCAAGTAATCGGTAATATAGAATTGAAGGTGCGAGAAACCATGGATTACCTGAGTAGAATGGACGGGTCTGAAACTTGATATCTGTCAACACAGTATTCCCTTCAGGGAGTCCTGCCAGCCTTTGACCAAGTTTTGTGCCAAAGTAACTTGACAGAGAAACTCCTGAGCCGCAGTATCCCATGGAATAGTGAACGCCGTCCTGATTTCCGGTATGCGGCATGTGGTCAAAGGTATATCCCACAAAGCCCATCCATGAGTGACTGATCTTTGTGTCTGCTAATTGAGGAAATATTTTTGTGAGTTGTATGTGCAGAGGTTTTACTGATTTTTCAGGATCAGTCTCATTCAGTGATACTCTGCCGCCAAACAAAATACGCTTTCGGTCAGGCGAAGCCCGGTAATAAACTACCAATTTTCTTGTATCAGAAATTACCCTGTCCTTTGGAATCAACTCGTCGACTAATCCTTCCTCAAGAGATTCTGTAGCAATAATGTAACTGCCAATTGGAATAACTCTCCTTCTGTGCCAGGGTGTAACAGCACCTGTATATCCGCTGGTGGCGACAACAACTTGACGGGCAGTAATTGTCCCTGCTTCAGTCTGAAGCAGAAAAACTTCGCCTTTCTTCTCAATTTTTTTCACAGCACATTTTGTCTTTATCTGCGCACCTCCATTGAGTGCTCTTTCAAGTAATCCGCGATGGAATCTTGCAGGATCAAGTGAAGCATGATAAGGATGTACTATCCCACCGTGGTAAAAATCACTGCCGATTTCTGTATGCTGCTGAGATTTTGAGATAAGATCTACATCCATCTCCAGGCCTTCTGGTTGTTCTCTAATTCGTTTTTCTAACTGTTTAAATTGAGCTTGTGAATGAGCACCATAGAAACGTCCGGAACGTTTAAAATCACAGTCAATTTTTTCTTCCTGAATAAAATCTCCAATCCATTTCAGGGCGTTTATTCCTTCTTTCAAAAGTTCACGTGCTCTTTCTTCACCATACTTGCGGGAAAGTTCTTGAAAGCTGGGTTTGAGGCTGGGACTGACTTGTCCTCCATTACGTGAGCTACCTCCCCAGCCGGCATCCTGAGCATCTAGAACAACTGTGTCCAGACCATTCCTACTGGTTTGGATAGCTGTGCATAATCCTGTATATCCTGATCCAATGACTGCGACTTCGGTTTCTTCTGGAAGGTCAATTTCTTTGATAATGGGCCGAGGTGTTTTTTCCCACCAGTAAGGAGTGTTTTTGTAGTTTACTGTTAAAATAGATTCATTCATTTTTTGATTTTTAGCTGAATCATAATAGTAATCAAGTTTTGCCTATTTTAAAATGAGATGTGTAAGAAAATTATTTTTAAATTATTTACAATTCAAGGTGTGAAACTTTCAAAGTTAAATTAACTTCAATTTTTTTGCATTGCCGCAATTGTTGCCACATTAACAATATCTGCTGAAGAACACCCCCTTGACAAATCGTAGATTGGTTTTTTCAAACCTTGTAAAAGGGGACCCCACGCTGTATATCCCGCCAGGCGTTCAGTTAATTTATATGCAATATTTCCTGCTTCCAGAGAAGGAAAAATCAGTACAGAAGAATTTCCGGAGAGCGGTGAATCTTTTGCTTTAGCGGCAGCTACAGCCGGCACCAAAGCTGAATCAACCTGAAGCTCACCGTCATGTAATATCTCTGGATGGCTTTCTGCAAAAATGCTGATTGCGTCCCGAACATGGCTAACGCGGCGATGATTAGCGCTTCCTTTTGTGGAAAAAGAAAGAAATGCTACACGCGGTTCTTTACCGGTCAGCAAGTAATGCAGGGCGGCAGACTCGCCGGCGATGGAAGCCAACTGATCACTTGTTGGTTCCGGAATAACCGCGCAATCCGCAAAAGTATAAGCCGTATCCGCATTCGGAGAAATCATGAAGAAACTGCTCGAAACCCATTTTGATTTTGGTTTTACTCCTACAATCCGGATTGCAGCATGAAGAACATTGCTGGTTGAAGTGATTGAACCAGCTACCAAGCCGTCGGCATCTCCATTGCTGACCATCATCATGCTAAAATTCAGAGTGTCTTTCATATATTCTTCTTTTGCTTCATCTGTCATTTTTTTGAAGAAGCGTTCTTGTTCTAAAACTTCCTGGTATTGAGTTCTTTTGCTTCGAAAATCCTCTGGTTCCAAAAGCTCATAACCCAGGTCACGCAGATGTCTTTTTGCGAGGGATACCCGTGGGTCATCTCTTTCAGGAAGAATAAGTTTTGCTGATTTTTTTTGTCCAATCTCGATAATGCGTTCCTGGTACTTGTTTAGTTGCATTACAGTTGTCCTTAAATAATTAATTTATAAATAAGTTATTAGCCTTTTGATTTGAAAGTTATTCTATTGGACTCTTTAAAAAACAGCAACATGCATTACATTGTCTGCACCGGAAAAAGATTTCAGTTGACAGTAAAAAATGTTAGCCTAACATCCTACATGTAAAGAACAAAAGCACAGTCAACTTTCTTGTATAACTTAAGAACCATGATAGCAAAAAAAGTCCAGATCGTCGAAGTAGGGCCGAGAGATGGTTTGCAAAATGAAAAGATATGGGTTGAGACTGAGACTAAAATTGCTTTGATTGAGAAACTTGCTGATGCAGGACTTACAAAAATTGAGGCCGCAAGTTTTGTCAGTCCAGAATGGGTTCCGCAAATGAAGGATGCATTTGAGGTGCTTTCTGGAATTGAGCGCCGTCCCGGAGTAACCTATCCGGTGCTGACTCCAAACCTGAAAGGTTTTGAAAGGGCATTGGAGGCAGGTGTGACTGAGGTTGCGGTCTTTGGTGCGGCCTCTGAGGCATTCTCTCAAAAAAATATCAATTGTTCCATTTCTGAATCAGTCGAGCGGTTTTGGCCTGTTTTAGAAGCAGCACAAAAAAATAATGTTCGTGTCCGCGGATATATTTCCTGTGTTTTGGGGTGTCCCTATCAAGGAGAAGTCCCCCTTGAAAACGTGGTAAATTTAGCGGAAAATATGTCTGAAATGGGCTGCTACGAAATTTCGCTTGGTGACACAATTGGAATCGGAACACCACTGAAGGCTAAAAAAATGGTTGAAACAGTTGCAGAAAAAGTACCTGTCTCAAACCTTGCACTGCATTTTCATGATACCCGAGGGCAGGCATTGGCAAATATTTATGCCTGTCTGGAACTTGGCGTATCTGTTATCGACACATCTGTTTCCGGTTTGGGCGGATGTCCCTATGCACAGGGAGCAAGCGGGAACGTGGCCACTGAAGACGTGGTTTATATGCTTCATGGAATAGGTATTAAGACGGGTGTTGATATAGAAAAACTGATCGAAACAGGGCGCTTCATCAGTGACGTTTTCGGTCGACTTCCTCAAAGTCGTGTCTCCTGTGCGTAAATAATATGCAATATTTATCTCTCCGCTCGAAATGACACGGATTTAAGACATTTTTTCGACGGAATCAAAGAAAGCATGAACACAATGAATCCAAATTTTGGAAAAAGCGGGCAACCAATGCGACGTCTTGAAGATGATCGTTTGCTTCGTGGGCAAGGCAGATTTGTGGATAACCTGAACTTTTCAAAACAGGCATATTTGCACGTTGTACGCTCCTATCTGGGCCATGCGAAAATTAAAAATATTATAATAGATTCCATCAGTGGGATGTCCGGGGTCCTGGCAGTTTTTACCGGAGAAGATTTAGCTCGTGATGGAATCCTTCCTATCCCTGTGACCCTGCCTTACAAACGGCCTGGAGGCGAACCTGCTCTTTCCGCTCCGTATCACGTATTGGCTCAGGAAAAGGTGCGTTTTGTTGGGCAACCTGTGGCAGTCGTGGTTGCGGAATCGAAAGCAGAAGCACTGGAAGCAGGTGAGTGTCTGGAAATTGAATATGAAGAGATTCCTGCAGTTACGGATTTACAGCAAGCTGTAGTTCCGGATGCACCCAGACTCTGCGATGAACTTCCGGACAATATTGGAGCGGCGCAAACTGAAGGGGATGCGGAAGTAGTGGAGCAGGTTTTTGCTCAGGCAGAACATGTTACCCGAATGGAATTAGTTAACAACCGCGTGGTGGGAAGTCCGCTTGAACCCAGGGGTCTGCTTTGTGAGGCTTACCAAAACACAGAGAAACTGATTCTGCACTCAATGCATCAAAGCGCGACACGACTTCACTCAGTTTTATGTGCGGTTTTTCAACTTGAGCCCGAACAACTGCAAATTATTGTCCGGGATATCGGCGGAGGTTTTGGAACTAAAGTAGCCGTTCATCCAGAAGATATTTTGGTTGTTTATGCAGCAAAGAAATTAAAGCGACCTGTAAAATGGACGGCAACACGGACCGAGGAATTCCAAGCTTCTGTGCATGGACGCGATCACTGGAATTATGCTGAACTGGCCTTTGATTCGACAGGAATAATTTTGGCCCTGAGAGTAAAGACACTGGCCAATACTGGCGCCTATCTCACTAATCCAGCTTTGCTTATTCCACTTGGTTTAATGTCCAAGGTGATTACCTCAGTTTATCATATTCCGGCAATGTATCTGGATACTCAGTGTGTTCTCACAAACACAGCTCCAATTGGGGCTTATAGAGGTGCCGGACGTCCTGAAGGCATTTACCCGATGGAACGTTTGATGGACATGGCCGCCCGTGAAATGGGCATTGACCCTGTTTCATTACGTGAACGCAACATGATTCGAACCGAAAGTCTTCCATATACAACACTTGCCGGGGATGTTATTGACAGCGGAAACTTTAAGGAGGTCATTAAAAGGGCTTTCAGACAAATGGACTGGGTTGGTTTTGAAGATCGAAAAGCTGAATCTGAAAGCCGTGGATTGCTCCGCGGGAGGGGATTAGCTTGTTATGTTGAATGGACCGGTGGTGAATTAACTGAAACTGTGCGGATTCAAGCTGAGGCAGGCGGGACGATTAGCCTGTTTTCAGGAACCCAAGGCATGGGCCAGGGTTTGGAAACCGTTTTCAGTCAACTACTTTCAGAGCAATTGGAAATCCCATTGGAGGTAGTTAGAATCGTACAGGGAGATACGGACCAGGTTAAAGGTCTGGGCAGTTTTGGGTCACGTTCGCTGTTTGTCGGCGGAAGCGCTTTACTGGACGGGGCCAAGGAATTTCTGGAAAAAGGAAAGGAATTGGCTGCAGAAGAACTGGAAGCGGCAGTTGAAGATATTTACTACCAAAACGGTCGATTTGAGGTTTTGGGAACTTCTATCGGACTTGGTCTTTTTGAATTGGCTGCAAGGCAGGTGGAGCTTAGTTTTTCAACTGAGACAGAGAAAAGTCTGGAAGAACGAAGTTGGCCAAACGGCTGCCATATAGCAGAAGTTGAAATTGATCCAGAAACTGGAAGTGTAAAATTGGTCAGGCATGGATCTGTTGATGATACGGGCAATCCGATCAATCCAATGATTGTAGAAGGCCAGTTGCATGGAGGTATAGCCCAAGGTGCGGGTCAGGTTTTGCTGGAACAGGCTGTTTACGATTCAGAGGGACAGATTTTGACCGGATCTTTTATGGATTATGCAATGCCAAGGGCTGATGATTTCCCTTTTTTTAAATCTTCAACATACACAGACGCACCTTGTCTGACCAATCCTCTGGGTGCAAAAGGAGTCGGAGAAATTGGAGTTGTAGGTTCAATTCCAGCAATTGCCAATGCAATTTTAGACGCATTGTGGGAGCGAGGTGTACGCACTTTTGACATGCCTGCATTTCCTCAAAAAATATGGAAACTACTTCAAAAACAAAGCCGGGAGACAATTTAATATGTTGACTCTCTGAGCAGCTATTAAGTATCATGTTTCTGGACGAAATTATTTAAAATTTAGAAAGGATTCGATGGAAACACATTTTATAGCACATGATGCCACAGACACTGTTGGAGTGGTGGTTGTGGAGAAAGTTTTAGCAGGACAGGAAGCTACAGGTTGGATTATGGAAAATGATGAAACAGTAACCATAAAAGCACTTGTAGAGGTTCCGTTAGGGCACAAACTTGCCCTGGAAGATATAAAAAATGACGACACTATAATTAAATATGGAAACGACATTGGACGTGCAGTGTCGGACATCCCCAAAGGCGGTTATGTGCATGTTCATAACGTAAAAACAAAGAGGTGGTAATGGGGAATTCGCAGCAATCTTTTTTTGGTTTTCGACGCGAAAATGGACGAGTTGGTGTTCGTAATCACGTTCTCATACTTCCCGTTGACGACATTTCAAATGCAGCTGTTGAAATGGTCGGACACAATATCAAAGGCACACTTTCAATTCCGCACAGTTACGGACGTTTGCAATTTGGTGCTGATTTGGAACTGTTTTTTCGGACAATTATTGGTACAGGACGCAACCCAAATGTTGCGGCAGTGGTTGTGATTGGAATCGAGCCCGGATGGACTCAACGTGTGGTTGATGGAATTGCCCAGACTGGAAAGCCGGTGTCAGGATTTAGTATTGAAGGAGAAGGTGACCTCAAAACTGTTGCCAAAGCTTCCCGAAAGGCTCAGGAGTATGTCCAGTGGGCAACTGAACTTCAGCGTGAAGAATGTCCACTTTCTGATCTATGGATTTCTGTTAAATGCGGAGAATCTGATACCACCTCCGGACTTGGATCAAACCCTGCAGTCGGTAATTTAATGGACAAGCTTGATCCGCTTGGTGTCCACCTCTGCTTTGGTGAAACTTCAGAATTAACCGGTGCTGAGCAGGTCTGCGCCAATCGTTCGTCAACCTCGGAAGCTAAAGAAAAGTTTCTCAACACCTGGAATGCCTACAATGACTTCATTCTTGAAAACAAGACCAATGACCTTTCTGAGTCTCAACCGACTAAGGGTAATATAGCTGGTGGGTTGACAACCATTGAGGAAAAAGCGTTTGGCAATTTACAGAAGATAGGAAAGACGACTAATTTTATTGATGTTTTAGAACCCGCAGAAGAACCAACTAAAGGGCCGGGGTTGTATTTCATGGATACTTCCTCTGCAGCGGCAGAGTGCGTCACGTTACAAGCAGCGGCTGGATTCACGGTACATCTCTTCCCTACTGGTCAGGGAAATGTGATAGGTAATCCTATTGAGCCGGTGATAAAACTTACTGCAAACCCTAATACTGCGGCGACTATGAGTGAGCATATCGATCTTGATGTATCAGGAATTCTAAAACGCGAAATGAACCTAGATCAAGCTGGCAGTGAACTGGTAAATATTACTGTTAGAACTGCGAATGGACGCCACACATGTGCGGAGTCTCTTGGTCACCGTGAGTTTGTGCTGACCAAACTTTTCCGAAGTGCCTGATGCTCCATTCTCCTCTAGAAAAATGAGGTGAAGAGATCACAGATTTAGTACCGTCAAACACAAATAGATTGTTAATATCAGTATCACTATAACCTCGATTCCCATTGAAACCTGGTATAAAATCTTTTGAATGAGTTGCAGTTAAGGCTTCAATATCTTTTTTATTCCGGAATTTCCTTTTGTTTGATGATCGTCATCTACACAAAATCTCTCAAATCATGAGGGATAGTTGTAAATTCGGCTGCACCCGTGTACTGAGTGATTTGCCTTATGGGGGATTCAAAGACAGCGAATATGGATACGAAGGTGGGATTGAAGGAGTTGAAACGTATCTTCATAAAAAATTGGTTAGTCTGACCTGAATATTTGAAAAAGTTAGTTTTCTTCGAATTCCCAAATTCCAAATCTTTCTTCAACTTTTCATAGGTATATAAATTACAAAATGAATTCTAATTCAATTCAATCCCGTATAGGTTCGGCCACTATTTCTAGATCTGAATCAGTGGTTGCGGGTGAGTTAATCAATTTTAGTATCACATACACTGCGGGGTATTTTGGTATTGACGATTCCGGCAGCATAAAAATTTGTACCCGTTTTGCTACAGATATGGGACGTCCTCAGTTCTCTGCTCCAGAGCAACCGAATTATGTAAGTATCGTTGCCAGCAATGGCGCCACTCTTGAGTATCGTTTTGACCCGAAAGACAACATTCGACCATGGGACAAAACGATTTACATCAAGATTGTCAAGGGTTTTTTCCGTGAAGGAGACCAGCTTCACGTCCATTATGGGGATCCCATCGGCGGTTGCCCCGGTATGCGCATGCAAACATTTTGCGAAGATACATTTGAATTAAAAGTTCTGGTTGATGCTTTTGCAACATACCAGTACGTTGAAATACCGAAATCTCCAGTTCTAAACATAGTTCCGGGACCGGAAACAAAGTGGGTTATGCAGCTTCCGACAATGCGACGAGTAAACGAATCGTTTCGTTTACAACTGAAGTCTGAAGACCGCTGGGGAAATCCAACTGACAAAACTCATGTCAGTTTTAAACTAACTTCAAATCTGCCGGTCAATGGCTTACCACAGGAGATAAACCAGGATTCTCAGAATGATGGTGTTCTGATGCATGAAGGTCTTTCGGTGTCTTCTCCGGGAGACATTTATATCGAACTACGTGATTCTGATAATGCTCTTGTTTGCCGATCGAATCCGCTTAGAATATCTGAAGACTCTGAGCTGGTACCTTTTTGGGGGGAGTTACATGGGCAATCTGAAGAAACTATTGGTACCAATTCGATTAATGACTATTTTGCCTTTGCTCGTGACAAGGCAGGTCTGGATGTAATTGTTCATCAAGGCAACGATTTTCAGATTACAAATGAATTTTGGGAAAAAATACAAATCGTGTCAAAACAGTTTCTCGATGAGGGACATTTTGTAACCTTTCCAGGGTATGAGTGGTCAGGGAACACCGGATTGGGAGGAGATCGTAATGTTCTCTTTTTTCGCGAAGGGGAAACTATCCGGAGAAGTTCTCATGCGCTGGTTTCAGACTTGTCAGATTTAGATACAGATTGCAACAGTTCGGATGCTTTATTTAAGTCACTCAAAGGCACTGAAACAGTAGTTTTTGCGCATGTTGGCGGACGATATGCGGACATACAATCGCATGAAGTCAACCTGGAGCGTTCTGTGGAAATTCATTCTGCCTGGGGAACATTTGAGTGGTTGTTGGAGGATGCCCTGAGTAATGGATACCGAGTGGGGATAGTCAGTAACAGTGATGGACACAAGGGGCGTCCCGGAGCCAGTTATCCAGGCGCGTCCATGTTCGGCGCCTATGGTGGGCTGACCTGTATGCTGGCTCGCAAGTTGACCCGTGAAATGATTTGGGAATCCCTTTTGCGACGCCATCATTATGGTACAACTGGAAATCGCATGTTCATGGATGTACGTGTTTTACTCAACAAACCCGGTAGCAGTTTCAGAGAAGATCCTCAGTTGGGAGAAACTGACGTTGAAAATACTCAAGTTGGAATAATGGGGGATATTCTTCAAACCGAGGAGAGCGAAGTTAAAATTGAGATTGAAATAATTGCATCGGCTCCGATTGAAAAGTTAGAAATTCGTAACGGTCTGAAGGTGCTTGAAACTGTGCGGCCATACAAAAAGTCTGAACTTGGTAATCGTATTCGGGTGATCTGGGCAGGTGCGGAATATCGTGGACGTGGTCGTGAAACTGTTTGGGACGGAGGTGCTAAGTTAGTTGGTAACACTTTTGAAACATTCACACCAATTAATATGTATAACCTGGAGAAAATTGTACGCCAACTCGATCCGACTCGCTTGGAATGGAATGCAGTAACTACTGGTGGATTTGGTGGTTTTGACTGTGTCTTGAAAGATCCTCGGGCAGGGACGTTAACTATCGATACCGCTCAAGTGAATTGTACTGTGCCTGTTGCCGAAATTAGTTTTCAAGAATCACGTATTGATGCTGGAGGTTTGGACCGCCATCTTCGCCTTGTTCGTCTTCCAGACAAAAACCCGCATTATCAAATGAGTTTGGAACGAATCATTCCTTTGACTTCCAAAGGAGACAATCCGTTGTATGTCTGCCTCACACAAGAGGATGGCCATCAGGCCTGGTCAAGTCCAATTTATTTGTTTAACTAGTTCACTTTAATTAAAAAAATTTCGTAATATTATGCCAATTCAGGGTTTCGGT
>Ga0233426_10003382_pt1 | contig 12660 bp, 14 predicted proteins | sample SI_118_April2016_6_FD_179875 | JGI IMG/M metagenome (GOLD analysis project Ga0233426, IMG submission 179875) | Seawater microbial communities from Saanich Inlet, British Columbia, Canada - SI_118_April2016_10_MG | ecosystem: Environmental > Aquatic > Marine > Inlet | place: Canada: British... | reverse complement strand
GCTTTGAAGGGCCAACTGAACTTCTTCCACCCGACGTTCGCACTGCTTAGAAGATTTATCAGTGATCATTTCTGGCTCCCAAATAGAAGGCCAGTCTTCTGTCATTTTTGAGTCCATTTCTGCCAATTGCTTTGCAGCCCAATGGTGTGAAGGCCATATCTGTATTGCTGCGTGCAATCGCTTGTCAATCAATTCCGCCAACCAATTATGAGGGCGACCTTCTTCTTTCCCTTCCTCCCAAACCACAGGGTTGCCAATCGCCACGTGAATTCCACCTTTCCAACCGAAAAGACCTTGTTTCATACTGCGCTCGTCCTCCCCTGGTTCCTTTTCATAGACTCCATCGTTGGCTTCTGATACGAGAAGTTCTTTGACTTTCATGGCGTCACAAGGATCCCACTCATAACTCAATGTAACAGGATGTACCCGAAGCGCATTCCATGCACCAGCGTCCTCTCCATTCATGAGCATGCGGATCAATGCTGGCGAAGTCCTGTCATCCCCATCCTTAGCTCGCCCCTCCTTGTGCGCAAGCCAAACACTTGAGGACTCAACCCCAATGACATGACGCACATACGCAGCAACTTCGGCACTGCTCGCCAATTGGTCTCGTAGAGAACCCCCACGTTTTACTACAAAGCTCTTATTCAATCTTACGAGAGCCTCTACCCATGGGGTTTGCAGCAGGTTGCTACCAATTCCAATCTCTGTTGTTTCGGCTCCTAAGGAAAGCAAAGCCAAATTGATCAGCGAAGGATCCAGAACGATGTCGCGATGATTTGATATAAACAAGGCACCGCATGAATCAAACGCTTCTGGGAAAGAAAACGTCACTTCTGAAGCCGTCTTATCCAATACTTTTTCAATAAACGTTTTGGAAACGAGGTCTTGAAAATCAGAAACGCTTGTGATATTGCCCATCGCATGGAGCAAAGACTTCGTGGCGTCAGTCCCTATAAACGGACTCAGCACGGCATTCCAGTCCAAGGCGCCTAACATTAATTGCAAAGCATCAGGCACTTCTTCTTCACAATAAGGTCTCATATGAGCAAATGCATCCATCATCTTCGGGACGCAATTTAGGTAACCTAACTTTGGGTCATGACATTCGAAGCGCTAAAGCTTACTCGCCAGTTTTTAAATGCCATTGAAGATGCTGGGTACAAAGAGCCTACGCCGATTCAATCCATGGCCATTCCTCCGTTACGTTCTGGACAAGATGTCATCGGAATTGCACAAACAGGGACCGGGAAAACGGCTGCCTTCCTCCTGCCCTTGCTACAAACATTGAAATATGCCCAAGGAGATGCTCCGCGTGCTCTGATTTTAGCTCCAACCAAAGAGTTGGTTCTACAAATCCACCATGAGGCCATGCAATTTGCTTCGTATACAGATTTGAGAAGCATTCCATTGTATGGAGGCATTGGCTATAAATCGCAATTAAATGCGGTAAAGACAGGCGTGGATCTTCTCATTGCAACTCCTGGAAGGTTTCTTGAAATTTATCAAAAGGGTGGTTTTGACCCCAAAAAGGTAAAGCACCTGGTACTCGATGAAGCCGATCGCATGATGGACATGGGCTTCATGCCCCAATTGCGTCAAATACAAGAGATCATTCCTTCAAAGAGGCAAAACGTTTTATTCTCTGCAACGTTTCCTCATCGTGTTGAGCGACTTGCTGACGAATTTCTGCTTTGGCCAACACGCATCGAAGTTTCTCCAGAGTCTACCCCTGTAGAAACGGTCAAACAATACACGTTAGAACTTCCCAATCAGCGCACTAAGCTCGAGTACATTGAGTGGCTGATTAAGACGCGGCTGATGGATAAGAGGCTCCTCATTTTTGCTCGTAGAAAAGAAGATGCCGAAAGTGTTTCTCGGTATCTCCAAAGATCCTTCCCATTCGAGGTGCGCTCCATCCATAGCAATAAAGGGCAAAACGCACGCATCAATGCCATGGACGACTTTCGTTCGGGCAGCGTCCAAGTCTTGGTGTCAACAGACATAGCCAGTCGAGGAATCGATGTTCCAGAAACGGAAATGGTTATTAATTTCTCTGTACCCAATGACCCATTGGATTACGTGCACCGCATTGGAAGAACGGGCCGTGCGTTTCGATCGGGTGAAGCCATTACGCTACAAGATCCCTCAGAGCGTTATGCCCTGGAACGCATCGAGTCCCTGATTGGAGAATCCGTCGAGGTCTTAGATGTTCCCGAGCATCTCATTATGCACGAAACCCCTCGCAATGAAAAACAGCTGCAAGCTCGAGCGATTGACCGTGAAATGAAGAAGCGTGATCCTTTGTATCAAGGAGCCTTTCACGAACGGAAGAAAAAGTCCAAGAAAGAACTAGCAAAGAAAAAATCAACCGGGAAGCGGCGATAACGATGGGGCTTTCATTGCTGACCATGGTTTAACGCCGTGCTCGTCTAAGATGTAGCCTTCTTCAAAGCACATGATGGCCAACCTGCCATCTGGAAGCGCCTCTACATGGGTGTGATAGTTAAAGTCAAAACCATGCTTTCTAAGCCACTGGAACTGACGGTCCGAAGGTGACTCTGGCTCATTGATTTGCTTCAACTCTTTCAAGATCGAGCGGTTTTTTAAAAGAATTCCCTCCACTTGACGAATCAAGGGGCTGGGTTTATTCGTTTTGCGGTGATGCTTGGCGCGGCAACTATCATCACAAAATTGTTTATCCCGTCGGCCACGCAACGATTCGTGGCATTCGCGGCATTGAATGGATTGTATGCGAAAAATCATGCGATCAAGAAACACACCCATTGTCTCACACGCTTAAATCAATTCACAAGCGATTCATATAAGTTTGTATATGAGACACTTAGACCATACCTAGACCCTCATCCAATCTTCTAACAAGAGCCACAATCAACTCGGTGAGGTCAGGCTCCGACTCTTTGGCTACGGCCAAAATACTTTCGATGTTGACCCGTTCTAAAGCCTCTGGATTGCACTCATCCGTTAATACACTAATGGCACAGCAAGGAAGCCCCATGTGCGCACAAGCGATGACTTCAGGAACGGTGGACATGCCTACGGCATCCGCACCGATGAGTCGCAAGTAGCGGTATTCCGCACGCGTTTCAAGATGAGGCCCAGGGACGCTCGCGTAAACACCGTGCTGCAGTGTTAAATCAAGCTGTTGAGCAGATTCAGCTAATACACGACGCAAACCAGTATGGTACGGGTTGCTCATATCAGGAAAACGAACCCCCAACGATTCGATATTCTGACCACGCAATGGCCCCTCTGGCTGAAGGTTGATGTGGTCCTCGATCGACATCAATTGGCCCTTTTTAAATTCTGGGTTCAAAGAACCCGAAGCATTCGAAATGATCATGGCCTTCGCCCCTAACATTTTAGCCATTCTAACGGGCTTTACAATTTGCTCCATGGAGTAGCCCTCGTAATAATGGAATCGGCCTTGCCACGCCAGAACCCTCTTGCCTTCTAACTCGCCATAAATCAGTTTTCCAAAATGAAATTCAACTGTCGCAATGGGCAGATGAGGTATTTGGCTGTAGTTCAGCGCAAGAATTGGTTTGATTCTACTCGCTAAGGCCCCGAGCCCAGTCCCCAAAATGATGCTACAATCTATCCTTCCCACCCCTTTCTCTTTCAAGAATTCAACGGCCTCCGTTAGTTCATCTATAATCTCCATATCGTATTCTATTGAATCGGAAAAGATATCAAAAGAAGAATACCGAACTTTACGGCGACTACGAAATCATTTTTGACGCAATCCATGACACATTCAACCGTTGGAATCATTGGAGCCGGAGCGATGGGCTCAGGCATCGCACAGGTAGCGGCTCAAGCAGGCTGGAACGTTGTCTTGATGGATCAATCAAATGATGTCTTGACTCACAGCTCAGCAGCATTGGCCAAAGTCTGCAATCGACTCGTTGAGAAAGGTCGAATCACCGCAGATGAATCCGTAGCCCTGCAATTGCGCATCGACCGTACGACCGAAATTCAAAAATTGAGTTCTTGCATCCTTGTTATTGAGGCCATCGTTGAGAACGTAACAGTGAAACAAAAGGTCTTTGCGTCCTTGGAAAATGTTGTTTCGAATGCGTGTCTGATCGCAACCAACACGTCTTCGCTATCAGTCACTGGTTTGGCCAGTTCACTGCAACATCCCGAGCGCTTTTTAGGACTGCATTTTTTCAATCCGGCCCCTTTGATGCAATTGGTTGAGGTTGTTCCTGCCATGCAGACGGACCTAAGTCACGTCCCACGCTGTATTGAGTGGATGGGTCAATGGGGAAAGACACCCGTCCAAGCAAAGGATACGCCTGGATTTATTGTCAATCGGCTCGCGCGACCGTTTTACGGAGAAGCCCTTCGAATTGTTGAGGAAGAACTCGCAACCACTTTGGAAGTGGATGCCGCTATGAAAGCGATTGGTTTTCGTATGGGGCCCTTTGAGTTGATGGACTTAATCGGAAATGACATCAATTATGCCGTGACCGTTTCAGTCTTTGAAGCCTTCTATTTTGACCCACGTTATCGTCCAAGCTTGATTCAAAAGCAACACGTCGAAGCCGGTTGGCTTGGTAGAAAGTCTGGACGGGGATACTACCGTTATGACGGTGCTCCTGTTGCATCAAGCGCGCCCAATGCAATGAAGGACCCCGAGTGGATCCAACACCGGATCGTATCCATGCTCATCAACGAAGCCGTAGACGCCCTTTCCTTGGGCATTGCAACAGCCGTGGATTTAGAACTCGCCATGACGCGGGGAGTCAACTATCCAAAGGGCCTTCTCGCTTGGGCGAATGAATGGGGTGTTGAAACGGTTTTGGAGCATCTTCAAGGACTGCAGGAGCGTTATGGAGAAGACCGCTACCGACCAGCGCCTTTGCTACGAGATATGGCAGCAAACAACCAATCCTTTAATTTGGAACAGGAGTGATCAACTGATCCGTCGAATGGAATCCAGCACATGGGTGTAATTCCCATCGCTTGAGATGCCCTTTGAATCAAATTCATCCATGCGCACTTCACCTGCAGCATGGACAATGCTCTCTCCGTTCGCTAAGATTCCCACATGAATAATGGCCCCCTGATCATTTGAGAAAAATGCCAGGTCACCTGAGGCCCTCGCTTCAAATTCAACTGGCGATCCGACTTTCTTTTGATCACTAGCGTCTCGTGGCAGCAACATCCCACAGAGGAAGAAAGACAATTGAGTCAGTCCTGAACAGTCGACTCCTAATGCCGTCTTACCTCCCCAGAGGTAAGGAGAACCCTGCAAGTTCATGGCCGCTTCCAATGGACTTGCACACGGAGCAAAACACACATCCAAAGCTGTAAGCGGTTGAATTGAACTCCCCGCTAATTGCCATTTACCGGTCATATTGCATTGCAATCGAGACCCCGCTGGCAAGGCCAATTGCGCTCCGTTCTCGCGTCGCCACAAGGAAATAGGAGCTTGGGTTAACACCGAGGTGTTGGAATGGCCTGCTTCCGAATGCAATCCCGAGGAACGCAGCTGCTTGACATCGCACCACCCCGTATACCCGTCGTTTACCAATTCAACCTCAATCCAATCCTTCTCTCCATGTGCTATGAACCGACAGTATTCGCCTGCGAGCATTTGAGAAACCATCTCTGCTCGATCTGAGGGAGAGGAACGCAGCGGAGCCACGGGAACGGCAATTTCAAAGAGGTTGTCAGGCATCAAATTTCAATCAAATCAATTCAACTGTCATTGCCGAAGCGCCTCCTCCTCCGTTGCAAATCCCAGCTGCGCCCTTCTTCAAGCCCTGCTTACGAAGCGCATGGATTAAAGTCACGACAATCCGTGAACCGCTGGACCCGAGTGGATGGCCCAACGCAACCGCACCTCCATTCACATTGACCTTGGATGCATCTAAATTCAACAAGGCCATATTGGCCAAACCAACAACAGCGAAGGCTTCATTCAATTCCCACAAATCAACTTGCTCTGTTTCCCATCCGGCCTTCTTTAGAGCCAATGGGACAGCCTTAGCGGGTGCAGTCGTAAACCATTCAGGTTGATGTGCTGCATCTGCTGCCGAAACCAACTTAGCCAGAGGCTGAAGCCCCAATCGCTCCACGGCAGCTGCCGAGGCCAAAACCAAGGCGCTGGCGCCGTCATTCAAGGTCGATGCATTGGCTGCCGTGATGGTCCCATCTTTTTGAAAGGCCGGTCGCAAACTTCGAATGCGATCCATTTTTACCTGGGTAAACTCCTCGTCACGATCAATGACGATCGGGTCTCCCTTTCGTTGTGGGACAGAAACGGGAACAATCTCAGCGTCAAATTGACCTTCAGACCACGCTTTCGCAGCTTTCTCATAACTCGCTATGGCAAAATCATCCTGTGCCTCACGCGAAATGCTGTGCTCTTTCGCACACAACTCAGCGCAGTTGCCCATATGCGTGGCATTGTACACATCGGTCAATCCGTCCAATAGCATGCCGTCCTTGGCCGATAGATCGCCAAATTTCGTGCCGTTGCGTCCGTTGAGGTAATGCGGTACTTGGCTCATGTTTTCCATACCACCGGCCACTACAATATCAGCGTCCCCTAAAGCGATTGCTTGTGAAGCAAGCGCTATGGATTTCATTCCACTGGCACAAACCTTATTGATCGTTGTACACGGAACAGAATCCGGGATTCCGGCTCCCATGGCTGCTTGACGGGCAGGCGCCTGGCCCAGTCCAGCCTGCAAGACATTGCCCATGAATACTTCCTGTACTTCCGAAGCATCAATTCCAGCAGCGTCAATCGCTCCTCGAATGGCCGTACTGCCGAGTGCTGTCGCAGGTACTTTTGAAAGAGAACCTAGAAAACTCCCCATTGGAGTACGTTTTGCTGAGACGATATAAACTGGATTTGCCATGAGAGGAGGATTTTGAAAGACCAAATTTAACGGGAGTTGGCCCCAAGTCCATCTCCTATTAGTCATTTTGGCACGGCCCTTGCTAATTGTATTCCGAAAGTCGTCTAGATAGAAGCTTTAGACAATTTGGTTTAGGTTAGGCAGAACGCTGGGAAACGTCCCGGCGTTTTGTATTCTAAACAACTATATTTTAGTGTGTTATGAGAAATGACCTGAAATTAGAGGCCCTTATTTGAAACATCCAATGCGTTGGCGACGTAGGAGAACTCGATTACAATACATTGCGATTATGTCCATTCCAGGTATTCCCCTTACACACGCACCGAGCGCACTTGAACAGTACAAAACGCTCATTCGTCACGTACACGGTGAACCTGTTATGATCCGCAGGGCCATGCGCATCGCCTTCCGAAGCCTAAGCTCGATGGAGTCCCTAGAACTTCGAGACTGGCTCGAAGCTCGCTACAATCTTTAAAGAAACCGTTCGCTTTACCGCGTATGACGCGTTCCCTCTTGAGGTGAACGCGTTTTTTTATTCGCTGATTTTCCAGGAATCGCCTTGGGCCCTTTTCCTCCCTTCATCAATTGTAGAAACTCATTGGGGACCCTTGACTTCAATTCCTGTTGCTCTCCATCGAGGCCCTTAATTTCAACAGCGTACAAGTGCAAACCTGATCGTCCCATTGGATCAGGAGCTTCCTTTCCCTTGCCCACGACCATGCAACTGTGACGCCGAAGACCGGACATCAAAACCGGCACATCATCAAAGCACATGCGAAACTTGAGCATGGTATGCGTTGAAGTGGCGCGCATCGTTCGGTATGGAAATTCTCTCAGAGGGCCACGCTTCTTTGTGTCCTCAGAGGGTTCAAAGGCCGTAATCACATCATCTGGAGGCAAGTGACCGTCAACTACGACATACATGCCCGTCTCTGCGCTATCCCAATGGTCTTGCAAATGCTTCCTCAACTGGAGGTCCTTTGCGATCAAGCAAATTCCCGATGATTCCTTTTCGATCCGGTTGACAAAATGTACATCCTTGCATTCGGGACGTGCTTTAGACATCCATTCCCGCATTCGCGTATAGCTCGTCTTCACCTGTGGTTTTGGCGATGCGAAGACCATTCCCGCAGGTTTGACATATGCAATCAAATGCTCGTCTTCATGCACGATATCATAGGGAGCTGGCATGGTCTTAGGATCCTTGTGCGAGGACTTCGCAGCGCCTCCCAAGTCGAAGTCTTTGGGCTTTACTGCTTTTGAGAGCGATGTCCATGTGATGGTAACCCCGGCTGCCACCATCGTTGATGGGATCCGAACCATCGTTCCATCCACCGTGACCAAACCAGCCTTGATTGCTGTCCTAGCTCGCGTTCTTGTTGAGAATCCCCCATGATCCATGAGGAAGTCCAATAACACCATTTCCGATTCGACCAATTTCCGTTCCATTCGGCGAAGTTACTCCTCTATCCGTCCAAAATCCCCGCGGTGTTCACTCCTCTTCTGGAGAAGCGGAACTCATGGTGTGGAAGACATTCTGAACGTCGTCGTCTTCCTCCAACTTTTCGATCAGCTTCTCTACCTCCACCGTCGCTTCCGGGTCCAACTCTTTTGTGATGTTGGGAATGCGCTCCAATCCCGACTCTACGATAGCATAACCGTCAGATTCAAGCTTGGTTTGCAACGTCCCAAAGGACTCAAACGGACCATAAATCACAATGTTATCCTCATCCAAATCCACATCTTCAGCACCGAAATCGATCAGATCTAGCTCAAGCATTTCAGCGTCAACTCCTTCAGCTGTTATCTTGAAAAAACACATGTGGTCAAACATGAACTCCACGGAGCCCGTTGTTCCCAAATTTCCATTGCCCTTATTGAATACACTGCGGACATTGGCCACCGTACGGTTGTTGTTGTCCGTAGCGGTCTCAACGTATACGGCAATACCGTGAGGGGCGTACCCCTCAAAGGTGACCTCTTTGTAGTCCGAAGTGTCTTTGTCCGTCGCTTTTTTAATGGCCCGCTCCACATTCTCTTTGGGCATATTAGCAGCACGACAATTCTGTAAAACCGCGCGCAAACGGGGATTCATTTCTGGATCAGCACTGTTGCCTTCTCGAATGGCGATGATCAGATCTTTATTCAGACGCGCAAACGTTTTGGCCATGGCTGCCCATCGCTTGAATTTGCGTGCTTTCCGGAATTCAAATGCTCTTCCCATCTTCGAGTTGCTCTAGTTCGGTGTAAATATCGGGCATGACCAACAATCTACAGCCATGTCCATGGTGGATCCCATTTCCTGTGTGCTCCTTGGAGTAAATGTGTTGCTATCTTTCGCACATGAGAATCCGTTTATTTCCCATTCTTTTCATCACAGCATGTATAGCACTCTACAGCTGTCAATACAATGTAGAGTCTGTTCTGTATGGCAGTTCAGATTGCCCTCCAATCGAGGCCACATATCAAATGCACATCGCTGAAATCATCGAAAACCATTGCGAGGGATGCCATAGTGGCAACAACCCCTCTGGTGGCCTCTTGCTCACGAATTACGACCAGGTGGTAGCCGCGTCAGGCTACAGCGGACTTGCAGATCGAATACAGCTGCCTTTGAGCGACCCCAATGTCATGCCTCCCAATGGCGGACTCAGTGCTTGCGACACTGAAGCACTGCTCAATTGGGTTGACAACGGCACTCCTTTTGAATAGACCATTGCAGCCATCATGAAAAACACCTTGACTTTTTTAGTTCTCCTGCTCTGCAGCGCTGTTTCAACTTTGGACGCTCAACAGTTTATCTCGAGAGAGGGACATGTTCGCTTTTTTTCCTCTACACCGTTGGAAGACATTGAAGCCGAAACCGTTCAAATGAGCGCCATTTTAGATGCGGGGAAAAATGGCGGCTTTGCTTTTCAAATCCCCATTCTCACCTTTCATTTTGACAAAGCCTTGATGGAGGAACATTTTAATGAAAGTTACTTAGAAAGCGAAAAGCATCCCCGAGCGACTTTTGAGGGCGCGATCTTAAACTGGGAGGAGTTGAATCCTACAGGAGGCTGGCAAGACGTCGTAGCATCTGGGAACTTGAATGTTCATGGAGTTTCGCTAACAAGAACAATCCAAGGTCAGATGCAGTTCAATGCAGGCTCTTGGGAAATCAGAGCTCAATTTGATGTCCTCACAGCTGATCACGAGATTCGCATCCCTAAAATGGTTCGGAATCAAATTGCCGAGAGCATCACGGTGTATGTTGACGCCGTTTTAACCCCTCGGTAAATTGAAAGCCATGGTACGCTTTATTTCTCCCTTTTGGCTGGCAATCGTATTGTTTGGATTGCAAAGCTACTCTTCTCTAGGACAGAGTTTGCTTGACGCACTTGACACCGAACCTACAGCACATCCTGTGACGGCAACGTTCAAGGACACACGTGTAATCAATATGCAAAGCAATGAAACGCCCGGAGCTGGCGTTTTGCATTTTGTCATTGCCCACCGATTTGGAAGAATCAACGAAGGAGCTTACTCCCTTTGGGGACTTGACAATGCGAGCATGAGAATGGGCTTTGACTACGGTCTAACTGATCGCTGGACTTTGGGGGTTGGACGAAGCACCTTCCAAAAGACCTATGAGGCGAGCATAAAGGGCAAGCTATTTTTACAGAAATCTGACAACAGTGTTCCTGTGAGCGTGACCTACTACGGCGTAATTATGGCCAACGGCCTGCGCTGGCAAGAACCCGATCGAGAGAATCTGTTTTCATCCCGACTCAGCTATGTAAACCAGCTCATTGTGACCCGTAAAATCAATGATCGCACCAGCCTTGCGGTTGTCCCCTCCTTGATTCATCGGAATTTGGTTGACATCACGAGCAAGAGTCACGACCAATGGACGCTTGGATTGGGCGGACGGCACAAACTCACACACAGAGTCAGCATCAATTCTGAGTACCACTTTCTCGTAAACGGACTCGATGAGGCAACGACCAACAGCCTGTCGTTAGGCGTCGATATTGAGACAGGCGGCCATGTATTTCAGCTTCACATCACCAATTCCCAGGGCATGTTTGAACGCGCTTTTCTAACGGAAACTACAGGAACATGGCTCGATGGTGACCTTTTCTTCGGGTTCAATCTTAGCCGTGTGTTTTCGTGACCCGGGGCATTCGTGACATCTTTGTCTCTTTGGCATGTATTTTGTTTAACACTCTGAAAATAATATCATGCAAACCAACACAACGCCTACGCTTCTTTTGCTGATTTTTGGAATGTTCGTTTTCCCCTTTGACGCCAAGTCTTCCGATTGGCTTGAAAGCGACTCTCTTTCTAAATCCAAGAAAAAACCTGAAAGTGAGGGGTATTGGGGCGGGATTTCCTTGAACAAAGTACTCATGGGTCAATTTCAAGGAAACTTGGAAGACTACGACGCGTCTTTGGGGGCGCCTACTCACTTGGGCATGAAACTAGATCACGTCACAGAAAGTTGGAGAGTTGAATTGAATCCGTTTGAATACCGCCAACGATTCATTGGCGAATACATTGCTTTTACCACAGGGCTCGGAGTGGATTGGTGGCACGTGGGGATTGATGACGAGCGCATTTTATATTTCAATGAAGAGGAAGAACGCGTGATGTCCAACTTCATTGGCAGCGACACCCTCACAATCAACAGCAACAGCCTCGATGCGGTGTATCTCCGAGTCCCCTTCCTTGTGAGTTTAAGAACATCCCGAAAAGGAGATAAAGGCTTACACGTGGAAGCCGGTTTGGTGGGTGGCGTTCGTGTATGGAGTCAGTATAAAACACGCTATGAATTAGGAGGGATAGAAACGGAACAAACGACGAGCGACTTTCCGATCAATCCTATCCAACTCAATGCCCGGGTCGCTCTTGGCTTAGGAAACATCAGCTTATTGGCAGAGGCTTCTCTCCTTCCTTTTTTCGAAGAGATTCGCTCTCCCGACCTTCACAGCCTCTCGATTGGATTGCAGTTTGCATTCAATGGCAAGTAAAAATGAACACGCGCTGCTTGTGCGTGTTGACTCCCCGTGAAAAAACATCTACTTCTTATCGGCAATCCCGATTCCAACCCATCAGGATTCTTACTTGAATTCATCACGTGCTTTCAAGATGACACACGGTTTGACGTTCGGGTTTTAGTTCAGCAACAAACGGAAGGTACCTTTGACGTAGCCATCGAACAGGCCGCAATTGACGCCGCTGAAAGTGTTGTGATGCACTTTCCAATTTACTGGTACAGCATGCCCGCCATGCTCAAATGGTGGGTTGATTCCGTGTTCACCTTTGGATGGGCTTTCGATGAAAACGGTGGCTGCATGCAAGAAAAGCCCTTTCTCAGTAGCGTCACCACAGGGTCCTCTTTGGAGTCTTACAGTCCTGAGGGGAGCAATCTAAGGTCACTCTCATCCTATTTACACCACGTGGAAAGAACAGCAGATTACGCAGGCTTCAACTACCTCGGCGTTGTTGCAACCGATCAAACGCGTTCAGAACACCCAAACGAGTCTGCTCTGAATCTTAAAAAAGCAATTTGCGATACCCTTGGGATCAGCGTAACAGCATAAACGATCCACTCATGGTTTCCTTGGACGGGATTGTCAGTACGTAGTAATAGGTACCCTCATCCAGCCCGTCCGCGCGCCAGTTGTTGCCGTAATCGAGCTTCTGGTATACCTCATTGCCCCAGCGATCAAAAATGAGCAACTGATTTCCCGGGAAAGACGATAAGTACTTGAAGGTC
>Ga0233426_10003380_pt1 | contig 12668 bp, 14 predicted proteins | sample SI_118_April2016_6_FD_179875 | JGI IMG/M metagenome (GOLD analysis project Ga0233426, IMG submission 179875) | Seawater microbial communities from Saanich Inlet, British Columbia, Canada - SI_118_April2016_10_MG | ecosystem: Environmental > Aquatic > Marine > Inlet | place: Canada: British... | reverse complement strand
GCCATGCGCACCACCGTACCAGCTACTGAAGCATCGCGCGCAGGCGCTGGATCAACCCTTAGTGACAATGATTAACAAAGGAAATGTCATGACACTCTCCCGCCTCAACCCCGGCCCTCGTATGAGCCAAGCTGTTACCATCGGAAATATCGCGTTTCTCGCGGGCCAAGTGCCAGATGATCTGACCGCTGACATTGAAACCCAGACACAGCAGGTTTTGGCACATCTGGACAAAGTGGTTGCCGATCTTGGTGCGACGAAATCCGACATTGCATCAGTGCAGATTTGGCTGGCAAATATGGCAGATTTCCAAGGCATGAACGCAGTCTGGGACGCGTGGGTCAGCGCAGACTCCCCACCGGCACGTGCGACCGGTGGCACATCGCTTGCGCGCCCCGGCATGCGCGTAGAAATGATCGCCGTCGTCGCACTGCCAGAGGCGGCTGCCGCCTGATCACAGTAGGCCGGAGCAGCACTCACTTTGTGCTCCGGTCCGCTTTTCGCCCTGCACCTGAGAGACCGGCCATTCACGCAAATCCTGGCATGGCCATTGCGGTGCGCTTGAAGGCTACGGACAATGTAGCCTTTCGCTGAATTTACGCATGTGACCAGTCTTAATTATGTCAGAGATGAGTTTGGATATTCTCTGGGGAACCGATCAACGATTCAAAAACGGCGTCCTCAGAAAATTCTTCTCGCAGCCAGTTTTCAAACAACAATACCTCCGGCCGTTTGGAGCGTTTTGACCGGGGCCGCATGAGATAGTGTGCGTTTGGAATCGGGAACGCCTCCCCAACGACCCCGACGCGAGGGCGCGCTGCATTCGCCATATCCACCAGCCGCTTGATCACAACGGCATAGCCGCCACCGATTGTGGCAAGCTCGATCGCCGCTGTCATGGTATCGACGAAGTATTCAGAAACACCTGTTGGCATTGCAATTTCATGAGCCGCAAAGTATCGTCCCCAATCCGCCTCTTGTCCTAGAATCCGAATAAGCGGCCCGTTCTGGAGGTCTTCTGGCCTCGTGACAGTCTTGGCCAAATCGATCCCGCATATCGGGACAATGTATTCATCCGAGAGTTTTTCCGAAGGCGTATCGGTCCAATCGCCTCGACCCACACGCAATTCGACATCGACGTCCTCGAACCCTGTCGCGTCTGTCCAAATGTTCGACACCAGACGCAGTTCAATATCCGGATGCATGTGTCTGAATTTCGGCAAACGGGGGGCGAGCCAAAGGGCTGATGTGGATATCGGAGCTTTCAAAGTGATCGTCCGGCTTGTTGCGGTCCCGAACAGACTCGTGGTTGCAAGACCGATGTCCGACAAGGATTGTCGTACCGTGGGCACATAGGCCTGTCCGATTTCGGTCAAGGATAGGTGTCGGGCGCGCCGGTGAAATAAACGGCTGCCGAGCCGCTCCTCCAATGACCGTATGTGCAGGCTGACGGCTGTTTGGGTCAGTCCCAGCTCCGACGCTGTCTCAGTGAAATTCAGGTGTCGGGCGGCGGCTTCAAAAGTGCGAAGCCACGTGAGATTAATCTGCTTTTCAAACATGGCCTATCACCAAAAATATTTGCTTATAAATTGCACATTTCATCGTTTTTACTTTTTGTGCAAGTGGTGGATATCTGCGGCATAGATCAACACTTATCCTCAGGAAAATGCCTCATGTCTGTATCAACTTTGACCGAAGCCGCCGTAGATTTCGATTTTGTCCCAGCAGTGGCAAATGACAACCCCACAGGCTTTGTCACTGTCCTGGAAGATCAGCCTGTCGAGGGCGGCTTTGATCCCGTTTTTGGTGATGTTACATGGCAGACCCTGATCTCAGGTGACAAGACGTCGTCAAACGGCTTGGTGCTGGGCGTGGCGACGTTTCCCGCAAACGGTGTATTGCACCTGCACCGCCATGCACCGCCAGAGTTCTACTTCTGTCTTGAGGGATCAGGCGTTGTCATGATGGACGGGCAGCCTCTGCATATTTCAGCCGGTTCCGCTGTATTCATACCCGCAAATGCGGAGCACGGTGTAACTGCTGGCCCATACGGCCTGAAGTTTGCCTATGGCTTTGGTGAAGATGCATTTTCTGGGATTGAATATCAATTTTCAGCCTAAGACCCATCATCCGGATTTTTGGGTCAATCCATCGTCACTGATGGGTTTGAAGCTCCGCCCAAATGTGTAGTACGGGACAGCTTCTTTAACGCGACAGGCCGCCTTGTAGTAAAAAGATGCTGCAACTGCGAGGGTGTGCTGCATGCGCAATCGCCGCGCTAGCAAAAGGCCGCTTAGTCCGCGTCTTTCGTGCCTGTCTCGGCCGCAGCGAAAGTACATTATTGGTTCCGCTCGGAACCATGTCTGCAAATGGCCGGGCTGAAGACAACTGCCGCAACGCAGAGCATCACCTGCTGTGAGTGCGAACGAATGCTGCGTCAGCAATAGCCGCAGCCGCACAAGACTGCTTTGTCTGCATAGCGTCCGTAAACATTAGTTCGAGTGAACGTCCACTTCATTTAGTCCGTGTCAAGTCTTGCGTCTTTTGGAATGTTGAACAGTGTGTTAGAATTTGATGCCTGCGATTACTGTGTTCAACACAGTATTTCCGCTCTACCTCTAAATGACAGTAAAAACACACTATTAAGCATAAATCAAATATTGACTTATAAGCTACTGTTATTAAAAATTTAATTTACACCACCTGTATTGAAAATCCTCGTGTCGGTGGTTCGATTCCGCCCTCGGGCACCATTTAATTAAACAATAACATTGACTTAATCTAGTGCAAAATTCCAAAAAATCGCTAAAACCAAAAACACACCTTAAACACACTTTTTGCCGTGTTGCTGACTATTTTTAGGGCTGAATCACGGTGTTGAACGCAGTGTTGGCTGATGCTGTGTTGAGGACAAAGTGTTGGCGGAGTTTTGGGCGAACATAGTTCGCAACACAAAGCTTGGAAAATGCTTTTTGTAACCAAGGACTTCACAGCTTCGCCTCTAAGCGGACATTGGTGCATCTCGCAGCGAATGGCCGCTACGAGCCCATTCTGAAATTCGGTTTTCCTGCTGCGTGCGCTCGCAGCGTGGAAAATGCTGCGTGAGCGTAAAATTTGGAGCCAGCGCGCAGCGGGGAAACCGGCCATTCAGGCACCACCAGCAATAACCGTAGCGGCGACAACCGGTCAAAAACTACGGCATCGCAACCTAAGCACGACATGCAGGTGCGAAACGGGATGCTAATCATAAAACTTCACCATTTCAGGTAGTCTAATTGGCTTGATTGCACTGCCGCGGCCCGCCGTACCAAAGCTCTCGTAGCGTTGCTGACAGACTAATCTCATGGCTTCAATGAAAGGTGCAAGATACTTTCGAGGATCGAACTCGGCTGGGTTGGATGCAAGAACCTTGCGGATCGCGCCCGTCATCGCCATGCGCAAATCCGTATCGATATTGACCTTACGCACGCCGAATTTGATGCCCTGTTGAATTTCTTCTAAGGGCACGCCCCATGTCGGTTTGATGTCCCCGCCATACGCATCCTCATAACTAAGCTCTTAACCGTCGCGATAATAAAGTAGGTGTTGGTTTAGCTGTGAGGAGTCTAATTCTGCACAGCTATTTCAGATCCTAACAGTGCCACTCATTTCGCTGAGTGGCGTCAATTATTGAGTACAACGGCAAAGAATGTGCCAGAAATCTGATTCTGGGTATCATTATTCTGACAGTACTGTAGGGCGAAATCAAACTACAGGATAAGATCAGATTTAAAAAAAGTAGCATCAAATTCAACAAGCTACAGAACAAGAGATTTGGAGATCAGTTATAGTAACAAACTATGTTATCGTTACTAATTTTGGTCCGGGATTTCAACAAAACGCCATAAGTCGCTGGATCTCGATCCGGACAAGGACCGGTCGATAAATTCATCTTAGACATATAGTCGAACGAACTAGCTGTGCTCTTAGCTATCCTAGTGTTAGAAGCAGGTTGTTTTTTTGTGGCAACGTTATCTGGGTTGTTGATATTTATTTGTTCAACTTTTTCAGCGTTCAAAGTTACTTGATTACAAGCACCAAGCAGTGCAGTGGTGGCGATCGTAAAAATTAAGCGTGAAATCATATTATTACTCCGTTTCTGCAAGATAGTAGCAAATTTTATCATCCTTAGTTTCTTCAACATTCACAAGGTTGGCGCCAAAAGAGGGACATTCTTGAACTTTTGGCACTACTTTTTGGATTGACATGATCGCTGGTTTAGTAGTTTTTTTTACTGGACTTGCCGCAGGTTTTTCAACCGTAGCGGGTTTCGTTTGTACTACGATGACTTGGTCGCCACAGCTGGCCAGCACTACAAGCCCAACGATAAATAAATTTTTGATTTTCATAATAGTACCATTGAGTTTGAGTTTCCGAAGCGCCACACGCTGACCGACAGGCACATGATTGATCCAAAAGATTTTAAATTCAAGTCTCTAATTGAGATCTTTTATGTTTGATTTTTATTATTATAGTCAGATAGTATAGGGGTAACCTGTCCTCAGATTGGTGTGGAGTCTCAATTATGTACCGTTATAAAAATAAAAAATGTGTGTTCTACAGCTGTTTTTTGAGTCTGGCCCAATCGCTGAGTGCCTCCGCAAGCGATGTCCGGCCAGAAGTTATTTGGGGTGGGCTGGGTATTTCGAGTGTTGGGCAGGCAACTCTCGCCCCCGTTGCTCGCCGTTTGCTTGATTGCAACGAAGTTAGTGAGGCGGGCAATTGTCCGATAGAAGAATTCGTTAAATCATTAATTTTAGAAACTGATTTTGAAAAAGTGAATGTTGTCCAAAAATATTCAGACAGCAACATCAGCTATTTGGTATCACCTGTGGTTGATGTTGAGTGGGTTAATCGTGTTGAGCTGGGGGAGGGGAGCGAGCCCTTCGTGTATCAATTCATAGTCGCAGGGTCTTTGATGGTATACGAAGTGTCATCAACTGAGACTCAATTGTTATCTTCGGTTCCAATGACAGTCTACGCAGACCGGTACTATTCCAAGCAACTATCGGAGCAGCAAGAAGCTGATGTCTTTCGGGACATGTATTTGAATGCCGACGCCTACAAGGGTGATGTGGGTTATTATAATTTCTTCCATAATTTGGTTAATGAGGCAAAGGCTGTACTTGATAGGCCATTGAAATGGCCAAGCAATGTTCAGTTCACTGGGGTTAGTTATTCAGGTGATGCTGAGTCTGCTTTGTCTGGTGAGGTGGAGCTAGAGCAGCTATCCAAGCTATTTGCTACCTGGGCGACGGCAAATTTGGCGGAGGCAACAGGTGAGCCTATTATCCCGGCGAGCATGGGAGAGAACAAGCTTACTTTGGTAATGCGCGATGCATCGAGGCAGATATTGCTGCCAAAACCTTTGTACGAATTTGACATGCATGTTCAAGCTTTAGAAGTTTACAAAAATTCACAATATACCTGCTTTGATGTCGCGTCGTACTTTGGCGTCAAGGCCTTCGGAGAAATGTTGTTGGATGCGCCAATACAACATGGTGAAGATAGCTGTGCTTTCTTAGAAAGTGGAAGCGCTAAAGCGAGCAACATCTATCCTGCAAATATTATGGCACAAATCCAACAGGTTATGTTCGGATTTTCTCAAGACTCATTGGACATGACCTACATAAAATCTCACATTGTGGGGGACACAAAAAATGTGCTTGACTCCCTCGAAAAAGTTAAGGAAGAAGTTTTTAATGGCGGGTAAAGTTATAAAAACTCTGGCTGGATTAGCTAAAGTTATGACAACTGTAATTGCAGTTGCAATGTCCGGTGCAGCAACGAGTTCTGTGGCGCAGGAAGCAACAAGTGCTGTGAGTGAAGTGGCGCAAATACTGCAATATAAAGTTCAAACTAGGATGGTATACTCTGATGACACAAAACAGGGCGTCCGGCGTCAATTAATACACCAATTCAAGAAAGATGCTCTCAAATCTATGATGGCAGATCCTCAAACGCCAGAAGCGAAGGCGCGTCTTATTGAACAGTATTTTGTGGAAATAACAGATTACGAAACAATTGATAAGTTTTTTACAAAATTTCAGTTTCGTGGGGCATGTAATACGAAAAGTGGAGATGAATGTGGCGAGGTGAGAGATAATGCCTTGATACTCCAAGGCATGGCCTGGGTGAGTATGAATGCCATAAATAATTTCTTGCAGTCCAAGTCTGCTGCTTCGTCTGGTATGGAGGCAAGTGATTTTGCTACTTTCTTTATAGCGAGGAAGGTTTCTTCAAGAAAATCTTTTGACGAAAAAACGAAGAAAATACGAGCGCAAGAAAGTACGTCTTCAACTGAAGTGGTGGCTGGCGGCGACGATACATCGTCAGTGTCTGGTGGCTCGGAGCAATCGATGTCTGTTCAAACCACTGGTGGGTCTCGTGAGTTAAAAGCAGACACCTTTGAGTACGATATTGATTTAAATTTAACAGACCGATTGGGCAAAGCTATTAACAGCTCGCTTACAAACGCAGGCTTTGAGGCTTTCCCATTTGAAGATGTACTTTACGACTTTGACATGGACGGTCTGGAAGAGATGATAGCGAATGGTGCTATCGGTCCGGATGGGACTGTAGAAAGAAGGTCCCTGTCCAGAATGAGAAAAGTAGCTTCAGAAGATGAAATCACATTCCTTGGAATTGGGAATGTAGATTTTGGTCTCGGCGAACCAAATTCTGTTACGGGTGACATGCGCGTTCCCGCGACGGTATCGATGGAAGTATTCATGAAGAAAGGTCGGCGTATGACCGTGGTAGCTAGCGTCTCAGCAACCACATTTTATGGAAATTATCCGGTCGGTGGTGATTACACTGTCGGCTTAACAAACGCGCTTAATAACGCTGCAAAAAGGGCCATGGATACGATCGTGTCCCAATTGCAGGTTTCTGGTTATTACTAATCAATCACAGGAGAAATAATATGAGTAAAACTATACTACTAAACAGACGCTCTTTTGCCGCACTTGGCGGAGCATCGCTTGTAAGTGGGTGTCTAGCAAGTCCAGATATGCTGATTGGTGCCGCTATGGGCGGTGCTGGTAAAGATGCAGACTTTGGTCAATTGATCAAGTCGTTACATGCTGCGTTGGATAAAGTAGCGGACCAAACTGAAAAACTTTTTCTTGTTCAGGCGTCTTATGCCGAAGTCTTTGGATTGAAAAAACGAGCTGCAAACCTCAAAGGTCAAGCCATTGCAATTAAGCGTGATGGTCGGACGGGTGTGAATTTCCGCAAAGGTGACAAAGAAACAAAAGGACTTTTGAAAGACGTTCAAAAGAAGATAAATGATGGCGCTAATTTAGATGCTGCAGCAAAACGGAAACTTCAAAATGGGATGAAGGACCACGCGCGAGCAATTGAGAATGCTTGGGTAGGTGGGATCATGATTGCTAAAGTTGTTATTGATGCGCAATCAGCGAAAAAACCAACCTTTAAAGATCTAGATTCATTAAAGTATTTGCGCGAGATCGTCGCGGATGGGCCGATGGCAATAAAGTTCTTGGAAACCTCAAAATCGACATACGAAAGTTATTCTGATGCGTTTTCAGCTAAATATGCTGTTAAAATTCCAGCAAAACCAAAGACCAAATCTTTGATGGGTTCAGGCCGCGGAAGAGCGTAGCCTTAATCTGGTGATGGGCCGCAGGCTCATCACCAAAAATCCCTGGGAGCCATAATCATGAAGAACTTACTATGTCTAATTTTAGCTTTCGTTATGCTCTTTCCAGAGTTGGCTGTTGCTGCAGGGTGTGAAGAATATGAGGCGGAAGCTGAAGCTATATCCGGTGTTGTGCCACGATTTAATCCTGATGGGCAGCTGCGTTCTATATTAATCCACGGAGAGGCCACTTTCCTGACAAATAAACGTAGTCTGGTAAATGCTGCACGAGCAAAAGCAGAATTGAGTGCGAAGCAAGCGTTCTCGTCATTTTTAAACGAAAGTGTTTCAGCAGCACAAAAGGCTAATTCATTACTGGAACAGGCTGAGTTGACTGATCAAGATGGGAACACTGAAGGTAGGGCCATTGAGCTTGCTTCTGTGGTTACGTCAATGCAAAGCAACACCTCCGCAGTAATGAAGGGAATTGTTAAATTAGACGAGTGTGTGGATTCTGTCGGGAAATATGTCTTGGTAACTTTGGGATGGAAACCAGAACAATCTGCCACAAAAGATTCTGCAAATCAGACCCCCGGTAGTTCAAGCCCAGAAAATAAAAATGAGAATTTAGAGCTTGGGAACGCTGAGTTTCAACAAGACGGACACGAAGAAAACACACAATGTGTTAATAGCGTCAGGATAAAAACAGTTAATTCTACTGGTTTTGGCCAAGATCAAAACACCGCTATCTCTGATGGTCTCAGGGTTGCCGTTTCACAAGTTTTTGGTGAGACATTTGCATCCAGCATCACAATGTCAAATTCTACAATAACTGCAGCGGCCGTCGATACTCAGGGGAATAGTGAAGGTTTAGCTGCTGAAGTCTCGGCTCAAAGCCAAAACAGCAGCTCTGAGACCGCCGGTATTATTCGATCATACGCTGTGACAAACGTTGTCAGAAGTGGACAGTCCTTTGAGATTAACTTGACTGTAGATTTGCCTAAATATTGTTCTGTTGATGCCAGTCTGAATAAGAAAAAAACAGTAGTGCTGAAGCCAAGTGTTTTGGCCAGCAGAGAATGGACAAGGTTTGGTGATAGGTTGGCCGAAACAATCCAAATGGAGCTCGAAAGTTTACTCAATGAAACCTTAGAATTGTCTGTGTTGAGCCGAAGAGATGACGCAGTTATTTCATCAGAGTTAAATAGTATAAATATCAATGAGTTCTCAATTGATGAACTCACAAAAAAAGGTAACAAATTAGCCGCTGACTATATGGTTTTTACAGAATTTTCTGATTTTGATACAAAAAAAACACGCATCAAGATTGGACCTCAAAAACGGGTCGCGATGTACGTAACAAGTGCCCAAGCCTGGGTCCGCGTAGTCGATATTGTAACTGGTCGCCTTGTCGCTTCCATAAGAGTTCCCCTGACCTCAAAATCAGTCTCTAAAGAAAATAACGTGGAGGCATTCTCTATAACCATGGCTCATAATATGGCTACTGTTATTGGTGAACGTGTGGGTGGCGGATTTAATGAGGTAGGAGCCAATCTACTCGCCTCCTCAGCGAACAAGGTTAACAGCTATGCCACAGCCAAAGAGCGTTTGAAAACTATTCAGGATAAAATTAAAAAGGATGTAGAAAATGATTGGTAAACAATTTCAATTACCAGCTTTAGTAATGTTGGCCTCAATGACTATAGGTGCCACGTCTGCAAGCGCAGATTGTAGCCAAATGGAGGCTGAATCAGCGGCAGGGGTAGGTGTGCATGTAAGACTATCAGACACTGGAGCAGTTGAAGCAATTTTTGCGGTGGGTGAAGGGAATTTTTTAGCCCCAAAGCGCAGTTTAATAAAAAAAGCTCGCACAGTTGCTACGCTTGATGCCAAACGGCAATTTTCAGCATGGTTGCAAGAAGCGGTAGCGGGCGGCACCGTTGCGACATCTTTATTGGAGCAAGTCGAGACAACTGACCAGGATGGGATGACTAGTGGTACTGCTGAGGAAATAACACAGGTTGGCGAAGCTATGTCTTCTGCCACAGCCAATGTATTAAACGGTTTAGTAAAACTTGATGAGTGTGTGGATACTGTAGAAAAATATATGCTTGTTGAGTTGGGCTGGAAGCCGGCGTTGAGTGATGCTGCTCGGCAGGCTGCTGATAATATTGAGGGGTTAAACTCGCAAAATACTGATAGTGGTGCGGCTGGAGCTTCTAATTCTACAAGTAAAATTGTACCAGCAGACGGCTATCGAAAGAAAAGCAAAGCAAAAGATGATTTCTAAGGGGTACCATTTTTTAATTTACTTTGCATTTCTTGTGATGGGGAGCAATTTAAGTGCTGCTTGCTCCATAACGAGTAAAGACATCATAGGTAAAAATTTCCAATACACTTATAATTGTAAAAACTCACACCAGGCAGTCCCGTATCAAATAATAAGACATTTGACGCATAGGACTGATTTTGAATTTTTTACGTTTGATCCGCGTGGGTGGAATCTCTTATGTTCAAAATTAAATTTTGATGACAAGACTATAGAAACAAGCTGTATCCAAACTGGGATGAAAAAGCCAAAACTGTATACTGAAAAAAATCTAATTATAGAGCTTAAATTAGATATTAATTACCTTGAATTTGAATCCACTATGAAAAATATAAATGAATATGCCTTTGCGTATCCAGCCAGCCCCGAAAGTTATGAGACGATAGGATGCGCTATAATTTTAACAAATGATATATTAACTGTTTACACTCCTAACAGCGGAATTGAAACCTTAGGCGAATGCTTTTTAAATTATGAATTGTTTATGTCTCCATAATTTGACCTCGATTCAAAACCGCTGCTTGAATACGTACAAAGTATTACAACAATGACGGATATTCAAATTTCCTCACAAGCAAAGGTGACTTAAAGTGAAACCTATTATCTCAAGAATTCAGGCTATAATAATATTGCAATTTTCTCTGATGATGCTCACTGCGTGCAGCCCAACTTCGCAATACCCAGCTCGCATTTTAACGCCTCAAAATGAGTGCCGTGATGTGCAAGTGCCGATAATGGGAGTGCTTGACCGTCCTGCGAACGTTGGAGAGGTAATTGGAGGAGCGCTTATTGGTGGGGTTATTGGCAATCAAATAGGTGATGGAAGTGGTAACGATATTGCAACTATTCTTGGTGCAGGATCAGGCGCTATCCTGGCGTCGGATCAACGTCGACGAGAACCAGTTGTGGTTGGTTACCGCACTGAGAATCGTTGCGAATTAGTATATCGTTAAAAATTTCTAACGCTGGTGCCTAAGAGGGTCTGTCAGACAAGCTTGACGGTTTCGCGGTCGATCCCGATTCTTGGTGGATGACAACATGTTCTCCCTTTAAATACTTCAAGACTTCAACTGAAATCATCCGATTGGCAGTGATGTATTACACGCCTTACCCATTGAGTTTTCGTCAGGTGGAAGACATCTAGTTTGAAACGGGCAGGGCAGACGCTTATTTTATTAGGGCGAGGTTTTGGGAGTGTGCGATATGGCGCTTGGAACTTTTCGAGCCTTTATGCCATGTTGAACACAGCATTTCCGCTCTACTTCAAAATGACAGTAAAAACACACTATGAAGCACACCACAAATCTTGCCCTATAAGATACTGTTATCTAATATTTAAGTTACACCACCTGTATTGAAAATCCTCGTGTAGGTGGTTCGATTCCGCCCCCGGGCACCATTTAAGTAAACAATAACAATGACTTAATCTAGTGCTAAATTCCAAAAAACCACTAAAATCAAAAACACACCTTAAACAGACTTTTTGCCGTGTTGCTGACTATTTTTAGGGCTGAATCGCTGTGTTGAGCACAGTGTCTGGGGTTTGTGTGTTAGGACACAGTGTTGGTGGAGTTTTGGAGGAACACTTTGCGTGCCACACAGTGCTCTGATGCTGTCCCGGGTTTGCTAACGGCCCTTTGCTGCCGTCCAGCAAACCTTTTGATGCTGCGGTGCGGCCCGTCAAAACGGCCATTCGTCCGTCGAGCAGCATTTTGTCGACTGAAACGTCAGTCAGCGGATAAAGTTGCCGCCCTAGTTGGAAAGCTTAAGGTCAGCAACCACACGTTACCGTGTTGCGGCCTGTTTTTGATCGTAGATTTTTCGAGCGTGTGTGAGAGTTCAGGTCAACGAGGTGCATAATTGGCTAAGGGATCAATACAATGAAGAGTAAACTGTTGGCTTTGGGTCTTTGTGGAACACTGCTTGCTGCGTTGTGTTGTTTCACACCATTGTTGCCAATTGTCTTAACTGCCTTGGGTCTGACGGGCTTGCTAGGTGTGTTTTATAACGATGCCGTTTTGTTGCCTGTTTTGGCTGGATTTCTCATTTTCACGGGGTACGCGATATGGCGACAGAAGAAACAAAAGTAACGCTAGAATCCACACTGACTTGTCCAAAATGCGGGCATGTCGAAATAGAGTCGATGCCAACCGATGCGTGCCAATGGTTTTACGAATGCAAGGCCTGCCAAACAGTCTTGAAGCCGATAGAAGGCGACTGCTGCGTCTACTGTTCTTACGCAACAGTGCAGTGTCCTCCGATACAAGAAGGCAAGAGCTGCTGTACATAGCGAACGACGGTTACTTTGCAGGATCGGCAAGTATGGGTTTTTTAAGAAATTTGTCCGCCTCGCAGCCTTGCTGCACCCGGCACAACGGTGTGGTGTCACGTCCGGCACTTGCACTAAATTTCTTCGCGATAGGGCGCTTATGTCGGCAGTTGCGGTAGACAGGGCAGCTTGCCAAAAATCCGATCCAGCAACGTTGAGGATCGCTCCGGCGCTAGCGCGACCCTCAGCTGTGTTAATGACCAATTACAGGCGACCCATTCCAATAAATAGCTGCCGATCGTGGTCCTTTATCGCGCGGCGGCCATGCATGACGCGGGTATTATCGATCACCGCGACATCACCGTCCTGCCAATTGATCTCGACAGTACAGGTCTCAGCAATATCTCTAAGCTCTTCGACTTCCTCAG
>Ga0233426_10003378_pt1 | contig 12677 bp, 13 predicted proteins | sample SI_118_April2016_6_FD_179875 | JGI IMG/M metagenome (GOLD analysis project Ga0233426, IMG submission 179875) | Seawater microbial communities from Saanich Inlet, British Columbia, Canada - SI_118_April2016_10_MG | ecosystem: Environmental > Aquatic > Marine > Inlet | place: Canada: British... | reverse complement strand
TAGCTATTGATTTTAAATAAATTTATTCAATTTTTGTCCAAATTTCCAAATAAATTTTCCTCAATCTTACCTAGAGTTGGACACAATTCTCCTCAAATACGTCGCAATCCACCGTCATAACTGAACACATCAAAACGAAACCAATAGCCTGTCTGGCTAAGGAGGTACGATATGTTCAGTATGTGTAAATTTGCTGGTTTGTTCGCCATCGCGCTAACAACAGCAGCTTGTGTATCTTCCAATAATTCTTCCCAAAACGTCGTGTCCGAAACGCAGCGCCCGATCTATACAATTGCGCCAGCGGCGACGCCTGTGGCGGAACCAGCCGGTGATCAATTGAATTTCTTCGCGCAAGAACAAACAGTTGTAGCTGCGAATACGCCCATCACTGGCGTTGCGTCTCAATATGAAGTTGTTGACGTGCAAGTTGCTGTTCCAGAATATTTGGTGGTGTCTGAAGCCGATGTTTATGTTCCAAAGGCCGATATCGTTTGGCGTGAAGATGCCCTTGGTGATCGTCACCAACAGGTGAAAACGATCATGACCGATGCGTTGACCAAAGGCACAAGTGCGCTGGTTGGACCCCGCAAAGTGGTTATGGCGGTTCGTGTAAACATGTTCCACGCGGTTACTGAAAAAGCGCGCCAAACAGTAGGTGGCAAGCACAATGTGCAGTTCGACTATGTTCTGTTGGACGCCGAAAGCCGCGAGCCGATCACGACGATCCAGTCGATTGATGCGTCTTTCAAAGCATACGGCGGCGCCAAAGCCTACCGCGCAATGCGCAAGGGTCAGACACAAAAGGTTCGGATCACGAACCATGTGGCAAGCCAGATCCAAACTGCGCTGCGCACCCCTGTAAAAAGCTAGGGTCTAGCGATAAGAATTTGAAGGCGGCCCTTTTTAGGGCCGTTTTTTGTTTCGCCTGCCCGCGTGAGCAGGTAAGGGGCTGGTATGACAGATCAACGCCCAGAAATCCGCTTTCGCACAAACAAGTCACCCCAACGTATTCGCCACGGTTTTCCGTGGGCCTATGACAATGAAATTGTCACGGATCGGCGGACCAAAAAAATCCCCGCTGGGACCATTGTTGACCTGCTTGATACAGACCGTAATTTTGTCGCCCAAGTGGCGTTTCACCCAGAGTCGAAAATCGCTGGACGTGTGCTGGAACGGGATCGTGAAGTTACGATCGGATTAGACTGGATCGCGGCGAAAATTGCGTTTGCGCGGGACCACCGTGATCGCATGTTTGATACGCCGTTTTACCGTCTTATCCACGCCGAAGCAGATGGCATGCCAGGGCTGATTATTGATCGGTTTGGCGATGTGTTTGCGGTTCAGCCGAACGCGGCTTGGATTGATGGGTTGATGGATGAAGTGACAGCTGCGCTAGAGCAAGTCTTTGGTAATGTTGCGATAATCAAGAACGCCAGCGGGCGTGCACGTGGGCTAGAAGGCCTTTCAGATGAGAGCGAAGTGCTGCGCGGCAGTGTCGATGGACCGATCCCTGTTTCGATGAACGGTGCGACCTATATGGCGGATGTTTTGGGTGGGCAAAAAACGGGTTTGTTCTTTGATCAACGGCCAAATCATGCCTTTGGCGCGGCCTTGGCAAAGGGTGGCGATATGCTCGATATGTTTAGCCATGTTGGTGGGTTTTCGCTGGCGGCTTTGGCAAATGGCGCGACGTTTGCGCTGGCGGTTGATGGATCAGCGCCTGCGTTGGAATTGGCCGATCAAGGTGCTGAAAAATCAGGGTTTTCTGACCAATTTGAAACACGCAAAGGCGATGCATTCGAAGTGATGGCAGCCTTGGCAACTGAGGGGCGTACCTTTGATGTGGTGGTGTGTGATCCCCCCGCGTTTGCACCAGCAAAACCTGCGTTGCAAGCCGGTCTACGCGCCTATGAACGCGTGGCGCGGTTGGGCGCGGCGCTTGTGCGCCCCGGTGGGTATTTGGTGTTGTGTTCTTGTTCCCATGCTGCGGATATTTCCAGCTTTCGCACGGCGTGTTTGTCGGGCATCGGCAAAGGCGGGCGTGAGGGCCAGATTGTGCATTCGGGACAGGCAGGGCCTGACCATCCAGTGCATCCAAAACTGGCCGAAACAGCCTACCTAAAGTCGATCTTTTTCCGCCTGCAATGACACGGGTTTTGATCGATACTTGTGTTTTGTATCCGTCAATTTTACGTGGAATTTTAATGGGTTGTGCCAAGGTAGGGATGTTCACTCCGCTTTGGTCGGACCGTATTATTGAGGAATGGCGGCGCGCTGGGGATCGCAATGGAATCGGGGCTGAAGCCGCGATTGAAATTGCGTTGGTTACGTCTGATTGGCGGGGTGCAATTGTTGATGTTCTCGATGGGTCTGAGGATGAATTGACCCTGCCAGATGTGAATGACAGGCATGTTTTGGCCGCTGCGATTGCGGGTGACGCGGATGAATTGCTGACCGCGAATATCAGCGATTTTCCGACCCGTATTTTGGGGCAATATGGCGTTATTCGACGCCACCCAGATGAGTTTTTATTGGAACTGGCGCTGGCGCAACCTGATGTGGTGAGCGCGGTTATTGACGACGTGCATCAACGGGCGGAACAGGGCAAAGGCGAGCGGATAAATCGGCGCAAAATGCTGCAGAAATCTGGTGTGCCACGGGTCGCAAAATGGGACGCTGGAGTGGCGCGTTAACACATTGGTTAACGGTGGATTCTGGCCATGGAAAATGTCCGCAAAGCGTATGCAAATGGTATGCAAAGCGTATGGCACGTGTATGGCAAAGTGTATGGCACTTTTAAAAGGTTAAAGTGTTAACGGCGCTATTGAGGTCAACCGAAAAATCGGCATTTTAGGGCCCAGTTTTTTGGCGTCTTTCACCTACGGTTAACCATTCTGAGGTACAGTCTTCACATAGTCGATTTTAGATACGGTAGTTGGAACAGTGAAAGGCGACTTATGGCATTTATAGAATCGAGGCGCCGACTCGGGGAAAACTATGCTGCCAAAACAGTTCAAATGCGGCGTTGCGGCTTGTCGGGAATGGCTTGATACGAGCCCGTGAAAGGCGGCAGTTGTGTGGTCCGAAATGTTAGTTGGATCTGCAAGCGGTGTTTGATGAGGGTGTGGATGTCTGTCATTTGCCAAAGGGCAACTTTGCGTGACGAAGCACCAATTCGCTGCACTTGCGCCAATGGCTGCTTTCAGAAAGCCAAGCGTTCAATAAAGGGTCGTATTTGGCATGATGTCCGCGATATTACCTACTGATTTTCGTTGCCTGTCATTTTTTTTGCTTCGGTAAGCTTGGCTTTTAGCCAGTTATTTACATGTTGCGCTATTTCTAGAGCTTGCTTCTCAGGGTGTGTTTTTTGATTTGGTACAAGCCAAACACCGCTCCGCGTCTTTACGTCCTTCAAGACAAGGAAGTGCTCACGCTCTTGAACCCCATTTCTAGGAATGGTCCCACCAGCATAACGGCCATCATTTGTATTGAGAACTCCATCTGGAAGTTTCGAAACGCGACCATCAGGCCCGATCATTCGATTGTTTGAAAGGGTCACATTCGAGTTTCCACTTATGGAAATAAAATTGCCAATTTTCACGGACCTTGGGCTTGTCTCTCTCTTTCCTTCGAACACATGCGCCGCATGATCTCGCGACTGGTAAGCGAATTGCAAAATTGGGTCGTTTTTTTGTTGGCGTATTAACCCGTCTGACCAAGCTTTAGATTTCCCTTGATCTGTAGCGCGACGAAGTGCGGAAACGGTCTTAACGTAATGATCGAGAACTCCTGACCAAGCCCGCCAAAGCTTGCGTGTTTCAAAGGTGGCTGAAAGCTCCTCCACAAAATCAGATACGTACTCGGCTTCTTGTTCTGCGTTTTTTAAAATCTCTTGGTAGCCTTGCCTCATATTGAACATTCCGATGATTCAAATGAATGATGATCTATGATTTTCGATACTACGAAACTTTCGAGACTTCACTAGACTTGATGATACAATCTTTATTTTGTAGCGGAGCAAACGCTCGTTTGTTGAACGAGCACAAACTAAATCGTTTTACGTTGCCACAAATCCTGTTCAAAAACCAAACAGTTATTGAAAGCAGCCATTCATGCGCAGCGCAACATCCGACACAAGGGCTCTAATCAGTCATTCGAGGGTTTAGTTTTTAGGCTTAATCCCCAGCCGCGTCTGCTTCTTCTTGCGTTGCTTGTTTGCCAGCGGTCCAGAAGCCGTCGTATTCTTCGCCTGTGGCATAGACCATTTTGCCGACGCCTTCGCGTTGGCCCGCTTTGAAGGAGCCTGTGTAAACGTCGCCGTTGGCGTAGGTTGCGATGCCTTCGCCGTTGATTTCGCCGTTCGCCCAGTTGCCGTCATAGGTAAAGCCATCGGGCAGGGTGATTTTGCCGCGTCCTTCGCGTTTGTTGTCGACGTATTGGCCCTCGAATACTGAGCCATCGGGATAGGTGACGCGGCCGTTGCCTTGGCGCACACCTTCAACCCAGTCGCCCTCATAGGAATGGCCATCGGCGTAGATGATTTTGCCAAAGCCGTTGTTTTTGGCGTTTGAAAGCGCGCCGATATAAACGGTGCCGTTTACGTCGCGGATGGTGCCTTCGCCTTCAATGCGCCCGTCGACCCATGCGCCCTCGTATGTTGTGCCATTGGCGTAGGTGATTTTGCCCTGACCGTTTGGTTTGTTGTCAACGAAGGCACCTGTGTACACTGCGCCGCTTTCGTAGGTTTGCGTGCCGTTGCCCGATTTGGCATTGTTTTTCCATTCGCCATCATAGCCGATGCCCGCTTCGTTGCTGAGTTTGCCTTGGCCGTCGCGCATGTCGTTCGTGAAGTTGCCTTCATAGATGTAGCCGTTGGTGGAGGTCATTTTGCCGATGCCGTTGCGGCGACCTTGGACCATTGGGCCCTCATATACTGAGCCATCCGCATCTTTGTAGACGCCCATGCCATTAAAGTTGTTATTGGCGAAATCGCCCTCATAGGTGCGCCCATCAGGCAGGGTTAGGAAACCTTTGCCAGCGCGCACGCCCTCAAGGACATCGCCTTTGTAGGTTGCGCCGTCGTGGTAGGTGATCAGGGCTTGGCCGCTCATTTTACCCTCGACCCAATCGCCGTCATAGCGATAGCCGTTCGGGGAGGTCATGACGCCTTTGCCGTGTTGTTTACCAGCGAGGAATTCGCCCTCGTAGACGACGCCATTGGCAAATTTTGCCACGCCGGTGCCTTCGATTTTGCCGTTGACCCATGATCCCTCATAGGTGCCGCCGTCTGCGTAGGTGATTTTGCCCGCGCCGTCGGATTTGGAGGCTGTGAATTCGCCTTCATAGATCGAACCGTTGGGGAATTTGGCAACGCCTGTACCTTGGATTTCGCCGTCGACCCACTGTCCCGTATATTCATAGCCGTTTGGCAGGCGGTAGGTGCCTGTGCCGTGCTGTTTGCCGTCTTTGAAGGTGCCTTCATAGATGCCGCCCGTGTCGTATTGTTTGGTGACGATCTGTTCGGTTTGCGCGAGCAGGGGGGCGGGCGCGAGGCTCAGTAAAACGGCAGCGGTTGCAGCGTGAATCAGCGGTGTTGTCTTGGTCAAAATTTCCCCACGGCATCAAATGCCGCGCTCCCTAGGTCTTTTGTAATCACAAGGAGTGTAAGTGCTTGGAATTTCTGTGACAAGGATTCTTGCATCTTGTGCTTTTGGGGCCATTTGGCTCTAACGGAACTAAGATTTTCGAGGAGCGTGATCATGACTGATAAACTGAGGCTGACGCTGGCGCAGTTGAACCCGACGGTGGGGGATTTTGCGGGCAATATCGCAAAGGCAGCGGAGGCGCACGGCGTTGCGGCGTTGGCGAGCGCGGATATGCTGGTGCTGCCAGAGATGTTTGTGACGGGGTATCAGGTGCAGGATTTGGTGCTGCGCGAGGCGTTCACGCGCGATGCGATGGCGCATGTGGAGATGCTGGCCAAGCAGTGTGACACGGGGCCGACGATCGGCATTGGTGCGCCGCTGTTGGAAGGTGATAAGCTGTATAACGCCTATTTCATTCTGCGAGGCGGCGAAATCGTGGCGACCCTGCGCAAGCATGAATTGCCAAACACCCATGTGTTTGACGAGGAACGCCTGTTCGATAAGGGGCCGATTGCGGGGCCGTATAGTTTGGGCAATGTGCGGATCGGGAACCCGATTTGCGAAGATGCGTGGCACCCCGATGTATCCGAGGCGCTGGCGGAATCTGGTGCGGAGATTTTGGTGGTGCCCAATGGCTCGCCGTATTACCGCAACAAATTTGATCGCCGTTTGTCGGCGATGGTGGCGCGGGTTGTCGAAAATGACATGCCGCTGGTGTATCTGAACATGGTCGGCGGGCAGGACGATCAGGTGTTTGACGGTGGCTCGTTTGTGTTGAACCGTGGTGGGCGGTTGGCGATGCAGATGCCGCTGTTTGACGAGGCGATTGCCCATGTGGATTTCGAACGCGGCGCGGATGGTGCGTGGGAAGCGTTAGAAGGCGAGAAGATCGCCCATGTGGATGAGTGGGAGCAGGATTACCGCGTGATGACGCAAGGGTTGCGCGATTACATGGGCAAAACGGGGTTCAAAAAGGTGGTTTTGGGCCTGTCTGGCGGGATCGACAGCGCGATTGTCGCGACGATTGCGGCGGATGCGCTGGGGCCAGAAAATGTGCACTGCGTGATGATGCCGTCGGAATACACCGCGCAGGAATCGCTCGATGATGCCAAGGAATTGGCGGCGAATCTGGGGGTGAAGCTGGACACGATTTCCATTGCAGAAACACGCGCGGCGGTGACCAGCACGATGGCGCCGTTTTTTGAAGGGACCGAACCCGATGTAACGGAGGAGAATATCCAATCGCGTCTGCGGGGGCTGTTGTTGATGGCGCTGTCCAACAAATTTGGCGAAATGGTGCTGACGACGGGCAATAAATCCGAGGTGGCGGTGGGTTATGCCACGATCTATGGCGATATGGCGGGGGGGTATAACCCGATCAAAGACCTGTACAAAATGCGCGTGTTTGAGAGTTGTCGCTGGAGGAATGCCAATCATCGCGAGTGGATGATGGGGCCAAAGGGCGCTGTTATTCCTGTGAACATTATCGAGAAACCACCGACAGCGGAGCTGCGCGATAATCAGAAGGATTCAGACAGCTTGCCCGATTACGCGGTGCTGGACGGTATTCTGGAATTGCTGGTGGATCAGGATATGTCTGTCGCGGATATTGTTGCCGCTGGGTTTGATCGCGCGACGGTAAAGCGGATCGAGCATTTAGTGAATATTTCGGAATATAAACGGTTTCAAAGCGCACCAGGACCACGATTGACGCATAAGGCGTTTTGGCTGGATCGGCGATATCCTATAGTTAATAGGTGGCGGGATAATTCTTGATAAATGGGGCTTAGAGCGCTCTCGGGCTTTGGCTTTGATAAGAGACGCTTTTGGCTGGCGGAGTGGGGCCAAAGCCCTGCCACTAATCTAAGCGTGATTTTTAGCTCGATCTGTGGATCGAGCGGTGGGTGTCTGGTTTGATGGGTTGTGGTTGGTAAAGTTTTTATTTTACGGTTTAAAATCAAGAAGTTGTGTTTGTGCAGATTCGCAATCTAATTTGCGAGTCAACTGCGAAGAGTGGTTGCTCTGCTAATCGCGCTGTTGTCATCGTTCTTTTGTTAAGTCAACAGAAAGGAGAAAATAATGGCACACGACCTATTTATCGCAGCTACTTACTTAGTCCTAGCGGCGTCACATGCGCTCCACGCATATCAACTGTGACGCCAACTAGTATTAAGTAATATCAAGGAGTACAGCCTTTTGAATTGCAATCAATTGGCTGTACTTCTCAAAGCAAATGATAACAGAAAATCAAACAGTAAAGCAACTTCTCTTGTTTGCCGCCCCAAGCCAGTATCTCATGGCACCACGCACAATCATGCGTTTGCCATCCCAGCCTGCTATTTTTCTCAGCACAAACCGATGTTCTAGCTTGTTTAAGCCTCCCTCTTTCTAACAACTGTCCACCCCCACAATTTGACCTCCCCACGTTTCAAGTGTTTGATTGCCCCGTATCTGTCTGGAGCAAACATGAAAATCGTTGAGCAATTTTTGCCGGGGTCACTCGGTACTATCGTGGCGTTGCATGGGGCGCATTATGCGCGGGATTGGGGGTTTGGGACTTTCTTTGAGGCTAAGGTTGCGCGGGAGTTGGCGCAGTTTGCGGGGCGGTTTAGGGCGAATGATTTGGTCTTGCTGGGGGTAGATGAAGGGGGCGTTGCCGCCTCGCTCATTCTGGATTTGAATGATCCGGCTTCGGGGGAGTGGGGTGCGCATTTGCGGTGGTTTATCGCGGCGGATCGGTGTCGTGGCACGGGGATTGGGCGCGATTTGATGGGGCGTGCGGTTGCGCACGCAGATGCCCACGCAGACGGGCGCATTTGGCTGACCACGTTTGCAGGTTTGCAGCCAGCGCGCCATTTGTACGGGAGTTTTGGCTTTACGCTGTTTTCGGAAAATGAGGGCGAAGCCTGGGGGACGGTTGTGCGAGAACAGGAATTTCGGCGCTGATTGAGGCCGATCCTTGCCGCTTAGATTACTTTTGAAATTCGTGATAATCCGCACATCGACAGCTGCGGCAGCGGTTTAGGTTGGTTTCAACTTAACCATAGGAGGCTGACATGGCCGATCATTTTGAATTTAACACAAGCAAATCCGCAGATGCCGAACCGCCAACTGTTGCGTTGAGCATAAGCTATGAGACAATCGAAGGCAAAGAGCCGCAAGATATCGTTGATTTTAATGGCGCTGGTGAAGAAGAGAATTCAGAGGTTATTTCGTTCAATTACGATCGGGTAAAATTTGATTACTCAAAGGACGGTTCTGATTTTATTGATGATGTGTTTTCGACCCAATTATTTCCAACGTGGCGCGCGCCAGCCTGCTTTTAACGCTTCGTCTTCGTCACAAAACCAGCGTTCGCCTTTGGATGTGTTGATGCGGGTGCGGTTGTACCAAGGCGACCACGGCGGATGATAGATTTTACCATTTGGAGAGATGTTGCCCTTTATCGGGCAGCCGTTGGGGGATTTTTGGCTGGCAATTTCCCATTTGGTCGCGCGAAAGACCCATGCGGGCTGGGCTTTGCCGCGCCAGATGCCGCGTTTGGCTGATTTAGCGATGTTTTGCGTGCCTTCGTATTCATCCGAGAATTTGAGGAAGGCCCATGCCATGCCTTGTGCGACCATCGCCTTTGCGATGTCAGTTTTACCAGCATAACAGCGGCCAATATCGCGGCCATAACTGTCCACGGCGAGGCTGTCACAGCGCACGGTTTTGCCTTTTGTTATGGCGAACAGGGCGTTGGTGGCGGCGGTGCCACAGGCCCAATCTTTGCCCCGTTCGGTTTTGCACTTTTGGCCCGCTTCGGGCGCGTCTATGCCGTTGATGCGATAGCGTGTGCCATCCACATCAAGGGTGTCGCCGTCCACGATGTGGACAGTGTTTGCGAATGTTGGCCCGCATAGAAATACCAACGCGATTATGACGCGAATTCTCATTGTTTGCTCCTGCTCCACCCAAGATCACGTTAGCAGAGCAGATCAAGAACTTTAACCTTTTATTTACAAATTGATTAACGGCGTGAAGCCCTTGGCCTTTGGGGGCAGGGGTAGTATGAGGGGCGCAAATCCCCTTTGCAGAGTGACCCCAATGACAACGACCCGTTTTGCCCCATCGCCCACTGGATTTATTCACGTTGGGAACCTGCGCACGGCGCTTTTCAACTATCTAATCGCGCGCAAGGCAGGTGGGCAGTTTATTTTGCGTCTTGATGATACGGACCCTGAACGCAGCACCGAGGCCTATGCGGATGCGATTAAGGAAGATTTGGAATGGCTGGGTCTGACCTGGGATCGCGTCGAAAAACAGTCTGATCGGATTGAACGCTACAATGGTGCGGCGGATGAATTGCGTGAAAAGGCGCGGTTTTATGAGGCATTTGAAACGCCGGTCGAGCTGGATTTGAAGCGCAAGAAACAGCTGAACATGGGCAAACCGCCTGTGTATGATCGTTCGGCACTGGCGTTATCGGAAGACGAAAAGGCGGCGCTGCGGGCAGATCGCGCGGGGCATTGGCGGTTCAAGCTGGATTTGGAACGGATTGAATGGACGGACGGTATTTTGGGCGATTTGTCCATTGATGCGGCGTCGGTTTCAGACCCTGTTTTGATCCGTGGCGATGGGCAGTTTTTGTACACGCTGGCGTCGGTCTGTGACGATGTTGATTTCGGGATCACCCATGTTGTGCGCGGATCGGATCACGTGACAAACACGGCGACGCAAATTCAGATAATTCAGGCGTTGGGCGGCACAGTTCCGACATTTGCGCACCATTCCCTGCTGACAGGGCCGCAAGGCGAGGCGTTGTCAAAACGTCTGGGCACGTTGGCGCTGCGCGATTTACGCGAAGCCGGCATTGAGCCGATGGCGTTGTTGTCGATGATGGCGCGGCTCGGATCGTCTGATCCAATTGAATTGCGGTCTTCTATGGATGAGCTGGTTGAAGGGTTTGATCTTGCTGCCTTTGGCGCGGCCCCGACCAAGTTTGATGTTGAGGATTTGAAACCGCTGACCGCCAAAACTGTGGCGGCGCTAAGTGTTGAGGACATGAGGGCGGCATTGGCCGATCTTGGCGTTCCTGCCGATATCGCCCCTGCGTTTTGGGATGTGGCAAAAGAGAATGTTGCGACCCGCGTCGGGATCGCGGATTGGTGGGCGTTGTGCCGTGATGGTGCGGAGCCGCTGATTGATGCTGAAGACGCGGAGTTTGTCGCAACCGCTAAAGGGTTGTTGCCTGCCACGCCTTGGGATGGGGACACGTGGAAAGCCTGGACAGGTGCCGTGAAAGAGGCGACAGATCGCAAAGGACGCGGGTTGTTTATGCCGCTGCGCAAGGCGTTGACGGGCATGGAACATGGGCCTGATATGTCAAAACTGATGCCGCTGTTGCAGAAGATTAAGCTTTAAGCGCTGGCAATAACCTGTGCGCCGACCATTGCGATGTGGTCGTCGGTGAGCTTGGTTTCCATGCTCGAAAGCATCTGCGCACGGGGGTAAACCGGTGCGCTGCGATCATTCAAGATTGGGGTGTCCCAGCCCGAAGTGGAGCGAAAGAAATCGCGCACGCCGTCGGTTCCGTAGACGGTGTTGAACCCCTGAACCACACAATCGAGATAGCTGAGTAGGATTGGTTGGCCGCCACCAAGCGGGGCCATTGACGATGGCTTGGCTTGGAACATGGCCGTGCCTTCAAACCCTGATGCCTCTAGGATTAGGCGGTCGTAGGCGGCCTCGCGTTCATCAAGGGTGTCCCAGCCGATATCGCCGATATCTGCGACTAAACCCGCGATGTGGGACAGCGGATCTGCTTTTACCGATAAAAACGCGATGTCGCGGCTGGAGGATTGCACCCAAGTGCGTCGCCAGCCCCGCAGAGTTGCGGGACGGGTGTTGGGGTAATCATGGGTGGCTGCGTTCACCAACGAGCCATAGCCGAAAAAGCTGTTTACCATGAGATAGGGGGGCGACGGCCACGCGCCTTGCCTGCATCAATTTGTGCGAGGGTCGTGGAAACCCGCGCGATGCGCTCGCTTGAAGGCGGGTGGGTGGCCAGAAGCGCAGAGGACCCGCTTGTGCGTTCGTAAATTTTCGCGCCAAGTTTCGGGTTATAGCCTGACCGATCGGTAATGTGGGCCGCGATTGTGTCGGCTTGCAGTTCGAATTTTTTGGAGTAGCTGCGCCCACCGATGGAGCCGCCGATATCGACGCCAACTTGTGCATCACCCCCTGCAATAGCGACAAGCAAGCCGCCAATTATGGCCCCTGCAAGCGCGTTGGCTTGGGATTTTTCGATGTGCTGCGCGATTTGGTGGCCCGCTTCGTGACCAAACACAAACGCCAGCTCGTCGTCGTTGTTAAAGCTGCGCAACATATTGATGTTAAACGAAATAACAGGGCGGCCATCTCTGCCAAGGCTTTGGAATGCGTTTGGCGGTTGCTTCGGATCGTTGATCACATTGATCTGGAAATCACAAAATGTTTTGGGTTTATTGGCGTGAAGCGAGCGGCAAACTTGCTCGACCAGAGGCTCCATGCGGCGGGACACGCGGCTGTAGGCGGCCAGACCAGACTCCGCGCTTCGAACGGCGGTAAATCCGGTGCGCGCTTTGCTGGCGGGCTCAGATGTTGGGGTACAGGCGGCCATCAGGCCTACGAGTGCTAGGGTAATCAGAATACGCATTAAATCCTCGGTTTTATATAGCTTGGTAGGGGGGTGCCCTGGTTAAACGCTCAAAGGTGTTTAGCGGCAATGACGAAGGCGATCAACAGGTGTGATGGGTGTTGGGTGGGAATTGATCTTTTCCGCCGAGCAATCGGTTTTTTTGCGCGGAAATGATCGCTCGGGCATTGTCCGTAGCGTCGGATTTTTTCTTAATTGGTAATCCGTGTAGAATTGAGTAGGCTTCGCCCACAGGCCCCGCTGTTGGGGCATAATTTCTGGGAGGAAATCATGAAACTAGGTATGAAAACCCTTGTTATGACCGCTTTGGCGGCCAGCTTTGCCACGGAATCAATGGCAGAAGAGTGGAATGTATC
>Ga0233426_10003369_pt1 | contig 12704 bp, 13 predicted proteins | sample SI_118_April2016_6_FD_179875 | JGI IMG/M metagenome (GOLD analysis project Ga0233426, IMG submission 179875) | Seawater microbial communities from Saanich Inlet, British Columbia, Canada - SI_118_April2016_10_MG | ecosystem: Environmental > Aquatic > Marine > Inlet | place: Canada: British... | reverse complement strand
TCAGAACGGATCTTGTCGATGTTCTTGATGTCGGATGACAAGACTGTGCCATCGACCTCAATACGACCCTGCTGATGTTCCTCCAGCGCGTTGATGCAGCGAATCAGCGTGGATTTACCAGACCCAGAAGGCCCACAAATCACAATCCGCTCTCCGCGGTTTACTGTCAGATCAATGTCGCGCAGCACGTGAAATGTGCCGTACCACTTGTTCATGTTCTCGATTGAAATGGCGACCTCGTCGGACACCTGAAGTTTTGCTTCGGCCATGTCTAAGACCTCCTACTAACTGTGACCGGTTGCGAGCTGACGCTCCAACCATTGTGAGTATTGTGAAATGCCGTAGCAAATTGGGAAGAAGAACAAGACTGCTGCCAGCCACAGCTCCCAATAAACGCCGTTCCATTCTGTGGATGCCAAGATCGGACCACGGATCATGCCGACCAGATCGAACATCGAAATGACAGAAACCAGAACCGTGTCTTTGAACAAGCCAACCGCCACGTTCACGATCCCCGGAATGGAAATCTTGAGCGCTTGTGGCAGGATGATCAAACGCATGGACTGCGCATAATCAAGTCCAAGGCTACCCGCGGCTTCCGCTTGACCCTTTGGCAAGGCGGCCAGACCACCACGCACAACTTCCGCGATATAGGCGGCAGAGAACATCGTAATCATAATGATCACGCGCAGGATCAAGTCAAAGTTTGTACCCGGTGGTAGGAAGTATCCAAGAACAACGTTGGCCACGAACAGCAACGTAATCAACGGAACACCACGGATGAATTCAATGAACACAACGCAGATCCATTTGATGATCATCATGTCCGACTGACGACCCAGCGCCAGCAGAATACCCAGCGGTAGGGACAAAGATACGCATGTCACACCAAGGATGAAGTTCAACATGAACCCGCCCATATCACGTGATGGCACGGGCTCTAGCGCAAGGAAGCCAGACAATGGCCCTGTGATATAGCCCATCAGCCCCCAAACAACCGCAGTCGCCAAGATGCCACCTATCAGGCCCATCGCAAAGCTTTGATACTCAAGCTTGGTAAAGACCACGTACCCCACGATCAAACCAACGGCGACCATGATCGGAACAAGGATAGATCCGCCCCAAATCAACCAGAATGCCAAAAATGGGAAGATCGCCGTCAGGATCAGCATTTTGCGGGGCAATTTGTTGAAGAGTACAGGTGCAACCGCAAAGAACAGGATAAAGAACGCTAGTGTTGGGCGCCAGTATTCCTCAGACGGGTATTTGAAACCAAACAAAAGCTGGGGCCAACGCTCTGTGAGAACCGCAAAGCAGCCCCCTGTCTTACCTTGAAGAACATCGCGACATTCCGCGAGAGAGTCCGCAATCCAAACGCCATTGTAGAACCAAGGGAACGCGCCAGACACGATCAGATAGATAAAGTAGATCGCAAGCAACGTCAGGATCGTGTTGAACCAGCCATCAAACAGGTTCTTCATGATCCAGGCCCGTGGGCCTGCGGCTGTGACAGGGGCTGCCTGTTCTGGCAACATTGCATCGCGAACGAAAGCGACGGGTGTGGTGTTGGTATCGCTCATCCTACCGCTCCTTCAATTTTACTGAGTTGTTGTACACGTTCATGATCGCAGAGATGCTGAGCGAGATGATCAGATAGAAGGCCATCAACAACAGGATCGTTTCAATTGCACGACCCGTTTGGTTTAGCGTGATGCCGCCCAACGTGCCCGTGATATCCATATAGCCCACCGCAATCGCAAGCGATGAGTTCTTGGTGATGTTCAGATACTGCGAAATCAGCGGTGGAATGATCACGCGCAAAGCCTGTGGCAGAACCACAAGGTTCATAATGCGACCCGGACGCAGGCCCAGCGACGCTGCCGCCTCTGTCTGGCCTTGCGAAATCGCAAGAATGCCCGCACGCACGTTTTCCGCAATAAAGGCCGCCGTGTAGATCGACAGCGCAAATGTCAGCGCGATAAGTGAGTTTCGTGCATAGATACCGCCCTTAAAGTTAAAGCCTTTCAGCTCGGGCAGTTCCCATGACAAGCCCATGACAAGGCATGCAGCGATCAAAGGAACAAACCAGATCGCAAGAGTGTAATACCACGTTGTCGGACGATCGCCCGTGCGTTCCTGCGTTACGATTGCGTTCTTGGCAACGGTGCGCGCGCCAAAGAAGCTGGCAATCAGGATCGCAATGATAATCAGATATCCAGTTGCACCGGACGCCCAGTCCGCCGTGAAGAACGGACGCGGCGAATAAAAACCACGGCCCGTAAAGGCAAACATGTCAAACACCATACTGGCCGTCGCATCATCACCGCGGAATTCTCGAGGCTGCGGAAGCACCGCAACAAAGACCGCCATGATGATCAGGATCCAGATCAGAACAGGCACGTTGCGGAAGATTTCCACGTATACGCCCATCAGTTTGTTGACGATCCAGTTGTTAGAGAGACGTAAAACGCCCACAATCACACCGATCACAGTTGCAAGGAAACATGCGATCACCGCAACAAGCAATGTGTTCAGCGCACCAACAATGGCAGCACGCAAATGGGTGGATTGCGATGTGTACTCGATCAAGCGCTGGTTGATGTCGTAGCCCGCAGGCTCGCTCAAGAACTTGTACGAAATGTTCAGGCCAGCAGCTTTTAGGTTAGAAACCAAGTTGCTTCCCAAATATCCGAACGCACAGATCAGCGCGATCAAAGCAATGAATTGGAATGTGTAGGATCGGTAACGCGTATCGTTGATAAGCATCGATAAACGAAATCCGCCCTTGGGAGGGTCAGATAGAGTCGACATGGACTGTTCCCTGATGTGCTGCCCTTGGTGAAACCTGCCGGTTTGTCCGGTCATGGTTCAAAGGCTGCTTTTTCTAAAATTGTCGTAAGTAAGAAGGGCGCGGAGTGTTCCGCGCCCTTCTCTAACTATTCCGGGTTTAGCGGAATGGTGGAACGTAAAGCAGGCCGCCGTCAGTCCACTGTGCGTTCAGACCACGGGACAGACCGATTGGTGTGTTCTCACCAATGTTCTTCTCGAAGATCTCAGCATAGTTGCCGCCAGCCATAATCGCGTTCTTCGCCCAGCCAGCATCAAGACCGAGCATTTCGCCCAATGTGCCTTCTGTACCAAGAATACGGTTGATTTCTGGGTTGTTGCCTGGTGCCGCTGACAATTCTGCGATGTTTGCAGATGTAATGCCAACTTCTTCAGCCGCGATAAGTGCGTTCAAAGACCAACGTACAACGTCGCCCCACTCTGAATCGCCGTGACGGACCAGTGGGCCGAGTGGCTCTTTAGAGATGATTTCTGGAAGAACAACGTGATCGCCTGGATTTTCGAAGGCTGCACGTGTTGCTGCAAGACCGGATGCGTCAGTTGTGTAAACGTCGCATGCGCCTTCCAGATACAAAGGCTGTGCTTCAGCGTTTGTTTCGATTGGAACAGGCTCATAAGAGATGTTGTTTACACGGAAGAAGTCCGCCAAGTTCAGCTCTGTTGTTGTACCAGTCTGGATACATACTGTCGCGCCGTCTAGCTCTTTAGCGGATGAAACGCCAAGTGCCTTAGGAACCATGAAGCCTTGGCCGTCATAGTAGTTTACGCCTACGAATTCGAACTTAAGATCGACGTCGCGTGAGAATGTCCAAGTGGTGTTACGCGCCAGCATGTCGATCTCGCCAGAAGCAAGAGCCGTAAAGCGTGTTTTACCAGTTGTTGGAACGAACTCGACCGCAGATGGGTCGCCAAGAACAGCAGCTGCAACCGCGCGGCACACGCCCACGTCAAAGCCTTGCCATTCGCCGTTCGCATCTGGTGCCGCAAAACCAACGAGACCAGTGGTCACGCCACAGTTCAGCTTGCCACGCGCTTTAACATCGTCAAGCGTACCGGCCGCTGCTGCGCCAGCTGCAAGAGCAGCTACAGTCATCGCACCAAAAAATACGGATTTTTTCATTGTTACCTCTTCCTGATTTTCCACCCTTTTTGGGTGGTTCGTCCTGCGAGTGATTGCAGGGTTTCATACCAAAGGACGAAATTTCCGCCCTCAGTGTCGGGGAGTTTGGCCGCAACTCACCTCTAACGTCAAGTAGAACATGCCAGCAAAACACATGAATCCGACCTAGGCGCCCTTAGGTTAAGCACCGTAGGTCGAATTGCACCCTGCTTGGGGGAACAATGCGCTTAGATCCGGCTCATTTCGTAGAAAGAATGCGCGTGTTCGAAGGCATCTCCCTTGATTCTCGCCATATCTTCAGCGTCATCGTCGGTGCCCCACTGCTCTTGTTGATATCTCTCATCAAGACGTGAAACCTCCCAAAGCGCCTCGGGGCTTTGAACCCCGTGCAAGGCCGCAAGCGCGATCACAAAAGATCCCGGCAAAGTGATCAAATCATGCATCGCGGTTAACTCGAACTGGCTCATGTCATCCAAAAGCGCGCGCAACTTGGCCAAACTCGATTCGGGCTGGGCTGAAAACATCACGCCAGACACGGGCATCAAGGGCGCATCAAACGCCAGTGCGCACCACTCCAAAAGCGGATCCCAGCCTGCAGCCTGCTTCTCGATCAATTCTTGGGGCTGGGCGGCGCGGTAGCACAGCAAATCCGTGCCCGCATATTCGCCCAACATATCGGCGACAGCATCAAATTGGACCGATACTTTATCTACCGCTGAATTGGCCGATTTCGTAACTGGCATCGTGTTCGGGTTGATCTCTTTGTCTTGCGCGTCCCACTCTAGCGCCATCGCATCCGCCATCGCGCGCGTAGGCACGATCAACGCGGCTTTGCCCGGTGTCTTTATCGTACGCCCATCCAAGTGAACCGTATAGCCACCCTCAGTTTCGACTGCCGTCGTGACTTCCCAGAACCGCTTCATTTTCCAATCAGACATGGGACATACTCCAAACCGTCTCAAGCGCCCCGTCAAGCTGCGCGAAGTCTTCGATAATCACGTCTGCACCAGCAAGACGCGCCACATCGTGATAGCCCCACGCCACCCCAATAAAATACACGCCCGCCCCGCGCGCCATATCCATGTCAAAACTGGTATCGCCGATCATAACGGTGTCATTCGCCTCAACGCCTAAATCGCGCATCGCTTGAAATAGCATCGACGGATTTGGCTTGCTCGGGTGATCGTCAGCCACTTGGCGGCTCAAGAAAACGCCCTCAAGACCGTGCGCTTCAATCAACTTATCCAAACCCCGCCGCGATTTGCCGGTGGCGACACCCAAAAGCACTTCATCTTTCCCGTTTAAACTCAACAGCGCCTCGCGTGCACCGCCGTACAACGGTGACGAAACGTCCGCGCCTTGCAAACGGCGCAAGCCCGCGTAAGCATCTTTGTACCCCTGAACCATCCGCGTGCAGGTTTCAGGGTCGCAGTGCGGTGCAAGGATTGGGATCGCCACGTCCAGCGATAACCCAACAATCCCTAAAACCTCATCACGGCTTGGTGCGTTTAGACCCTCAGCGTCAAAAGCCCCCGCCATGGCCGCCAAAATATCCGCTTGGCTGTCTACAAGCGTGCCATCCACATCAAAAATAACGGCCCTTAGACGCATTACATCAGCTCTTCAAAGGGATCTTCAGGCACCTCTTTGGGGTTCCACGCGAATGTATCCCACGTGCGCTGCATGTGTTCGGGCAAAGGCGCGATGACGTGCAACATCTCTTTCGTGGCGGGATGTTCAATCTGCAAGGAGCGCGCATGTAGGTGCAGTTTCTTGCTGATCTCCCCACCAAGCTGGGATCCCCAGCCATCGCCCATGTTTTCCTGACCGGAACCACCATATTTGCCATCGCCCACAACAGGGTGACCCATCTCGGCCATATGCGCACGCAACTGGTGTGTGCGGCCTGTGATCGGGATCAAAGCACACCAAGCCGTCCGCTGGCCTGCCGTTTCCAACACCGCGTAGTCCGTCATTGCGCGCTTTGCGCCATCGGTTGTATCGACCTCATTAGGGTGCACACAAATCATCTTTTCGCCTTCACCGCGCGCGCCGTGACCAAGGGCTTTCATCAAGCCATATTTGATCGTGCCCATTCGGGGATGCGGAACGCCTGCAATCGCGGCCCAGTAAATTTTGCGCGTTGCGCGGTGGCGGAACGACGCTGTCAAATCAGCCGTCGCGCGACGTGTGCGGCCCAAGATCAAAACGCCCGACGTGTCTTTGTCCAGACGGTGCACCAGACGTGGACGTTCGTCAGCATCATAGATCAGCGCATCCAGCAAACCATCAACATGGCGCGAATGACCAGAACCACCTTGCACAGGCAAGCCCGCTGGCTTGTTCAACACGATCACCTGATCGTCTTTATAAATCACGCAAGAGCGCATGAATTTCGTATCAGCCGCCGTCACTCGACTGGCCGGCGCATGTTTAGGCGCATCCTTTTCGGGCAGCGGCGGAATGCGCAGCTGTTGGCCTTCTTCAATACGCGTGTTCGCTTTGACGCGACCACCATCAAGGCGCAGCTCGCCCTTGCGGCACATCTTTTCGATCATGCCTTGGGTAATCTTTGGAAATCTGCGCTTGAGAAAACGATCAAGGCGCTGATCGCCGTCGTCTTCTGCCAGAATGATCGTTTGAACGCGGCTCATGCCCATATTCCTCTCGCGGCGGCAAAGCCCGCCATCAAACCTAAAATCGATAGGCCCACAGACAGGCCTATATAAAGAGCAGCTTGCCCGAACTGGCCGCGCTCCATCAAGATCACCGCTTCCAGCGAGAACGCTGAAAACGTCGTAAATCCACCCAACATTCCTGTCATGACAAACAGGTTTGCAGCACTGTATCCCTTGTGATGCGCATATACGAAAAATAGGCCCATCAGAAACGATCCAATGATATTCACAGGTAAAACGCCAAGCGGGTAACTAATCCCGAAGGACCACGTGAGCGCTAAGCCGGATAGATATCGCAAGCTAGAGCCGATAGCGCCGCCAAGGGCCACAAGGGAAACGTTGAACAACATCGCTGCCGTGTCGCGCGACACGCGCGCAGAGTCAAGTTTGGCGACACGCGCGCGGTGCTACGTTTGGCGTTGTGCTCTGAGTTTCGCAAAATACTCGACACGCTTCTTCAAATCCCGCTCGAACCCACGTTCCACAGGTTGATACATCGCGGGCCGATCCATCCCGTCTGGGAAATAGTTCTGACCCGAAAACCCGTCTTCTGCATCATGGTCATAGGCGTAATCAGCGCCGTAGCCGATATCCTTCATCAAATCCGTCGCGCCATTCAGGATATGCATGGGCGGCGGCTGTGATCCAGTCGCTTTGGCCGCATTGCGAGCCGCCTTATAAGCCACATAATTCGCGTTCGATTTCGGGGCGAGTGCGAGATAAATCACAGCCTGCGACAGCGCTAGCTCTCCTTCGGGCGAACCAAGTCGCTCGTAAGTTTGCCAGCATTGCAAACACACGGCCTGCGCTTGGGGATCGGCCAATCCGATATCTTCAACCGCCATGCGCACAAGGCGACGCGCCAAGAAACGTGGATCTTCGCCGCCCTCCAACATGCGTGCAAACCAATAGAGCGCGGCATCAGGATCAGACCCGCGCACAGATTTATGCAAAGCGGAAATCAAATTGTAATGCGCATCCCCAGATTTATCATACTGCGCCGCACGGCGTTGTAAGCGTTTGGACAACTCAGGTGGCGTCAGTTTAGCGTCAGTTTTCCATGCCGTGACTTGCTCCACCAAGTTCAAAAGCGCGCGCCCATCCCCATCTGCCATTTCAAGCAAGGCTTCGCGCGCGGGTCCATCTAGCGGCAGCGCTTTGCCCAACTCTTGCTCGGCGCGTTGTGCCATGCGTTCCAGATCAGCCAGATCAAGGCGCTCTAACACCAGAACTTGCGAACGCGATAGAACCGCAGAGTTTAATTCAAACGACGGGTTCTCTGTCGTGGCCCCCACCAAAAGGATCGTTCCATCCTCCATATGCGGCAAAAACCCGTCTTGCTGGGCTTTGTTGAAACGGTGGATTTCATCGACGAATAGCAACGTCCCCTGCCCGTTCTGACGTCTGATCTTTGCACCCTCAAACACTTTGCGCAGGTCCGGCATGCCTGTGAAAATCGCACTGATTTGCACAAAATGAAGGTCCGTTTCATGCGCCAACAGGCGTGCGATGGTTGTCTTACCAACACCGGGAGGCCCCCAGAAAATGATCGACGACAAAGACCCAGAAGAAAGCATCACCTCAAGCGGTGCGCCCTCGCCCAAAACTTGGGTTTGCCCGATGACCTCTGCCAATTTCGTGGGCCGCAAGCGATCCGCAAGGGGGCGTGGGCCTTTGACCGGCTCACTCGCGCCACTATCAAAAAGGTCTGACATCGCTCAAATCCTAAAGCGTAGCAGCACAAGCTGCCCGCCGCGTTCAACAACAATCGAAACAGAACGACGCGCACTGCTTAGGGCCGTTTTCACATCACGCGGCACACCAATTTCAACGCCATCAATTTCGCGCAAAATATCGCCGCGTTGCACACCAACGCGCGGGCCGATCGGGCCTGTTTCCAAAACAACCACGCCGCTTGGCAAAATCGGCAGACGATATTCGGCCAAAACCGCAGGGTTCACATTGGCGACGGTCATCCCTAACAAGATATCCGCTTCCCCCAGCGTAATTTCTTCACGCGGCGGCAATTCTGGTGGCTCAACCATCGCAACACGGTAATCCTGTAAAACACTGTCGCGCACTGCCGTGACGTCGATATGCGACCCAATGCCCGCGACGGTCATGTAATAGAGTAATTCAGAGGGCGAATTCACCTCGCGCCCGTTCGTGGTGACAATTACATCCCCGACGCTCAAACCAACTTCGCCGAACGGACTGCCGACTTGGAGTTGCGTGATGGCCATGCCACCCAGTCGTTCTAAACCAAGCGAACTGGCCAAATCTGCATCCACATCTTGCCCGCCCATGCCTGCCCAAGGGCGCATGAATTGGGTCTGTCCTTTGCGCGCTTGTGCAATGAATTGTTCGACCAAGGCCGCAGGGATCGCAAAGCCAATCCCGTTCGATCCACCAGAACGTGTCACAATCGCAGTGTTCACACCGATTAACGCGCCGTCCATTCCAATCAGGGCACCACCCGAATTTCCCGGATTGATAGGCGCGTCCGTTTGCATGAAATACCCACGCTTACTGCCCGTCACCCGACCATAACGTCCAAGCCCAGAAATGATGCCGCTTGAGACGGTCTGACCAACGCCAAATGGGTTGCCAATAGCTAAAGCCAGCTCGCCCACTTCCACTGTTTCGCTGTCGCGCAGCGCAAGGAAAGGCAGATCGCGCGCATCCTTCAGGCGCAAGATCGCTAGATCGCTGGCCTCATCCCCCAACATAACCTCGGCAGAGTATTCACGCCGATCATTCAAAACCACCCGAATATCCGTGGCCTGCCCAACCACGTGATAGTTGGACACAACATACCCATCTCCAGATAGGATCACGCCCGACCCTAGCGAGTTTTGAACTTGCGGACGAGTTTCCCCGAAATTGCCAAAGAACTCTCGAAAAAATGGATCGTTCGCCATCGGACTGGTCCGCGTTTGAACGATGCGTTTGGCGTATATGTTCACGACCGCGGGCGCGGCCTTTTTGACCAAAGGAGCAAAGCTGAGGGCGATTTCAACTTGGCTTGACGGGACGCGGGTATCTGCAACCGCGCTGACAGGGGCAGCAATGAATAAAGCGAATGCAAGAGCGCGTAACATGTGTCACCTCAGTTTGGTTTCCCTTGATATGCGAGCCATGGCCCGTTGGCGCAAGGGGAAGCTGCACCCTACGTTTAGGGATCATTTACCTCTGTCGCGTACCAAAGGGTAAACCGCCACGCCATCCCCGCCCCCCGAGATCAGCATCCTGCACGACGCCTTGTACGCAACGCAAAGCCAAGGGACGCGTCATCGCGCGACCCTAGGCTATACAAACCTGAACCGAGTTGCTATTCGGGGGGCAAATTACACAAGATTCATCCAAATAAGAAAGGGACTCAATCCTTATGCAGGTTAGTGTTCGCGACAACAACGTTGATCAGGCCCTTCGGGTTCTTAAAAAGAAACTCCAAAAAGAAGGTGTTTTCCGTGAAATGAAGCTTAAGCAACATTTCGAAAAGCCTTCCGAAAAGAATGCCCGCCAAAAAGCAGAAGCGATTCGTCGTTCACGCAAGCTGGCTCGCAAAAAGCTTGAGCGCGAATCATAAACTGGTTCACGTCGTTCGCTAGATTTCAAAACCCGTTGCTTTTGGCAGCGGGTTTTTTGATTCCACGGGATGAGGTTTGTCGTTCTGCCAGAGTCCAGACGAAACAACTTCTACTGTCAGGTGCTCGATAAATCAGACCCTTGTTGATGGCGCTAAACGCTACCGCGTTCTTGATACAAAGCGCGCAGTATGGGGGTTACGCGCCCAGGTTAAATGATGCTTCTGTGATACGCTGTATATTCGTTTTTAAGCGCCAATGTTTATCCAACTGACTTCATCAAAACGCTTGAACCGAAAGTTCTACGCGTCTTTAATCGCAATCATTTCGATAGGTGAGATGCGTCTAGCAGCCAAATTTGCTATCATATTTGGAATTTTTTCTGCCGTGGTCTGCTGCATGAGAACGTGTAAACCTAAAGGGGGCGGTCCTCCAGCAGCTCCACTAGCGGCCTTCATTTTCTTGAAGAAATCCATTGCAAAGTCGTGGCGATTATTTTCCTCAGCAACGATAAATCCGTTAGCTTCGAGTGCCATTCGATAGTCTTTGGGTTCTGCAACCCAGCTTGTTTCAGAGGTTGTTGCCCAAGGTACAGGGTAAATTAGCTCTTCATCATTGTCCTTCATGATGTCGTAAATGCCAAACTTTGCACCTGATTTTAGTACACGGGATACCTCAGAAAACAGCGCATGTTTGTTTTCGATGTTCATACCGACATGCATCATGAATGCGCTGTCAAAACTTGCATCCTCAAAAGGTAGCGAAAGAGCACTCCCTTGCTGGAGATTTATGCTATTGGACAAGCCGACCCAGTCGCAAAGTTGCTGGCCAACCTCAATATATTCAGATGTCAGATCAATGCCAGCAATCTTAGCTCCGTAGGTCTTAGCAGCAAAACGCGCCGACCCTCCCAAACCGCAGCCGATATCCAATATGGTTTGGGACGGCGATATCTTTAGCTGTTCTAAGAAGTGAATACTCGCTGCCCGCCCACCAATGTGAAATTCATCGACCGGGCCAAGGTCCTCAACACTGACATTTTCACGATCAATACCTTGTTTTTCGAGGCCAGCCTGAATCGCGGCTAACAGATTTCCGTGGCGATAATGGGTAGAAATTCTCTTATCGGAATTCATGACGATCAACTTTTTCCAATTTATGAATTGAAACCTACCACGTTTCACGGAATTGCCGAAGCAGCCATTGGTGCAACTGCGCCAAACCGCAAATTCGTCCAGCATCGCTGACCTTTATGGGGGGAATCCAAACTGAGGGACACGCGCATGATCACTGACAAGGATCGATCCATGTGCCTAAACGCAAAAAGCCCCCGCACGTTGCGAGGGCCTTTCTAAATTTCTAAGCGGATCGAGGCTTACTCGGCTGCGTCTGCTTCCGCAGCAACGCGGGCTTTGTCGGCCTTACCTTTGGCATCGACGTCGCGGTCAACCAGTTCGATGATCGCCATTGGCGCCATGTCACCGTAGCGGAAACCCGCCTTAAGAACGCGTGTGTAGCCGCCGGGACGGTCTGCATAGCGTGGGCCGAGGATTTCGAACAGTTTTGCAACGTCCTTATCTTCTTTCAGCTGAGCAGCAGCCTGACGACGCGCGTGCAGATCGCCGCGCTTGCCGAGTGTGATCAGCTTGTCCATCACGCGCTTAAGCTCTTTAGCTTTTGGCAGTGTTGTTTTGATTTGCTCATGCTCGATGAGCGAGCCTGACATGTTTGCCCAAAGCGCCTTGCGGTGCTCATGAGTTCTATTCAGGCGGCGGTAACCTTTTGCGTGACGCATGTGTCTTCTCCAATAATGTGCCCTCTACGGGCTGTTTTTGCTTTGTCTGGCAGCGGATGCGTTCTCCACTACTCTCCTTGGGGCGTCTTAGGCCCAGTCGTAAAAGTCGGGCGCATGAGGTCATGCACCCGACAAATTCTTAAAAGGCGTCTTCGAACTTTTTCGCCAGATCTTCGATGTTGTCCGGTGGCCAGTCCTCAACGTCCATGCCGAGGTGCAAGCCCATACCAGACAACACTTCTTTGATCTCGTTCAAAGACTTGCGGCCGAAGTTTGGCGTACGCAGCATTTCTGCTTCGGTTTTCTGGATCAGATCACCGATGTAGACGATGTTATCGTTCTTCAGGCAGTTCGCGGAACGTACGGACAGTTCCAGCTCGTCCACTTTCTTAAGAAGAAGTGGGTTGAACTCAAGACCGTCATCTTCATCCTTAGCGGATGCGGACTCTGGCTCGTCGAAGTTCACGAAGATAGACAGTTGGTCTTGCAAGATGCGCGCGGCATAAGCAACGGCGTCATCTGGCGTCAAAGACCCATCTGTTTCGACTTTCATCGTCAGCTTGTCATAGTCCAAAACCTGACCTTCGCGGGTCGGCTGTACGTCGTATGACACTTTCTTAACAGGCGAATAGATCGCATCGATCGGGATAAGACCGATTGGCGCGTCCTCTGGCTTG
>Ga0233426_10003368_pt1 | contig 12704 bp, 14 predicted proteins | sample SI_118_April2016_6_FD_179875 | JGI IMG/M metagenome (GOLD analysis project Ga0233426, IMG submission 179875) | Seawater microbial communities from Saanich Inlet, British Columbia, Canada - SI_118_April2016_10_MG | ecosystem: Environmental > Aquatic > Marine > Inlet | place: Canada: British... | reverse complement strand
TAGCATCAGTTAAAAATACGTTGTACGCAGAACCTGTCATTGGAGAACCGGACTCTAGTTCTAGCAGTAGCGGTGGTTCAATGGCGTGGGGTTTATTATTCTTTATTGGTTTAATAAGTACATTTCGTAGCAAGAAATAATTTAATTATTTAATTCTTCACTTAAAAATAATGACGATATTTTTAGTCGGAACAAACTAAAATAAATGAATAAAGCCAGCAGTTACTGGCTTTATTTTTGAGCTAAATATTATTTATATTTTACATATTTATAAACAAAACGATCTGTAGTACCTCTCACCCCTTCGGCAAAAACATTACTCGATAGATCATCTTTATCATTACGTAAGTAATAAGCTTCTTCGATTAAATCAAAGCCAGCTTCATTCATTTGATATTTAACAATATCAGGGTCTATTCGGTGCACATCATTAGCTGCGTTAAAACCTGAACCTGAACACCAACATGGTCAACAATGACAAAAATACCATCATCTTTTAGCACATTTTTAATTTTTGCTAATGCCGCTTTATGATCAACCGCTTTTTCACGAAATTGAGTAATCTTGCCCCCACGATTACTATGGGTGAAAAATAAATCATGGTAATTTAACGCGGTGAAAACTAAATCAACCGAGTTGTTAGCTATAGGCATATCAGCAATTTCAACTTTATCCAAGCGTGTGATATTCTCTAGCCTATTATCTTTAGTACGTTCAGTGATGCCTTTCTCGGCAAACTGCCAAATTACATTATCATTTTGCGCATACACTTTTCCTGACTCACCAACCGCCATAGAAAATAATTCACTATACCAACCGCCGCCTGCGAATAAATCAATCACTTGATCGCCTGCTGAGACTTCAGAAAAATACATGATGTCAGCTGGTTTTCTTGCCTCGTCCCTCTCTGAATCCTTTTGAGATCTTTCTTCAGAGGAAAGTAAACCAGTTAAATGTTCTTGAGACAATCGTTCGCCTGCAAATGCTCCCTGACTTAAAACTACACTGCTCATTGTCGAAGCAATGAGCAAACCGATCATATTTTTTGACATGTATTTCATTTTTATTCCTTTGTCTAAACAGTTTTAATTGATTCAATTAGCAGAACTTTAACTTCAGGAAAATATTTCAATAAAATTGAACAATTTCATTTCAAATTATTTCTATCAAGCCAATTATCAATTAAATAGCGAGAAATAGACTCTTTTCGAGGGATTTGAATATTATCACCTGCTTCTCCCCAATCAGAAAAACTCTTAACTTCTTCAGCAGTAAACCAGTGAGCACGAGAGATTTCATCAGTATCAATATTAATTACATTGGTTTTAGCTTTAACATAAAAACCAACCATTAATGAATTTGGAAACGCCCAAGGCTGCGATGCCATATATTCAACACATTCAACTTCAAGACCCACTTCTTCATAAACTTCACGTATGACTGCTTGTTCTAAGGACTCACCTGGATCTACAAAACCAGCAATGGTTGATAATAAATTATCTGGCGATCTTTTATGTCCAGCTAGTAAACATTTAATCGGCTGATCTTCCTCTTGATATTCAACTAGCATGATCACAACAGGATCCGTTCGAGGGAAGCTTAATTTTTGACAATCATCATTTTGACATTGACGGCTATGCCCTCCTTCCTTAGCTAATGTTTTAGCCGCGCAAAAACCACAAAACTGTGCACTTAAATGCCAATGAGAAAGTGCGCGACCATAGCCAAGCATTGACGCTTGTTCATTATTGATTAAAGCAAGGCTTGACCGAAAGTCGATCAATTCAACACACCGAGTAAGATATGATGACAAACCATTAATAAGATCTTCAATAACGGGAAATATAATAGAGAGTTCAACAACGAAAACAACATCATTTAATTGCTGTCTTTCTGCTGTTTTTACAACACCTTTTTTTTCACCTAAGAAATAGATGAACTCTTCAATGTTTAACCTCTTTTGTATAACAAATTGACAAACCGCCTCATAACTTGATAATTCAATGGTTGATTTATTGTTCATGTTTTCTGAAGTCTCTGAAAAAAAGAAGTACCCTCCTTTCCACATAGGAATAAAAACTGAATTTTTCTGCGCTATTTGTTTTTTTATCCATGCATCTGATTTTCGTTCACTACTTTTTCTATCTAATTTCATCTTCGTAAAAAATAAATTATCCTTCATGATTACTTCCTTTCACTGTGATTAAATGTTCTCCCCACATATTTGCCCAATCCCCCATAGGATAAATTAATAGCAATAATTCTTCACCAATAGCCGTTAGCGCATAGCCTTTACCTGTTTTTTCAATAATATTGGTAACTCGCAATTCTTTTAAGCGAGTATTGAGCAAGGTAGGAGAAATTCCATCACATCGATTTTGAAGTTCACGAAAGGTAAGTACTTGTTTAGATAAGTTCCATATAATACCTAATGACCAAGTTCTACCGAGCAAGTCGAGTAAAGCCATAATTGGTTTACCTGTTTTAGACCCCCTAACAGGTTGATTTGGCATGGGTATAGACATATGACTCCTTAGCTTCAGACAGCTTTCTATTTGCTACATATTTAGTAGCAAAATACACAATAACAATCCCAATTACTACAAAAAATGTAGCATTAATTTGTTTCAGATTGTAAAAGTAAGATACTAAATTTAATAATTGACTTTTGTTCGAAGTGATTTGGTCTGGCTGCGACGAGTTTTACCATCAAGCCTTTTTCGAGTTGACGACTTTGTTGGTCTGGTTGCTTTTCTAACTTTTTGAACAACAGCAACACTTTTTATGATCTGAACTAAACGTTCAATCGCATCTGCTCTATTCTTCTCTTGAGTACGGTATTGTTGCGCTTTAAGTACTATTTCACCTTGATTATTTATGCGCTGATCTTTAAGTGCTAATAACCGCTCTTTATAAAAGTCTGGAAGAGAAGATTTTTGAATATTAAACCGAAGATGAATAGCAGATGAAACTTTATTCACATTTTGCCCCCCAGCTCCTTGAGCTCGAATGGCATTCAGTTCGATATCCTCAAATATAAGTTCAACACTGTTTGATATAGTTAACTCTGACATAATAAAAAAGTAACTCAATTAAGGTTTGAAGTATGAATCTAAAACAAAAACCTAAGATAAGGATCAAAAACAGGAACCTAAGTCCCTGTTTCTGTTAAATGAAAAATAAATGAATTAGCTAAGGTTTAACGATTGTACCTTTTCATGTGCTATATCAGGACTCGTTGCTACAGGTTTCGCGTGTAAATTTGCTTTTAATTGTCCTTTTCTATGCTTAAGTGCGGCATCTAACTTTTTAGCTGCGCTAGCGATTGCGGGATACATGACCGCATCATCACTTGAAACTGAAACAGTTACCCCTTCATAATTAGTGCTAAGCTCAACATGATGCTTACCATGCTCTAATGAAACAATAACGTCTAATGCAATAAGGGTTGGGAAATGGGTGGCGATTTTTGAAAACTTTTCTTCGATATGTTCTCTAATAGAATCTGAAACCTCTACGTGGTGACCAGAAAGATTTATTTTCATAGGTTTTCCTTTTTGTTGTTGCTCATATTAAGATTCGGGTGAAAAGACAAAAAACGCAAGTATAATAAGTGAAAAAATGAATAAAAATCATCAAGCGGTTATTTTTAAAACAAAAATATATTATTTAATCTGCAAATAGTATTTATCTAAGCAAACTATTTCCATACTTCGCTATTTAATTACCATCAAAAGAACTAACTTACCCAAAATAAAAAATCTATATAATGACTCAACATTTAACTAAGTTATTCGTCCTAAGTAATAAAGGCTAATTAGAGCATTTTAACTATTTCATATAAGTTTATTTTCTGCGGATTTACTCCCTCAAGCAAGATTTGATTTCTAAAACTAAATCCAAGTTTAGTTAATAATCTCGATGAAGCAATATTGTTAGGGTTACAAATTGCTTGCAGTGTTTCTATCTGTAAAACATTTTTTGCGTATTCAACTACTGCATTTGATGATTCAAAGCCATACCCTTTTTTACAATGTTTTGTTAAAAAGGCAAATCCAATCTCGGGGTGTTTTATACCTTTCCGTTTAATCAAACCTGACAAACCGATAGGTACCCCAGTACTTTTTAATTCACAGCAATATAAACTGAAACCTAAAGACTTTTGCATTGCAAGTGGTCCTGTTGAAATATAATTTAAGGCATCAACTAAATTTCTTACTTCTTTATCTCCGATGTTTTCAATAAACGTTGGTTCATTTAATAATTGCAAGATCATGTGTTGATCACTATCAGCTAACAATCTAAGAATTAATCGTTTTGTTTCTAATATGATCAATTTATATTTCCTTATAATTTATGTACGTACATTATTAAAAATGCTCAAAGTATCTACATCTCACTTCTTTGGCTAATTGGTCTTCTTATTATCTAATTTTAGTAACGCTCGACTCATAAATAAGTGAGATATAAAACAAACCATAAATTAGTTAAATTGACCACTAAGTAATTCTAATCACTTTAAATCAAAAATCTAAAAGAGGCACTAAAACACACTAACCAAATGATTATTAAGAATAAAATAAATCTGGCATTATGACTGTAATACATTCTGTGAGCATTCACAGTAGAAGCACTATGAAAACAGTAACTAAAATTTTAACCACATTAACTTTATCTTTATCATTGGTTGGCATCGCTAACGCATCAACACTTGTTGCTAAAAACAAGAGTATTTCAACTGAATTATGTATGGCAGCAGCTTCAGGTAGCAGAATCTCAATGAATAAAGCAATAAGAGAGTCGAGACTAAGCAACTCATACGTTGTTTATAACATAAAATGTAATGAACAAAACATTACTGACTTTGTAACAAAATATGGCAAGTCTCCAAAACAGATGAATGCCCTACTTAACCGAGGTCGTACTAAAGGTCATGTAAGCATCAACGACATCGCCTCTTTGTAGTTTTACCCGATAAAGTACCGTTTTAATTAGTCATCTCCCTATACTAATTAAAACGGTATAAATTCTCAGCTAATTCTTCCTTACCTATTCCCCTTAAAAACCCTTTTACGATATAATAATGAAGTAATATTTAATCCTTATGTGAATTCGCATTTAATTAGAGATCTTCAATGTTTGATGATATTCGCCCTTATCGGGATGATGAGGTAAACCAAGTACTTCAAAAGTTAATTAATGAGAAAGAATTGCAAGAATCTGTTGCACAATTTTCCATTCCCTTTTTACAAAAGTATGTTCCTGCTTTAGCAAATTTTTTGGTGAAAATGTCATTAAAATATCGTCTTAAAGACATTTATTGCATTGAAGACATTCAAAATGAAGTTGCCAAATATCTAGACAAAATAATTAAAACAAGCACAAATGGTTTTACTTATGACGGATTAGATAATTTTGATAAAACGAAACCTTGTTTATTTATTAGCAATCACAGAGATATTGTTTTAGATGCTGCGTTAGTTAATTACGCACTACACAAAAATAATATTGACACCGTTGAGGCGGCTGTTGGCGACAATTTATTGCACAAAGTTTGGGTAGCTGATCTTATGCGAATTAACAAAAGTTTTATTGTTAAACGCAACGAAAAAACCAAGCGAGCAATGCTAACGGCATCAAAACAATTATCCAGTTACATCCATCATAGTTTGACAGAAAAAAAGCAAAACATTTGGATTGCCCAAAAAGAAGGCAGAGCAAAAGATGGCATTGATAAAACCAATGCGGCCTTAATTTCTATGTTGTTATTAAACAAAAATAAAGAAACATCTATTGCTGATTACCTTTCAGAATTAAACATTATTCCTGTGGCAATATCTTATGAGTTCGATCCTTGTGATCATGATAAAGCTAAAGAATTAGCTGAAAGGCAAGCAACAGGCAACTATCAAAAACAAGAGAATGAAGACTTAAACAGTATTACTCAAGGCATATTAGGGCAAAAAGGCAAAGTAAATGTCACTTTTTGCCAACCTATACAAGGCGAGTTTGAAGACAGCAAAGCGATAGCTCGTGCTATAGATAATCAAATTATTAATAACTACAAACTTTATTCGAGTAACACCAGCGCTTATCAACAACTTAATGATATAGAAAGTGATATCACGCTAAATGATAGCCTTACCGCAAGAGCGCACCAATTAACGCAAGAGCAAAAGCATTGGCTATTAACAATGTATGCTAATCCCGTATTCTCTAAAAAAGCGTTAGAACAAAGTTAAATTTATACCTTTTTAGTTCTTATGTTAGCCCATATTCAGAAAGTAAAAACCGCCTTCCAGTGGTTTTTTTATTGTTATAATTAACAATATTATTCATGGTTATACAGTAATGACATTCCTTTAAATAAAGAATATAAATCAACTTCCCCCCCTCCATAAAGTTTTAAATTAGTAAGTTGTCAACCTTATGAAAGTATATCCCTGGTATTCGAAAACCAAAATTTACATTCGAAAATCAATACACCTATATAAATACACCCATTTTCAAAAAAGCAAATAATCCGCCACTGGCCAATAAAATTAAATAAATATTCGCTTTTTTGGCAGCTAGAATTACGGCAACAGTCGCAGCGATAAGATAAGGGTTAGCTATTGATAAAGCTAATTCTCCCTCACGTATAAAAATAATAGGCACCCAAATAGCCGTTAATACTGCTGGTGCACTAAAACTTAAAAAGCTGACCATCTTTACATTTAATCGTAAAGGGATTTTGGGATGAATAAATAAATACCGTGTTAAAAACGTGATCAATGCCATCAAAATAATTGTAATTAATGTCATGTTATATTTTCCTTAATTACACGTTTTACTTTCTGCTGAAAGCGCAAAACGTAATACCCTGCAAGCATTCCCAATAAAGCAGAAAAGACTAAATCTAATTCCCAAGCTAATAACTTAAAAACAACTGAACACAAACCAGCAACAACGACCGTGACAAGAATAGGAATATTTTTTATAGACGGAATCACTAAAGCAATGAAGGTCACTGCAATAGCAAAATCTAAGCCTAAAGAAGTTAAATCAGGTAAATAACTCCCCGCAAAAATGCCAATAATATTCCACATTAACCAACATAAGTAAAAACTCCCACCGGATGCTAACGCATAAAGTAATCTCACTTTGCCATTAAAGGCTCGCGTATGTGTAGATAATGCAAAGAGCTCATCGGTTAATAAAAACCCTAACGGGTAACGCCACTTATTTGGCAGTACTTTCATTTTATCCCGTAACGATAAACCGTAGAGAAAATGGCGTGAACTAATGATAAAAGTAGTAAATAAAATTGTTGCTAATGGCGCATTGCCACCAATTAATTCTGTGGCGACTAACTGTGCTGAACCAGCAAAAACAATTAAAGGCATCAACAAAGCTTCTAATACAGAGAAATCTCGTTGAATAGCGAGCGAGCCACACAAAATTCCCCAAGGGATAACGGCTAAATTAAGTGGCATCATATCCATAAAGCCTTTTAAAACGATACGAATATTCGTTTTACGAGCAATGCTCTTAGATTTTACTGTTTGCTGATAAATATTTTCAGACATATAAATTATCATTAAAAGTGAACAATTTTTGGCTATTGTCTCACCTTATTTTATTCCTATAATTATAAAGTTCGGGGGATTGATTATGTTAAAGTAGCTTAATTATATATTTAAACACAATGATATTTGTCGATAGTTAACCCTAGGAAAAGTATGGAAAACAATATTGCATTAATCACCGGGGCTAGTCGAGGTATTGGCGCTGCAACAGCAAAGTTGCTTGCTCAACAAGGCTTGCATATTATAGTGAATTATCACAAAAATAAAAAAGCGGCTCTAAGTGTTGTTCAAGATATTATTGAACATGGAGGCTCTGCTCAGGTTATTCAAGCTGATATATCTCAAGAAGCTGATATTATTAAATTATTTAAAAAAATTGATCATATCAATGGCAATCTAACCGTGCTCGTTAATAACGCAGGAATATTATTTCAACAATCATCTATAGAAAACTTATCAGCCGAACGTATTCTTAAAGTAATGAATACAAATGTCATTGGCTATATTTTATGTTGTAGAGAAGCGGTAAAACGTATGGCAACTAGGCACGGTGGTAAAGGAGGTGCAATTGTTAATGTATCATCCGCTGCAGCAAGGTTAGGTGCTCCTGGTGAATATATTGATTATGCGGCAAGTAAAGGCGCTATAGATACCTTAACGACAGGTTTGTCGTTAGAAGTTGCAGAGCAAAAAATTCGTGTAAATAGTGTTCGCCCTGGCTTTATTTACACTGAAATGCATGCCGATGGCGGAGAAGCAAACCGTGTAGATCGACTTAGTGAAAATATTCCAATGAAAAGGGGCGGACAACCCGAAGAAGTTGCTCAAGCAATTTCATGGTTATTATCCGATAAAGCCTCTTATGTTACCGGTAGCCATATTGACTTAGCGGGTGGGAAATAACTAAAATATTCTCGAACTGCTATAAAATAAATTAAATGAAACGATTCACTCATAAATCTAAAACCACCACCATAACGCTCCCTTCATTTTTAAGGCGTGTTATGAAAGCATATGCGATAAAAGCAATTATACGCGACGTTGGTTGTGAACTTGCAAGAATAGGCCGTTCAAGAAATTGGCAGTTAACAGCAACCCCTGAAGAAATTCATCAAGTCATTTCGCATATTGAAAGTAACAACGAAGAAAGCTGGTTATGGGTAGCAAAAAAATTAAAGCAAGATGGCCAACAATTTTCTCATGAACTTTTAGTTGATATAGCGAAGAAAAATAACGGTATAACAGTCAATGAATTAATGGCGAAAACAGACTGCACAGTTTTACAAGCTAGAAGAGTAATCGATGAAATTGAATGGTCTGAAGAATAAGTAAAGTAAGGTTTATTTGTTTGAACTTCTCTTAAAAATCAAAAAAGCACTCAATTGAGTGCTTTTTCATTATGCAGATGTATTAGTTAAGAGTAAAAAAGTTTATTTCTTTTTAGGCTTTGCTTTAGCTTTTGTTACTTTTTTCTTAGCTAAAGTTTCAACCCATTTATTATCTTCATAAGTCGCTGTCCACCCTGTTGCTTTAGGCTTTCCACCATCAGTAAGTGTTTCCGTCATTACATACTGCTCTTTGCTCTTACGGCTATAACGAACTACGGCTAAATTTCCGTCTGGATCTTTAGCTGGGGCATCAGCTAAATAATAAAATTTAGAAGAAATTCTATCTCTAAATCGTTGTAACTCTTCCACTTTAGGGGCGCGTGTTTCTCGAGAGCGAGGAAACGTATTCGCCGCTAAGAAAATACCTGCAGCGCCGTCACGTAAAACAAAATGAGCATCTGATTTCTCACAAGGTAATTCAGGAAGTTGCACCGGATCTTCTTTAGGTGGAGCTGCTTCACCACTGGCTAATAGCTTACGGGTATTTTTACATTCACTATTTGTACAATCAAAATATTTTCCGAAACGACCATTTTTCAATTCCATATCGGCTTCACAACGATCACATTCTAAAACGGGCCCATCATAACCTTTGATCTTAAATTCACCTTTCTCGATTTCGACACCGTCACATACAGGGTTATTCCCACAAACATGTAATTTTCTTGTTTCATCAATAAGGTAACTGTCCATCGCTGTGCTACATTTAGGGCAACGATGCATAGCACGTAATGCTTCTGTTTCTTGATCTTCAGCTAAAACACTTACCGCCTCTTCACCAGATGTTAAGTTCATGGTGGTTGTACATCTCTCCTTAGGTGGTAAAGCGTAGCCAGAACAACCTAAGAAAACACCTGTTGAAGCAGTACGAATGCCCATTTTACGAGCACAAGTTGGACAATCAATATCAGTAGGAACAGGTTCATTATTGCGCATTCCTCCTTCGTCTGTTGGTTTGTCAGCAAGAACAAGCTGCTTAGTAAAGTTTTTATAAAACTCATCTAAAACATCTTTCCAAACCATTTTACCATCAGCGATTTCATCAAGCTCTTGTTCCATTTCTGCGGTAAAATTGTAACTCATCAAATTTTCAAAACTTGCATCTAAGCTATCAGTAACAATTTCACCCATTTTTTCAGCATAGAATCGTTTCTTTTCTAAACGAACATAACCTCTATCCTGAATCGTAGAAATAATGGATGCATAAGTAGAAGGTCGACCAATCGAACGTTTTTCTAATTCTTTAACCAGTGATGCTTCACCAAAACGAGCTGGTGGCTTAGTAAAGTGTTGTGATGGTTCAAGCTTATCAAGCGTTAATTTTTCACCTACGGCTAAATCAGGAAGATGCGTGTCTTTATCACCTTTTGATAATTGAGGGTGAACTTTTGTCCAACCATCAAACTGCATTACACGCCCTTTTGCTTTCAAGTCAAAGTCCGCTGCGCTAACGGTAAGAGTGCTTACTGTGTATCGAGCTGCAGTCATTTGACAAGCAACAAATTGTCGCCAAATTAAGTCATATAATTTTTTACAATCATCATCTAATTTTTCAATAAATGCCGATTCAAGTTTCACATCTGATGGGCGAATAGCCTCATGCGCTTCTTGAGCATTTGCTTTACTGCCGTAAATTTTTGGTTGTTCCGGCAAGTAATTATCACCAAAGTTTTTGCTGATATAACCACGACACATTTCAACCGCGTCTTTACTTAAATTGGTAGAATCAGTACGCATATAAGTAATATGCCCTGCTTCATAAAGTCTTTGCGCTAAGCCCATAGTGCGCTTAACACCATAGCCTAAACGTGTACTTGCTGCTTGTTGTAAAGTTGAGGTAATAAAAGGTGCAGAAGGTGAGCTTTTCGACGGTTTATCTTCACGTTTACTCACTTCATAACTAGCGGGTTCTAATATAGCTAAAGCAGCATTAGTGTCTTTTTCATTTGTTGGCTTAAACGCTTTACCATTTTGATGAGTGACATCAAGCGTTAATGCTTGATTGCTTTGTGAACGAGTATCAGCACTAATCTCCCAAAACTCTTTCGGGTCAAATGCTTTAATTTCTCTTTCTTTTTCAACGACTAATTTCACTGCAACGGATTGTACTCGACCAGCGGATAAACCACGTGCCACTTTTTTCCAAAGTAACGGACTAACCATGAAGCCCACAACACGATCTAAAAATCGACGTGCTTGTTGAGCATTTACGCCAGGCATACTTAATTCACCCGGTGTAGAAAACGCTTGTTGAATAGCATTTTCCGTTATTTCATTAAAAACAACTCGTTTAAACTTATCGTCTTTGCCGCCAATAATTTCTTTTAAATGCCATGCTATTGCTTCTCCCTCGCGATCCAAATCGGTTGCGAGATAGACGGTATCTGCATTTTCAGCAAGTTTTTGTAGTTCGGAAACAACCTTTTCTTTACCTGGTAATACTTGATAAGTCGCTTGCCAATCTTTTTCAGGGTCTATGCCCATACGATTAACTAATGCTTGTTTATCACGTTTAGCTTTATATTTAGCTTTTGCCTCAGGTGCCATTTTTCTCACTTCAGCAGGAGATTTAGCCGCAACTTTTTTACCGGTACTACTATGAGGAAGATCACGTACATGACCAACACTCGACTTAACGATAAAATTTTTCCCAAGGTATTTGTTAATTGTCTTTGCTTTTGCAGGAGACTCGACAATTACAAGAGATTTTGACATATATTTTTTTAACCCTACATTTACTGATTAACACACCAGTGTTTCATTATCTTACGAGTTGTATAAGCACGACAAACAAGTTTACAAGCGAGCAATATTTAATCTTTACTACAACGCGATAATGTTAAAATTTAATTAAATTATGAAATTACTATTAGATATATCTGTAAATTAGCAAGCTGACAAGCAATTATTTTTTATAAATTAACCTATTCATATATTTTCGTTATAATAGCTTTGATTATTTTTCGGCGTAATCATAGTCGAGTTTTCAAGATAAATTAAGAGCTAAAGCACTAATTTTTTAGCCTTGCATTAAATTTTCAATCTATTTTGAAGATTTTCTAACGCACACCCCCTGATTGTAGAAAACTACAACATAAAAATATAAGAGAATTATTATGACAACCCAGTCTTTATTTTTAGAAAAAATTAAACAAAGCTTATGTCCACCAGGAAATGGTGTTTTTACCGTTAATACCGCCAAAGAGCGAAAGGCACAATTACATCAGTCACTCTATGGGCAAACTGAAAATATAGAAGCTCTTTGGAGTGATAGCTTAGATAACCTTCCTAATTCATCTTCTGCTGTAATTTTAGGTATCGCTTCAGACTGTGGCGGCGGTATTTTGCGTGGTGCCAACTGGGGACCTTTGTTTGTTCGTTCTACGTTGTTAAACCAGCATCCAAATTTAAATGTATTTGATATGGGTGACGTACGTGTAATTCCACACCTTCTGCATGATAAGTATTTAAATGAGCCAACCATCGCTAATTGTCGTAAGGCGTTATATCAAGATAAAGACAGCTCTCTGGCAGTAAGCCCATTAACTATTACAGAAGATGTACTTCACGACTTTTATGCAGAGTTTCCCAATAAAGGTATTTTCGGTGTTGGTGGTGATCATTCTGTTAGCTATCCACTAACGAAAGCTTACTTACAAGCGAAAAAGAAACAAGGAAAACGCGCGGCAATCATTCACTTTGATGCACATACGGATTTATTAGTTGAGCGTTTAGGCATAGACTTATG
>Ga0233426_10003366_pt1 | contig 12712 bp, 10 predicted proteins | sample SI_118_April2016_6_FD_179875 | JGI IMG/M metagenome (GOLD analysis project Ga0233426, IMG submission 179875) | Seawater microbial communities from Saanich Inlet, British Columbia, Canada - SI_118_April2016_10_MG | ecosystem: Environmental > Aquatic > Marine > Inlet | place: Canada: British... | reverse complement strand
TGTGAGGAATGCATGAGCCGTATACGAGGTCCGTACGTACGGTTCTGTGAGAGGGATGAGGCATGAGCCTCACCCTACTCGATATTGCTGTAAGCTATGCTAGTTTTAGTTAAAGCAATTTACTTTTTCTGAGGCTTAAATGGCTGAAAAGAACAAAATCCCCAAAGAATTAGATGATAAAATTCAATCTCTTGCGGGTGAAATATATGTTCAAATAGAAGAAAAAGTTACTAATTTTGTTTTGGCTCAGCAACAGAATAATGATTTAACGGATGAAAAAATATCACAACTCCCTCAATATCAAACACTTGTCGAATCACTAAACCTTGAAAAAATTAAATATACAGCATTAGAAAATACCTTTGCTAATACAACAAAAGAATATCAAGAAAAGTCTAAATCACTTGAATTTACCATTAAAGAGCAGCAACAGCTTATTGCTAATAATTCAGAGTTTAATGCCGTAAAGTTAACGGATACTGAAACGGTTTTACAAGAAAAACTCGCTGAAAACGCAAAGCTATTGGAAAAGATTAAGTTATTAGAAGAGACTTGTGAACAAAAAAGAGATCAAGTAATTCAAGCAGAAGAAATTGTAAAAGATCAAAGTACCCAATTAGAAACATTGCGTGATTCAGAAACAAACTTACAAAAAAATATCCAAGCTAAATCAGCAACATTGGATATACAGAATCAACAAATTTCTGAATTGCAAAATCAGTTGAACGTCAGTTTAGCAGAATTAGCTCATATTAAAGCAGAACAAACGCAGCATTCATCAACGAGAACGGTCTTTTAAGCAACAACTGATCAAAAGCAGAGCCATGCACTCATTGAAAATCTCCATTTGAAAATTGCTGATTTAGAAAATATTAAACAATCATTGCTACAAGATATTGAAGAAAGAAAAACAAAAATTCAAACACAACAAGAGCTCATTACCGCCAATCAACAACAATTTAATTCACAAGTTTTACAACTTACAGAAGCCCAAGCGAAAAATGACAAAATTGTTGTAGATAATAATGCGCAAATTAATGAACTGCAATTGGCAAATGAGAAAGCTTCTGAACAACTGGAAGCGACAACCATATCCTTAAATGAAAGCCAAAATAAGCAAAGCGAACAGGAGCAAATATTCACGACATTAAAAACAGAACATCTTGAACTTCAAAAGAATAATGCGCAATTACAACAAACGGTTGAACAACAGCAGCAGCAATTAGACGAAGAAAAATCGGCTAATATTCATCAGCAACAACAAGCGAAAGAAAAATTAGTCGAAATAGCGCAACGATTAGCAAGTAGTGAAGAACAGCAAAGTAAAAATTCTCATATTCTTATGCAATTGCAGCAAAGTTATGACAACTTGGCGGTATCATTTGAGCAAGCGAAGCAAGAAATTGATCACTACCAAATTATCACGGAAAAATTAACGAAAGACCTTGAGCAAGCAACCAATAATATAGAAAAAAATCAGCAACGTCATAGTGCTCAAATTGAAAAAAGAGACAAGCAAGAAGTTGAATACAATAAAGCTCGCGACACGATTAAATATTTACGTGATGAAAATACAGAGCTGGCACAAAAACTTGATCAACAAGTTTCAGAACTTGAAACTAAGCTAACAGAATATCGCTTACGATTTGAATATGCGCAAAAAGAATTAGCAAAAAAATAAGCATAACTCGAATTTCTCGCTATAATCGAGCAAATTTTTACAGATAGGAATTTTCAGTGTCAATTCACCTCCCCTTTGCTAAATTATCTCAGTGGCAGAAAATAGCCTTTAGTGCGACTTTAATTGAGCGTATGTTACCTAATTACAAAATATTTGCTGAAAATTCAGGGTTTGGAAATTATCAATTAATTCGTAATCAGCTCGATTTAATTTGGCAGAGATTAGATAAAAATCAAAAAATTAAAATCAATTACGATGCCCAGTTATTGAAGTTAGAAGAACAAATCCCTGATCCTCAAGCATTTGACTTTTTTGGTGTTTATCCTGCTCTAGATGCATCAATGGCAGTTATGTCTTTATTACAAGCTATGCAAGATAATGAAGGTGAAGGTTTTGATAATATTTCGCGGTTATCTGAAAATAGCGTTAACTTTTATGTTGAACTTTGTTTAGCGGAAGAACTTGATGAGCAAAACTCAGATGAATCAACAGAAATTTCAGCAGAGCTTATTAATGACCATCCTCTCATGCAATGGGAAAAAGAAACACAAAATGAACTTTTCGATTATTTAAAAAACTCACCAGAGAATAACGCTACGATTAAAGAAATTAAAAACACGGTTATGGAACAAGGCTTATCTAACTTAGGTATAGAAATAAGCTAGCGGACCACAATCATACTCCTTTATTTAACAGTATAAAAATAATTACTAGATTTTTGTATAAAATATGGTTATTTTTTAATTATAAAAATAATAAAGGAAATACAATGAAGTTATTCAAATTATTGTCGGTCACGATCACCCTTGTGATCTTGTCCTCTACTAGTACCGCCAAATCTACCCAAGAAACAAATCGGGAAATAAGTCACGTTATCACGCAAGCCATGGAAGCTTTTCATGTACCTGGCGTTGCTGTGGCGATTATTAAAGATGATGCGGTTTTGATGAGTGAAGGTTTTGGTGTGGTTGAGTATGGAAAATCAACCAAAGTAAATGCAGATACTTTATTTGGTATCGCATCAAACACTAAGGCAATGACCTCAGCATTAATTGCTCAGTTGGTTGACCAAGGTAAACTATCATGGAAAACCAAAGTAATTGATATTATACCTGAATTTCAAATGCCAGATGCTTATGTAACCCGAGAATTTACCGTTACAGATTTATTGTCGCATAATAGTGGCTTAGGGCTAGGCGCGGGTGACTTGATGATTTGGCCTAATACTACGCACACCATAGATGACATTATTAAAGGCATCAAATACCTTCCTGAAGTATCAAGTTTTCGCAGCGAATATGCCTATGATAATTTAATGTACATTCTAGCGGGTGAAATTATTGCGCGTGTATCTGGGCTGTCTTGGGAAGAAAATATTAAACAAAATATTTTTGAACCGCTCGGCATGAATACTACTCGAGCGAAGTTTTCACTTATCGAAAAAAATAATAAAAACGTTGCTAGAGCGCATGTGCCGTTAGCAGGAAAAATTAATGTTGTAGGCGGCAATTTCATAGAAAAATTTCATTCAGCAGCCTCAGTTGCTTCTAACGTGAATGATATGTCGTTATGGCTCAAAGCTCAGTTAAATCGTGGAAAATTTCAAATTGATGGTAAAACAGAGCAACTGTTTAGTCATCAACAAAGCCGTAAAATGTGGCAAGCTCATACGTTAAAATCGGTATCAGAAAGTGCGATAAAAAATGACAAAACACACTTTTCTGCGTACGGGTTAGGCTGGGATTTAAAAGATTATCACGGTGTAAAACTGGTACAGCATACTGGAGGGATTTTAGGCATGATCTCAAAAGTAGTGATGGTACCAGAAGAAAATTTAGCGTTAGTCATTTTAACGAATCAACAATCTGGTTATGCGTTTAACGCAATTGCAAATAAAATTCTACATAGCTATTTAGATATCAGTGATACTGATTGGGTGAGCCATTACAAAACGATAAAAGAAAAACGTGCCGCGAATGATCAAGCTCACTCAATGAAAGTCGCAAGTAAAATAGCGAAAGATTCAAAGCCGTCATTAGCATTAAAAGAGTATGCGCAAACATACAAAGATAACTGGTACGGGGATATTGATATTACCTTTGATAATAATCAACTTCATATGCAGTTTAGTAAAACTGCAGAGCTAAAAGGTACATTAGCGCATTATCAACATAATACTTTTATTGTTCATTGGGAAGATAAGACCTTAGAAGCCGATGCATTTGTGAATTTTAATTTGAATGAAGACGGAACGATTAACTTTGCAACAATGAAAGCAGTGTCAAAAAATACCGATTTTAGTTTTGATTTCCATGACTTGAAATTAATGCCAAAAAAACATCATTAGTTTATATTTTCAATCAGTTAAATCTGTTTTTTGATACAGACGATAGCTGACTTGTCCGGCACTTTTTTCTTTTAATAATGACCAATTATCTGGTATAGATAATTGGTCATTATCGTTTTCCATTTCAAGATAGATGAGCGCATCGTGAGCTAACCAACTATTTTCAAGAAGGTTAATTGTTTGTTCTGCTAGCCCTTTTCTAAAAGGAGGGTCGATAAAAACAACATCAAATTTTTCTGTTGAAGGCGAGGCTAAAAAAGACAATACGTTTGTGTGGTGAATGTCGACATTATTCGCTTTTAACAAAGTTTTATTGGCCTGTAATTGCTTAGCCGCATTTTTGTCTAATTCAATCAGGGCCACTTTTTTTGCTCCGCGAGATAATGCTTCAAAACCCAAACTACCAGCTCCAGCATAACAATCTAAACAAATACTTTGATTGAGAAAGGGCATTAACCAATTAAACACGGTTTCTTTTACTCTATCTGTTGTCGGACGTAATCCATCAGACATTAATACGGGGAGTTTTCTACCTCGGTGTTTGCCCGCAATAATGCGAATACTGCCAGTAGTTTTTACTTTTTGAAGCCCTTTTGAAGCATGATTTCTCGATTTGTGCATAAGTTGAGCTACTTTAGTTTTTTGTCAGCAGTTTAGGTGTTATTATCCAATTTTATCCTTGTTTAACGCGTTATGACTACAACTATTAGTCATACAGAGAAAGAAATAATCGTATGTCGAAAAAGAAAGGTATGTTTTCTTGGTTAGGCCTTGGTGGTCAAAAAGAAGAATCAGCAAAAGAGTCGGTCGTTGAAACATCTCAAGAAAACGAACAAGCACCTGCAGAAATTCACGCTGAAACTCGAACCGAAATTATAGAAAAAACTCAAGAAATGGTTGCCCAGGAGCAACCGACTATTGAAAATATTCTGCCAGAGCCAGAGCCAGAGCCAGAGCCAGAGCCAGAGCCAGAGCCAGAGCCAGAGCCAGAGCCAGAGCCAGAGCCAGAGCCGAAAGTTGGTTTTTTTGCTCGATTAAAGCAAGGTTTAACGAAAACACGCCAAAACTTAGGTGGCGGTTTATTTGATTTATTTCGTGGCAAAAAAATTGATGATGATCTTTTTGAAGAATTAGAAACACACCTTTTATTAGCTGATGTTGGTGTTGAAACTACGACAAAAATTATTAATTCATTAACAGAATCTGCTTCTCGTCGACAATTAAAAGATGCTGAATCTTTATATGAGCTATTAAAAACTGAACTGAAAAAAATTATTGAACCCGTTAGTCAACCTTTGATAATACCTGAAGGTGAAGGTCCATATGTTATTTTAATGGTCGGCGTAAATGGTGTTGGTAAAACAACAACTATTGGTAAATTAGCTAAACAGTTTCAGGCTCAAGGCAAGTCGGTCATGTTAGCGGCAGGCGATACATATAGAGCAGCAGCTGTGGAGCAATTACAAGTTTGGGGTGAACGAAATGAAATCCCTGTGATTGCACAACATACCGGCGCTGACAGTGCTTCAGTTATTTTTGATGCCATTAGTGCGGCGAAAGCTCGTGGCGTAGATGTCTTAATTGCGGATACTGCGGGTCGATTACAGAATAAAGCTCACTTGATGGAAGAATTAAAAAAAGTCGTTCGAGTGATGAAAAAATTAGATGAAAATGCGCCACATGAAGTCATGTTAACGATTGATGCGGGGACAGGTCAAAATGCGTTAAGCCAAACGCAGCTTTTTGATGAAGCAGTTGGTTTAACAGGGTTAACATTAACCAAACTTGATGGAACCGCTAAAGGCGGTGTTGTGTTTGCGGTTGCGGATAAATATAACATGCCGATTCGTTATTTAGGTGTTGGTGAAGGTATTGATGATTTACGACCGTTTAATGGTGAAGACTTTATTAATGCTTTGTTTGTCGATAATTTCTCACATGGCGAATCCCTTGAAAATAAAACATAAGAAATAATATCAATGATTCGTTTTAAGCACGTCAATAAAACTTATCCGGGCGGCTTTATTGCGCTAAATAATGTGAGCTTTAGTCTTGCTGCGGGAGAAATGGCGTTTTTAACGGGGCATTCTGGCGCGGGAAAAAGTACATTATTAAAACTAATGAGCTTGATGGAAAAGCCCACTAGCGGGCAGGTAATTATTAACGATACAGATTTATCAAAAGTTACGTATCAACAAATTCCCTATGTTCGTCGTGGCATTGGAATGATTTTTCAAAATCATAACCTACTAATGGATCGCACAGTTTTTGATAATATTGCCTTACCTTTAATTATTGAAGGTTATAGCCAAAAAGAGATAAAAAAACGCGTAGATGCCGCGCTAGACAAAGTACATTTATCTGATAAGTCTCGCTGTTTCCCTAATATGCTTTCTGGTGGAGAACAACAACGCGTTGGTATTGCTAGAGCGTTGGTCAACAAGCCACCTATTTTATTAGCTGATGAACCTACTGGTAACCTCGATCCAAAGCTATCCCTTGGTATTATAAAATTGTTTGAAGAGTTTAATGAAATGGGAGTTGCTGTATTGATCGCAACCCACGATTTAGGGCTAATTGCTCGTTTAAAGTATCGAACGTTAACGCTAAAGCAAGGTGCAATGATCAACGATGGTTTAATCGAAGGCTTGGGGGGAGAATAAATTGGCTCATTTTTCTGAAAACAATTATTCGCACCGATCTGATAAACCTAATTTATTGGCAAAAATTTCAGCACGATTTATTCGACATTTACAGCAAGGAATTGGCAGCTTAGGCGATTTATGGCGTACTCCTTTTACCTCTGTAATGACAGTATTGGTTTTGGGAATAAGCTTAACCTTACCCGCAACACTGCACTTATTTGTTAAAAATGCGAAATCTATCTCTCAACAATGGGATTCAGCTTCAGAAATAAGCTTATTTTTGAAGTTATCAGTCAATGATAAAACAGCAAAAAACCTTGTTCAGCGTATAAAGCTATATCCTGAAGTTGCTGAGGTTAATTATATTTCGGCGGAGAATGCGTTAAAAGAATTTAAGGAATTATCCGGTTTCGGCGAATCACTCGAGTACCTATCTTCTAACCCCTTGCCTGCAACGATTCTTGTCACACCGACACAACGTTCGAGTAAAACGCAAGCGGCGCGAGAGCTATTGCAAAAATTAGAAAATGAGCGAGAAGTTGAGCAAGGTAAGCTAGATTTAGAATGGTTAACTAAGCTAGAAGCTATAACGTTGCTCATTGAAGATATTGTGATTGGTATTGCTATTCTACTTTGCTTGTCGGTGGTTCTGATTATTGGCAATACCATACGTTTGGCCATTTTAAATCAAAAAGATGCCATCGCTGTAATGAAACTCGTTGGTGCAACGGATAGCTTTATTCAACGACCTTTTTTATATTCTGGGGTTTGGTATGGCGTACTGGGTGGTGCTGTCGCTGTGATTTGTGTTTCGATATTAGCGCAATACTTTACAGGAGCATTAATTAATCTAACAGACTTATATCAGAGTGACTTCCAATTAAAAGGGCTAGATTTTTCTGAAATGCTTACTTTAATTTCATTTGCTGTTTTTTTAGGCTTAGCAGGTAGTTATATTTCGGTGCGAAAGCATATTAGAGCGATAGAGCCTAAGGCTGATTAATATATAACTTTTCGAATAAAGGTTTATTGATTTAATAACATGCCATCTGCCCAAGTAAGCGCTTCTTGATATTCTTTAAAGCAATAATCGGCGGTTAAATTTATTTTATTTGAGAGAGCTTCACTTTCTTGCCAACATCCTTTTTCAATCAGTTTGGCCAACGTTAAGTAATCATTTAAGTAGTTATTGTCATTTCGTAATGCTGATTTAATTTCTGCGTGTATAGGTAAGGCATTAAGAACAAACTCTAAATCATGATCTAAAATACCATCAATCATCGAAAGTATTCCGGTAAGGAATGCTTTAGGTGGATTAACTTCATCTAATTTAGTTTGTGAAATTAACTCACAAAATTTTGCTCGAATTAAAGATAACCGCATCACTTCATCACACTTACCTTCACTTAAATCGGATAAAGCTAGCAAAGTAATAAATTTCTTTAATTCCAGTTCGCCAATATAGATCAGAGCATGTTTTAAAGAGGTTATTTCCTGGTTATTTCCGTAAGTTGGGCTGTTAATAAAACGTAACAGTTTATAGGTTAGGCCTGGATCGGTACTGAATATTTCGCTAATCACATCATTATCTAAAACTACCTTGCTGGCTTCGCCGATAAGGTCTAATATTTTTTGTTTGGTGGTAGTTATTTTTCGTTGCTTAAGCATTTCGGGCTTAGCAAAAAAATATCCTTGGAATAAGGTAAAGCCTAACATTTTAAGTTTTTCAAATTGCTCTAGCGTTTCTACTTTTTCAGCAAGCAGAGTTATTTTCATCTCTGGTATTTTTCGTACAAGTTTACTAATTTCGAGAAGAGAAAAAGCTAAAACATCGACTTTAATAATGTCGATATACGGAAATAGAACATCCCATTTAGGATCAAAATCAAAGTCATCTAAAGCAAGCGTGTAACCTTTTTCTTTGAGTGACTTTACCGATTCAACAAGTTGGCTAGAAATTTCAATGTCTTCTAATATTTCAATGACCATTTTTTTAGGATCAAGAAAGCTTGGAAACCGTCGAATAATTGTTTCAGCATGAAAATTTATATAAGCCGGTAGATCTCCGGTAACTTGCTCTACGCCAAGAGTTAAATGGTTATTTGTTAAAATATTAGATGTAGCTTGGTTTGGATCAATATTAGGAAAACTATTACTTTTACCATCGCGAAACAATAACTCATAGGCAATAACATTTTTATTCATGTCTAAAATAGGTTGTCTAGCTACATAAGAATACAAAGTACACCTCAAATTCATTAAAATTTAATAAATATGTAAATAAGTGATTAACTCCTTGTCATTGCTTAAAAAAAACAATTTTTTACATAAAATCACACAAAATATCTATGTTGCTATGAAAGCATTTATTGTAACCTCGTGTCTAGTAAGTTATGTTAAAAAGATTAAATAGTCGATCGAAGATGCTATTCGTGTTATTATCGCGAGCTAGGTATAGAAAAGGGTTTAGATAAATGAGTGATAAAATTCAAACTATGACGCTAACGGTTCCACAAAGCGGCAGTATTGAATCATATATGCAATCTGCTTATAGCATTCCTATGCTAACGGCTGAGCGTGAGCATGACCTCGCAACTCGTTTATATGCAGATAATGATTTACAAGCGGCACAAGAATTGATTATGTCGCATTTACGTTTTGTTATTCATGTAGCAAAGGGTTATGCCGGTTATGGATTACCACAAGCTGATTTGATTCAAGAAGGTAATGTTGGATTGATGAAAGCGGTTAAACGATTTAACCCTGAAGTGGGGGTTCGATTAGTTTCTTTCGCAGTGCATTGGATTAAAGCTGAAATTCATGAGTTTGTGCTTAAAAATTGGCGTATAGTAAAAGTCGCTACTACTAAAGCTCAACGTAAATTATTTTTTAATTTACGTAAAAATAAAAAACGTTTAGGTTGGTTTAGTAATGATGAAGTGACTAATGTCGCGGAAACACTTGGTGTAAGTGAGAAAGACGTTTTAGAAATGGAATCTCGAATGACCAGCCAAGATCAAGCATTTGAATTATCGTCAGATGATGATGACAATGTGATGGGTTCTGGTAGTTTTTCTCCCGCTCAGTATTTAGAAGATAAACAGTCTGATTTAGCGACTGAAGTAGAAGATAAAAACTGGGAAGATCATGCAAACAAACGATTAATGAACGCTTTAATTACACTTGATGATCGTAGCCAAGATATAGTGAAAACTCGTTGGTTAAATGACGAAAAAAGTACGTTACAAGAATTAGCTGACAAGTATGAAATCTCAGCCGAACGCGTTCGTCAACTAGAAAAAAATGCATTAAATAAATTAAAAGCAAGTATGGCCGCTTAATTATTTTATTTGATAAATAACTATAGCCGACAAATTCAGTCGGCTTTTTTATGGTTTTAATAAAATAGCTCCGCATTTGGCAGATTTGTACTAGCAAAGAGAGAATATTTTGTTAGACTAATCGCTCAATAATAATACTAATAATAAATATATGGGTTAGCCTTAGATGGAAGTAAAGGCGAAAAACGATATTCAAGCGGCGCGTCAGTTACCTAAACTGAAATCGTTACTTAAAAAATATCGACAAATTAAAACGATGCAATCGGGTTTACTGCAACTGTCTGAATTGGCAAGTACAGTGATTGATATGGCATCTTTTTATAGTGCGTTAGAATCAGTCATTAAAACTTTATTAGTGACTGACAGTTTCCATATTGTTTTATTAAACAGATCTCGCCAACTTTCTCTTGCTTTCAGCCATAACTCCAAAGAAGAACAACTTCTTGAACACTTTGATATAAATCATTGGCAGCAAACACTAACGGGATTAGTGTTTGAAGAAAGTGAACCTTTTCATTGTAGTTCTGCTGAGCGAATGGCATTAGTTCGCACTGAAAAAATTGCTTTTTATGGTTCTCCTTGCGTTGATTGGTTGGGTGTGCCTTTAAAACGTGGCTATCAAACGATTGGTGTGATTGCCTTACAAAGTTACGATAAAAAACTCTTTTTTGATGATCGAGACTGCCAATTATTAGAGTTTATTGCTGAGCATTTAGTTACCGCTATCGACCGTGTTCGAAGCAGAGAATTGCTAGAAAAGAATATCCGTCAGCGCACACAGAAACTTACCGCTACGAATGTTAAATTGCAGCAAGAAATTGCTGAAAGACAAAAAGCCGTTAAGATGCATAAAGCATTATTAGCGATTTCAGAGCTTTCTGCTTCAGGTAAAGATATCAATAGCTTTTATAAAATACTACATGGAGAAGTAAATAGTTTTTTACCAGCAAAAAACTTATATATTGCACTATTGTCAGAAGATAAAACTGAACTTTCTTTTCCTTATTATCAAGACGAAAAAATTTCCAGTCCTCAGCCAAGAAAATTTGCGAACGGTTTAACAGAGCTCGCTATTAAAACTGGCTTACCTTTGCTCATTATCGATGAAAATGTATTTATTTTATCTGAGCAAGGTGCGGTTAATAAACAAAGGTTCAGTTTAACATACCCATCGAAAAACTTACCTAAAGCATGGCTGGGTTCTCCGTTGATCGAGAATGGTAAAATCATTGGGGTTCTCGCTATTCAACATTATCAAGATGAACATGCTTATCAGCATTGTGATCTAGAATTAATTCGTTTTGTCAGCCAGCATATAGCATCGGCAATTATGCGAAAAAAAGCACAGGAAGATGTGCAGCAGAGCCATGAACAGTTAGAAAAAATAGTCAATCAACGCACACAAGAATTACAGGCAACAAATCTTAATTTACGTATGCAAATTGAAGAAAGACAAAAAGCAGAAGAACAATTATATTTTGAAGCTAATCATGATGCTTTAACGAAATTACCCAATAGGGCGATGTTCTCTGACCGATTATCTTATGCGTTAAGTCATTTAAAACGTCATCCTAATAATCGATTTGCCGTGTTGTTTATCGATTTAGATCGCTTTAAAGTGATTAACGACACTTTAGGTCATCATGCCGGTGATGAGTTTTTAATCGAAATTGCAGCACGCTTATCTGATTGTGTTCGAGACAATGATATATTAGCGCGATTGGGCGGTGATGAATTTGTAATTTTATTAGATTCATTACAATCACAAGATGATGTTGAAGAAGTTGCTTCTCGGATTATTAGTGCGATTGAAAAACCTTTCGAATTAGATGGTCATACATTGTATTCAAATGCCAGTATTGGCATTGCGACGTGTGGACAGCAATATAATGATTCAAATGAAATATTACGTGATGCCGATGCCGCTATGTATCAAGCGAAAAGTTTAGGCCGTGGACGTTATGTCTTTTTTGATGAAAGTATGCGTGAGCAACTTATTGCGAGTATGACCCTTGAGCAAGAATTGCGTATCGCGATAAAAGAAAAACAATTTGAACTACATTATCAACAAATATCAGATCTTGAATTAACTAGCACCATTGGTTTTGAAGCATTATTGCGTTGGCAGCACCCAACTAAAGGGCTATTAACGCCAAGTGAGTTTTTGTTTATGGCTGAAGAAACGGGGATGATTCTTGATATTGAAACTTGGGTTATTGAAGAAGTATGTTTACAGCTTAAAAGCTGGCAAACAAGCGATGAATATAAACATGCTTTTATTGGTGTTAACTTGTCTGGCAGACACTTAACTCAAGCGAATCAATTAGCTCAATTAATTGAGTTAATAAAGATAAATACGGTTGAACCAGAACGATTAATTTTAGAATTTAATGAGTCAGCGTTTAGCCAGCATGCTGAATTAGCGTTAAAAGGGCTAAGAAAGTTAAAAGAGTTTGGTGTTAAATTAGCGTTAGATGACTACGGAGCCGGTTTGTCATCATTGAATTTTTTACATAGTTATCCTTTCGAATTTATTAAATTAGATCGCAGCTTTATTCGTTCATTAAATTCAAATGAAGATAATATGTCTTTGGTGAAAGCACTGCATGAATTAGGCAGTAAATTTGGCTATCGATTAGTAGCTGAAGGGATTGAGTCGCAAGATATGTTAGATAAGTTACAAAAAGTTGGTTATGAA
>Ga0233426_10003363_pt1 | contig 12718 bp, 15 predicted proteins | sample SI_118_April2016_6_FD_179875 | JGI IMG/M metagenome (GOLD analysis project Ga0233426, IMG submission 179875) | Seawater microbial communities from Saanich Inlet, British Columbia, Canada - SI_118_April2016_10_MG | ecosystem: Environmental > Aquatic > Marine > Inlet | place: Canada: British... | reverse complement strand
TCTTTTCTTAAATCTTGAAGTTGGTCTATCGTCTCTGCTTCCTCTGTTGTCTCTATCAAATCTATTTTTTCCTCTGCTACCACGTTTATCAAAGGAACGTCCTCCTCTTTTTCTTCTTCCAGTTGCTTCGCTTCCAGGTTCTGCTCTAAAATTTGGATCTATTAAACGCTGAATAGCGTTCCATTTTGATCTGTCTTCACCTCCTACAAAACTTAACGCAGACCCTTCAGCTCCTGCTCTGGCTGTTCTTCCAATTCTATGTATAAAATCTTCGGGAACTTGAGGTAGGTCAAAATTAATTACATGTTTAATAGCAGGAATATCTAGACCTCGGCTAGCAACATCAGTGCCTACTAAAATTCTAAAATGATTATTTCTAAAAGCTTTAATAACTCTATCTCTTTTGTTTTGTCTTAAATTACCGTGAATTGCATCCGCATCATGATCATCATACTTTAATCTCTTAACCATTTTTTCAGCATTTCTTCTGGTCTTAACAAAAATTAAAATTGAACCTTGGCGATTGTAAATTTCTTTTATTAGTTGATTATATTTATCGCCATCTTTAACACGAACTACTTCTTGTTTTATTTTTGCAATTGGAGCTGAGGTGGAACCGACCGAAATTCTTACAGGTTTATTTAAATATTTTTCCGCTAACCTTATAATGTTCCCTGGCAAAGTTGCTGAAAATAATAGGGTCTGATGTTTTTTTGGAACAGTTTCTAATACTTGATTAATTTGAGGGGTAAATCCCATATCCAACATTCTATCAGATTCGTCCAACACTAAAAAAGTAGTGTTGTTGAGTTTTAATGTTTGACGTTTGAGATGATCATTAATTCTTCCTGGTGTACCAACTATCAATCTTGGATTTCTCCTCATTTGTTTAAGTTGTTTTTGCATGGAATCGCCACCGATTAATAGAGCTGTTCTTATATTTCCTCTTCCAACTAAATTAGCCATTGTTTGCATAACTTGGGTTGCTAATTCTCTGGTTGGAGTCATTACTAAAGCAGTATCTTTTTTAGTCTTCAATAGGAAATTTACAAGCGGTATGCCGAAAGCCGCTGTTTTTCCAGTTCCTGTTTGCGCTGTACCAAGAATATCTTTTCCTTCTAAAGCAACTGGAATTGCTTCCGCCTGTATAGGTGTAGGTGTTTTAAAATTAATCTTAGCAATAGAATCCATAAGGATTTGCTCAAGTTTAAGTGATAAAAAATTTTCCATTGTAATTTAATTCATTTTTAGCAAAATCTTAGTATTAATGCGTCTTTATACCCTCGGTTGAACCTTAGCAAGCTAGTTGTTACAATTAGGGGTGAAAAAAAGGAAGAAAAGAAAGAGCTATAGACTTAAAATGAAAAGAAGAAGACAAAAAAGGAACACTAAAGGTATTTTAAAGATAATTAAAATAGGTAAAAAAAATGTCAAAAAGATATAGCGGCAAAAGCTTCAAAGATGCAAGCGTTATGAAAAAAGCGAAACTCTCCCTAAAGGAAAGAAGAAAGCTTAAAAAAGAAAAGAAGAAGAAATAATGTGTGGACGTTATAAAATAACTAAGCCTGTTTCTAAAACAATTAATCTTGTTAAAACAAATATAAAAGTTGAAGATAATGATAACTACAATGCGCACCCAACACAAAAACTACCAGTAATTAAGTCTTATACAAATGGTAAAGCATTGGAGTTATGCGAGTGGGGTTTAGTTCCTGCATGGTCTAAGAAGCTTGAAAAATTTTCTCCTCTTATAAATGCTAGAAAAGAAACTTTAATGGAAAAAGTTACTTTTAAAAATTTAATTCAAACTTCAAGATGTTTAGTTCTTGCCGATGGTTATTATGAATGGAAAAGAGAAGAAAAAAATAAAGTTCCTTACTATTTTACAAAAAAAGATGATGAATTTATGTTTTTAGCAGCTATTCATCAAAACAATCAATTTTGTATAATAACAAGAGAGGCTACTGAAGAAATAAGTAAAATACATCATCGTGAACCTTTGATCTTAAATCAAAGTCAAGTTAACAACTTTTTTAATGTAAAAAAAGATGCCATGGAAGTTTTAAATTCTATAAAACCACCAAAATTAAAATTTCATGAAATAACAAAAGATGTTAATAATCCTGTAAACAATGACCCAAGTCTAATTAACAAATTAAATTAAATGAGGAGTATATCTATAATTCCAGGTAAAAATAATGTTGGCGCGTATATAAATAACGTTAATATAAATAAGTTAGATCAAAGTCAGACTAATAAAATAAAAGATACTTTAAATCAATTTGGAGTTATCTTTATAAAGGAACAAAATTTAAAACCTGAATCATATCAAAACTTTGCTAAATCTATTGGCCAGCCAGTTGTTTATCCAAGACTAAAAGGATTGGATGAAAAATTTCCCTTCATTAATGTTATCGAAAGAAAACCAGACGATAAAAATTTAAGCTTTGGTTCAAGTTGGTTGCATCAAGATACGAGTTACTTGGCCAATGACAGACCGAGATATACAATGCTTATGGGAATAGAAATTCCCATCGGACAGGGTAATACTATTTTCTCATCAGGGTTTAACGCATATGAAAAGCTACCCAATGAAATTAAAAATAAAATTAAAGATGCTACAGGTATTTTTTCTTCTGCCGGCCCTATTTCAGTAACGAGACTTGAAAGAGAAAAGGAAATGGGGATAAAATCCTCTGAAAGCATGGAGGCAGAACATCCCATTGTGAAAACTGTTAATGGAAAGAAAACTTTATACGTATCGCCAGGTCATTTGATTAAAATTAAAAATGTTAATGAAGAAGATGCTGACGACTTAAAAAATTATTTAATAGAACATGTAAATAAACAAGAATTCATTTTCTCTTATGAATGGTCAAAAGGAGATATTTGTCTTTGGGATAATTTGAGTATTTTGCACATGGCAAGTGAAATAAAGAACTGCAAGAGAATTATGCATAGAATTACAATTAAGTAGCTATTTCTTTAAAATTGTAAGATGGCCCATCTTTCTTTTATCTTTAATTTTCTTTTTACCATAATCAAAAAAAAACTCACCTTCTCTAAAAGTTTTTGATCTATATTCTTCAATTTCTTTTCCTAGGATATTTATCATTTCAGCTGACTTGCAAATTATACCAGGTGGAATGATTTTTAAATCACACACTGCTCTAATATGACCTTCAAATTGACTTACATTAAAAGCATTAATTGTGAGATGTCCGGAATTATGAACACGTGGTGCAATCTCATTAACTAAAAGATCATTATTTTGATTTATAAAATATTCAACAGTCATCGTTCCTACGTAATCTAAGTGTTTGGCTATTTTTTTTGCACTTTGTAAAGCATCATTTATAATTTTATCATTTACCTCAGCTGGAATTTTTGAGTGCTTTAAAATTTGATTCTCATGAACATTTTCGATGGGTGAATAAATTGATATGGTTCCATTTTGAAATCTTGTTAGGATTACCGAAATTTCTTTCTTTAAATTCACTTTTTTTTCTAAAATATAGTCAGTTGTAAAGCACCAATCTTTTTTTATATCATCTAAAGAATTCAAAACAAATTGACCATGCCCGTCATAGCCAAGTGTATTAGTTTTCAAAATTCCAGGCAACAGCTTTTCATTTTTTGAAACATCTTCTGCTGATCTTATAAAAGCCCATTCAGTTGTTTTAATACCAAGATCATTCACAAAAGTTTTCTCTAATTTTCTGTTTTGAACAATCTTGTTTATATCAGGTTTAGGTAAGACCTTTTTTTCTTTATCTATTTTTTTTAATATATCTAAAGGAATATTCTCAAACTCAAAAGTAACAACATCTACTTTATTTATAAAATCTTTTATCATGATTTGATCATCATATTTAGAAAATATAAATTGGTCAGAGAAATTCTGGGCAGGACCTTGAGCATCATCAGATATTACTATCGTTTTTATATTAAGCTTTTTTGCTGCTTGGCACAGCATTGAACCTAATTGGCCTGAGCCTATAATTCCTAAAGTGATCTCTGACATTAATTACTTAGGTTTTTTTTTAACTAATTTAGTTTGTAAGCGTTTCCATTTATCTAAATTTGTTTTAATCTTTTCATCAAAGGTTCCTATAATTGATGCTGCTAATAGTCCGGCATTAAAGGATCCATTAATTGCCATAGTAGCAACTGGACAACCTTTTGGCATCTGAGCAATTGATAACAAGCTATCTAGTCCTTTTAATTTTTTGGTTTCTATAGGTACACCAATAACTGGTAGACTAGATAACGAAGCAATCATGCCAGGTAAATGAGCTGACCCTCCTGCTCCTGCTACAATAACGGCAAAACCATTTTTTTCAGAATTATCGGCAAATTCAAACATTCTTTTAGGTGTCCTGTGAGCGCTAACAATTAACACTTGGTAATTTATTTTTAAAATTTTTAGAATTTGCCCACATTCCTTCATAATAGAATAATCAGATTGGGATCCCATTATGATGGCAACTTTATTATTATTTTTTTTTGGTTTCACAAAGCAATTTACTACAATTTTACATAAAAAAAAATGGCCTTATGAAAGTTAGGCCATTTTACATATTAGAGGGATAAGATTAAGCTCTTACTCTAAAAAGCAAAGCTTTTGATGAGTTTTGAAGCTCAAAAAGAGAAAGTTTTCTAAATTTTTTATTACTAGTTTTAGTTTTATTTTTTTTTATCTTATTTAATTTCATATTTCCTTTTAACTTGTTGATCTAAATTTAGTATTGTTAATTTTGCAAACGTGGTTTGATTAATGTGAGAATAGAATCTAATTTTGGCAAAGATTTGTTCACTATTAGACTTTTTTATATTTTTTCTAGTAAATTAAGTGGAAGTTTTCTTACAGAACCTTTGCTGTCGATCACTGCTAACTCTACTTCTGCTACCACAAGCAGCTCTGCACCTCTTTTGACTTCTTGAACTAAATTAAATCTAACGGCAGTTTTGTTAGAAATATTGGTGTTTATTTCTAAATTATCTTCAAAATTAGCTGGTTTGAGATATTTCACATTGCAAGATCTAACAACAAAAATAGCATCATGATCATTTTTTAACTGCTTGTGACTCAGGGAGAATTGTTGATAGATCATTTCAGTTCTGGCTCGTTCGATAAAATGTAGATATTTAGCATAATAAACTATACCTCCAGCATCTGTATCTTCGTAATAAACTTTAGTTTTATAAGTGTATTTTTTTGACACATTAATACCATATTCACTAAAAAAAAAAATTCAACTGGTTTTCTATTTCTTTTTTTTGACTTATTTATGCCAATGAAAACACAGACTCTCTTGTTAATTTTTAAATATGAAAATACTATCTATTTTTTCTTTATTGTTATTGTTAACAAATTGTGCTGGAAATAATGTGGCCAAAATAAAAATTGGCAAACGTTGTACGGCTTCTGACACAAATCAATTGCAAGAAACTTCTTATGTCTGGTTCGTCAGTAAAGAAGCTTTGAATTCTTTTGATAAAAGAATCAACAAAACAAACTGTTTAGATAGTTAAATTATTTTTTTAATTTAACTATTTATGTTAATAAGGGGTATGAATCTTCCTCTGCCCCTTATTATTGCTTGCATAATTATTGTATTAGCTCTAATTATCTTTCCTTTAATCGTTTCCTACAAAGCAGAAAAAAAAGAACATTTAAGTGAGTGGGAAAAAATTAAAGAATATGGGAATGAAATTAATAAAAAAACGCGAAAAAAATAAACAAAATATAGATGTTTAGATTTATAATTTTTTTGTCTATCTATATTTTTCTAAATACAAATTTATATTCTATGGAAAAAAAACCTTATCACCATCTACCTGATGGAACTTTTAGAAACCCCGAGGGATCTCCAAAACGTGATCCGAATACTAAATTTTCATACAAAGTTTTTAGCGCTGAAAGAAAGAAAATAAAAATTGATTTTCCTGAGGATCACGTAGTTCCCAGGGGACTAGTACTTAAGAATTTAGAAACTAATAGTCAGAACGATTATATTGCTTGGATAGGTCATGCAACTTTTCTTATTAAACTGGGAAATACTACTATCATAACTGATCCTTTGTTCTCAAAAAATACTGGTCCATTAATTTTTGGACCTAAGAGGTATGTAGATCCAGCAATACAGTTAAATGAGATACCAAAAACGGATCTTCTTTTACTTACACACAATCATTATGATCATTTAGATGCAAGTGCGATTAGAAACTTTCCTCATAAAAACACTAAAGTTTTATTACCTTTAAATTTATCTAAATATTTTAAGAAATTTAAAGATGTGAATGAACTTGATTGGTATGAAGAAATTCAAGTTAACAAAGATATAAAAGTAACATTATTGCCTGCTGTGCATTGGTCCAAAAGAAGTTTGTGGGATACCAACAAAACTTTGTGGGGAAATTTTTTAATTGAATATAAAAATAAAAAAATATTATTTGCAAGTGATACTGGTTATGGAGATATTTACAAAAAACTTGGCAATCAATATGGTCCAATTGATATTACATTTATTAATATTGGGGCTTACAACTTTTATCCAATGATGCCTGTTAAAGATAAATCTATTTACCACACTAACCCTGAGCAAGCCTTGAATATTGGTAAAGATCTTAAAAGTAAAAAAGTTATTGGCATGCATTGGGGAACGGTAGTTTTGTCTTTAGAGCCAATTATGGAGCCTCCAACAAGATTTAAAAATAGCGCTTCTAGCTACGGTTATAAAAAAGAAGATGCTATTATTTTTAAAATTGGAGAAGTAAAAAAGTTAGATCAAATTATTGATTAGTTTTTCTTTTATTTCTTTCGCTATCTAGTAATTTTGTCAATGCATCTACCATCATGTCAGATGCCTTAAAGATTTCATTAGACTGATACTCATAAGAAAAGTTTTTCTCTGGATTTGTTTTATCTTCAATAACAATGCCTTCATTGGGTGAATTATTTTTTATATAAATTAAAATTAACCATTCTTCATCTGGTGCATCGTCCCATTTAACAAAAATTTCTCCTGTTTCAAATCTTCTATCTATGACTCTCATTATGCTCAAATACTTTGGAATATATCTCTTGTTAATTTGAAAACACAAACTGTGCGCAGATCTATAAAAACTTTCTAGAGCAAACTCAATTTTCTGTCTTTCAAGATTATAAACTCTTTCTTTTTCTAATAATGCAGTTCTATCATCGCCCTCTTGAACTTCGATACCAAGCGCTTTAACTCGGTCAGCTATTTTTTGATCTCTTAATTTTTGATATTTTTCTTTAATTTTATTGATACGTTCTTGAACACTTTCATAGGACTCTCTTTCTTGACCTAATACAAATTTCTCTAAATTTTTAATCTCTAATGCTTCACGTTTTCTAAATTTTTCAATTTTCTTTTCAAGTTTGATTTGTGCAAGGAATTTTCTTTGTTTTTCTGCCTGTTCTTTTCTAACTTCTGCCTGCTCAAGTCTAACAAATTTTTGAAGTTCTCTTTTTCTTTCTCTCTCAAGTTTAATTTCATCTTTTAATTCTTGAACTTTTGCTTTTAAATCATTTACTTTTTCAAACTTTAATCTCTTTTGAATTTTAACTTTTTCTCTCTCCATCTCAAGGACTTTAAGTTTTTTCTGTTTTTCTCTTTCTTCTTGAATTACTTTTTTGATATTGGAAACTTTATTGGAAATGCCTTGAAAAAAATTTTGAAGAGATTGATCTAAATTAAAATTAAATTTAAAAATATTTTTAAACTTATCATTAATTTTTAGAAAATTTTGTACTAATGCTCTTGTGTTGCTGCTAGATTTTGAAGTTTTTCTAACTTTTATTTTTTTGACTTTTATTTTACTTCTTTTGGATAATTTATTTTTTTTTTTACTTTTTGTTTTTTTAATTTTTTTTTTCTTTTTGCTAATTTTTTTTTTTTTTTTTTTTTTTGACAATTTTCTTATTTTTTTTTTTTTTTTTTTTTTTTTTTTTTTTTTTTTTTTTTTTTTTTTTTTTTTTTTTTTTTATTTTTTTTTTTTACAGACAAATTTCTTGATTTTTTTTTAAGATATTTTTTTTTAGCTTTTTTTTTCTTTTTTTTCATGCCGGGCTTTTATTAAATAACAGGTTTTATAAATATATATAGTCTCTTGTTCTGTGCGCAGATTGAAAGTTCTTAACAATTTGCAATTGAAAAACTACTAAATCCTTATACCTGAATGCTGCAGAACAACTGGCTAAATAAAACTCCCACATTTTAACAAATCTCTCATCGAAAAGATCTTTTATTAAGTCTTTTTTGTCCAAAAACCTTTTTAACCAGTTTTCAAGGGTTTTATCATAGTGACGTATTAATGTTTCCGTATCTGCCACAATTAGACCTGTTTTTTCAATAGGTTTAATAATTTGACTAAAAGATGGACACGCTCCGCCAGGAAAAATATATTTATTTATAAACTTATTGGGTGGCGTTGGTTTATCGATCACCCCAATTGTGTGTAGTAAAAAAATGCCATCCTCTTTAAGTGATTTATTCATAGATTTAAAAAAAGCATTGTAAAATTTTTTTCCTACATGCTCAAACATGCCTACAGAGTAGATTCTATCAAATCGACCACTGACCTTCCTATAATCTAATAATTCAAATTTTACTTGGTTATCTAATCCAAGATCTTTTGCTTTATTTCTGCAATAATTTATTTGGTTTTTGCTCAAAGAAATACCAGTAATTTCACAATCATGTTTTTTTGCAATTTCAAAAGCCATTCCTCCCCAGCCACAACCAACTTCTAAAATTTTTTGTCCTTTTTTGATATCAAGTTTTTTAGCTATATGATCTATTTTATTTTGCTGGGCATCTTCAAGAGTTTTAGTATCGCTTTTCCAGTAAGCACATGAATAAAGTTTATGGGTTTTATCTAAAAATATGTCATAGAGCTTTTCTCCTCTTTCACCTCCAATATCATAATGATGTTCTACATTTTTTTTAGCCTTTCCAGGTAAATTAAAATTTGAAAAATACCTATAAAATTGAAATATTTTTTTTGATATAAAGCTTGCTGATGTAACTTCTTGTCGTCCTAAATTTTTTACCAACAACATTAAGAATTCTTTCAGTGAAGCATTTTCAATAATAATTTCATTTTGCATATAAGCTTCAGGAAATGCTATTTCAGGATCTATAATTAGCTTCCATTTTAAATTTTCTTTCAATAATTTAAGTATAATTGGTTTTTGTTGGTTTGGGTTACCACAAATATATTTTTGACTTCTTGCATCTACTAGAATTATTCCTTCTTCTTTATAAATTCTAGAAAGTATTCTTGCTAATAACATGACTAAGCCACCAAATTTTTATCAAATGTAAATTTTAGATTGTTTAATTTGTTAATTAATTCCTTTTGCTTTTCTATAGATAATAAGATTAATGGTGGTAAGACTTTTTTGTACTTACTGTCTTGTGTTGATAAAAAACTATGCAACGCAGAAATTAAATTATATTGATCGAATGTCTCTCTAACTTCTATCAATTTTTCATTAGCAGACTGCATTTCTTTTTTTTCAAAATCATCAAAAACTTTTCTTGCTAAGGAATGCGTTACATTTGTTACTGCTGAGATGCAGCCTGAACAGCCTAATTCTAATCCTTTTAAAAGTTTAGCTTCAGAACCTGGAAACATTAAAAAATTTGGTAATTTTAAATTTTCAAATAAATTATAACTAGAATCTTTACATCCAATGATATTGTCTGGATATGCTTTGACAAGCTTTGTAACAAACTCCGCTGAAAATTTATATCCACTTAGTTTTTCAAAATTGTATAAAATAATTTTTATTTTGGGAACAGCTTTGATTAGTAAAGAGTAAAAATTAAATATTCCCTCATCTGTATTACCCTTGTAATATGCTGGGGGCATTATTAAAAAATCTCTAAAATCATACTCCTTAGCGTATTTAACAATTTCAATATTTTCTTTTAATGAATTACATCCTGTGCCCAGAAAAAATTGTTTTTTTAACTTATGTCTTGCTATCTCAGCTATTAACTCTTTTTTTTCTGAAGTTGATATTAATTGGCTCTGTCCTGTTGATCCGAAGAAAAAAACTCCATGCAATCCACTTTTTATTATTGATTCTGCATGGCCTACAGTTGCAGCTATATTTAATGAATTATCCTCATTAAAAATACTTATAGTAGCTGCATATACACCTTTTTTTATCATAATCTTACCCAATTTATTCTGTCTAAGTTATATTAATAAAGTCAAAAATGAAAGTTCTAGTAATACAACCTAAAATTGGTATGGGAGATATGATTATCTATCTTCCTTACATCCATGCGATTTCAAAAAAATATGAAATGCCAGTATCAATTCTAGTAAAAGAAAATTCTCGCGCAAATCAATTGCTTGCTGATGACAAACATGTAGGTGAGATAATTATTTTAGATCGGTCCAAAAATGACACTGGCACTCATGACGGCCTTTTAGGATTTTTTAGAATAAGCAAAGAATTAAAAAAACGTCATTTTAGTAAAGTATTTATTTATAATGGATCTTTAAGATATTTTTTAATTTCAAAATTAGCTGGTATCAAAAATATATTTCAATATCCTCTATTTAAAAAAAAAGATAATATCGTTACATCTGCAAAAATTTTTACAGAAAATGTATTAAACACAATAGTATCGACACAACCTATTTTAAATTTAAATAAAGAAAGTGTTGAAAAAATAAAAAACGATTTCTCACAAAACTTTAAGCATATTTGTCTTGGAATTTCTGCGAGTGGGCCAACAAAACGTTGGGGTATAAAAAATTTTATTAAATTATGTGAAAGAATTAATGATAAAATACCATCAAAATTTTATTTGGCAGCTGGAAATAATGATCAAGATTTAATTAATGAAGTTTTAAATTCTAAAATCGGGAAAAATTGTATTTCATTTGAAAAATTAAAGATAAGAGAAACAATGCCGGTAATAAAAAACTGTAATCTTTACATAGGAAATGATACGGGTTGGTTGCATATTTCATCAGCCTTAGATGTTAAATGTATTGCATTGTTTATGGACAGTCCAGTGCAAGCTTATGGTAAATACTCTAACAATATTAATGTAATTGTACCTGAGGGAGAAACAGAGGAAACTACAACTCATGATACTTTGGGAGTAGATAAAATATCTTTCGAAAAAGTTTTAAATAAATCAATTGAATTACTTAATTAATCAAAATCTGTTTTAATAATTTTTTCTTTAGCTTCATTAACCAATTGACTCAGTCTTTCTGTTTTAACATCTCTATTCATATCTGGGTGTATCTTTTTCTGAAGTTGATTTGCTGCTTTTAATACTTCTTCCTTAGAGCAACCTTTAGATAAACCTAATAACTTGTAAGCTTCATCATTTGAAATATTTGATGATCCTGGAGCCTGACTAAACTGACCTTGAGAAAATCTTCCAGAATTTTTTAAAAATTTTATTAACCTCCACAATTGCATTATTTGAAGAGCGGTTAATCCTTTGATTTTCAAGCCACTCAAAATAACTAATAAAAATGGAACAGAGAAGATGTATTTACCACCAAGGGTCAATAACGCTGCAAAAATTAATGATAAATAAACAGCAATCTTTTTTATATTTGTAACAATTTTTTTAGAGCTAGTTCTTGCAAACCAATTTAAAAATAAATAAACGATGACAAATATGACTATTCCAAATAAAAACAAATTCATATAATTTTATACCATGAAAATACCACAACTTAGAAAACAAGAAGAGAAAAAAACATCTCACGGTTATGTTTGGGAAGATAATTATTCATGGGTACATCAACCAAACTGCTTAGAAATATTACAGGATAAAAATAAACTTAATCCAGAAGTTAAAAGATACTTAGAGGAAGAAAATACATTTACAGAAAAAAACATGGAAGATACTAATTCTCTTCAGAAAGATCTTTTTAAAGAAATTGAAGGAAGAATTAAATTAGAAGATGAGAGTTTAAAGTTTAAAGATAAATTATATGAATATTGGACCAAGACCACAAAAGAGGGGAATTATGTAAAGTATTTAAGAAAAAAAATAAACAGCAAAGCAGTTAAAACTTACTGGGATGGAGATATTGAAGCTAAAGGAAAAAAATTTTTTAGCACAGGGGATATTGCTGTTTCAAATAATGATGAATTACTTGGGTATTCTATTGACGATAAAGGAAGTGAATACTTTACAATATATATAAGAAAAATTTCTGACAACAAAATCATTGAAGAGCCAATAATTGAGACAGCTGGCGGTATTACTTGGGCTTACGATGATTTGTCTTTTTTCTACAGTAAATTAGATAAACTTCACAGACCAAGAAAAATATTCCAACATAAATTAGGAACCTCTGTAAAAGAAGACAAGCTAATTTATGAAGAAAAAGATGAAAGATTTACTTGTGGAATGGGAACAAGTTCAGATGAGAAATATTATTTTATCTCAACTTCTGAACACACTACTTCTGAAGTTTATTACGTAGATAAAAATGACAATAACCTTGAGCCAAAAATTTTTATAAAAAGAGAACAAGGTGTTCAATATTCAATTAATAGCTGGAACGGTTTTTTTTGGATGAATACCAATAAAAATGCTGAAGACTTTAAAGTATCAAGATGCTCTCACAAAAATATTAGTAAATGGGAAGATTTCATTTCAGCTAAAGAGGGTACATTAATAGGTGGTTTAAT
>Ga0233426_10003362_pt1 | contig 12720 bp, 8 predicted proteins | sample SI_118_April2016_6_FD_179875 | JGI IMG/M metagenome (GOLD analysis project Ga0233426, IMG submission 179875) | Seawater microbial communities from Saanich Inlet, British Columbia, Canada - SI_118_April2016_10_MG | ecosystem: Environmental > Aquatic > Marine > Inlet | place: Canada: British... | reverse complement strand
CTTCTTCGCGTTTGTAGCTAGCACCTGTTGGGCACACGGTGACGCATGGTGCGTCTTCGCAGTGCAAGCAGGATTTTGGGAAGTGTATTAGTTGTGCGGCTGCTTCGTCGCCCGTTGGCTGGACTTCAAAACTGTGGACACGATTCAGGAAGGTGCCTGAGTTGTCCGCCCCATAGGCGTTTTGGTCTGACAATGGTGCGCCGTAGTTTTCGGTGTTCCAGCCTTTGCACGAGATCACGCAAGCGTGGCAGCCGACACAGGTGTCGAGGTCAATGACGAGGCCCAGTTTCTTTTGGGTGAGGTTTGGTAGCTTGGTCATTTATTGGCGCTCCGCTTGTTTGTTTGTGTCGACTGGAGCGCTGTCCCAGACCCCGGAGTTTAGTTGGTAAGATGAAGGGTTGGTCATTTGCCCACCTTCCAAGCGAGATCTTTTGGACCTTTGCCAACAGGAGATTTGATTGCGGGGAGGACCGGCTGTGATTCCGATGGTGGGTCCGCTTTTTCGATTTTGACCTTGAGGTCGAACCAAGCGGCCTGACCTGTAATTGGGTCGGAGTTGGCCCAGCGAAGCCCATCGCCTTTTGGTGGCAGCAGTTCGTGGATCAGGTGATTTAATAAGAACCCTTTAGTCACCTCGGGTGCGTCCTCCTCCAAGGCCCAAGCGCCTTTGCGTTTGCCGATGGCGTTCCACGTCCAGATTGTGTTTTCGTTCAAAGCTGCCATCTCAAGAACAGGCACTGTGATCTCGCCGTGGGGCGATGTCACTTTGGCCCAATCACCATCTTTCAGGCCGTTGGTTTGCATCAGCTTGGTTGGCACATACAGCGGGTTGTGGCCGTGCAACTGGCGTAACCATGCGTTCTGACTGCCCCAAGAATGGTACATGGCCATGGGGCGCTGTGTCAGCGCTGTAATTGGATATTCGTCGCCTTTGTTTTCGTCCTCGTTAGAGTACCAAATTGGCAGTGGATCCATCTTTTCTTTGATCCGTTCGCGCAGGTGATTTGGCGGTTGGCGATCCCCGTGCCCTTCGGCGGCAAGTTGGAATTTACGCATTGGCTCAACGTAAAGATTGAACAGGTAAGGCTGCGGTGAGTCCAAAAGGCCCATTCCAACTGCCCAATCTTGGTAGGCATTGTTCCATGGTTTGTAGTAGTTCGCGCCGGTTTGGATGTGTTCAACAAAAAAGCCACCATTTTCGATGTATTTGTCGAGCTGGTCAGGGTTTACGTCACCGCGCCCTGCTTTGTCGCCGTTTTCGCCGCGGAAACCTGCGAGCGGGCCGATGCCCGGCTTGCGGATGTGGTTGACGATGTAATCACCGTAGTCCGAATATTTTTGGCTGCCGTCTTCATTCACAAAACCTGGTAGGTTTAGTTTTGCACCAAGTTCGCAGAGTACGGATTGGAAGCCGCGCACGTCGCGGTCAGGTTCGATGACAGGCCAGCGGATTGCATCGGCGGCTGCGTCTGCTTCGCAAATTGGGCGGTCGAGCATGGAGATACAATCGTGACGCTCAAGGTATGTCGCGTCAGGGAAGATAAGATCAGCGTAGGCCACCATTTCAGAGGAGTAGGCATCGGAATAGATGATCCGCGGGATCACGTATTCGCCTGTTTCCTCATTCTTATCCGTCAGCATTTCGATCACGCCGCGCGTGTTCATGGAAGAGTTCCACGACATGTTGGCCATGTACATGAACAGCGTGTCGATCTTGTAAGGATCACCTGCGTGCGCGTTGGAAATCACCATGTGCATAAGCCCGTGACTGGACATTGGGTTTTCCCATGTGAAGGCTTTGTCGATGCGCGCGGCCGTGCCGTCTGCCTTTAGTGCCAGATCGTCTGGACCGTGGACAAAGCCAAGGTGCGGACCATCAAGTGGTTTGCCGGGTGTGACCCCAACGTGTGGTTTTGGGTGCGCGGTTGCTGGCTTTGGATATGGCGGTTTGAAGCGGAAGCCACCTGGTACTTCGACGGTACCAAGCAAGATTTGCAACACATGCAATGCGCGGCAAGTTTGGAAACCGTTAGCATGTGCCGAAATTCCGCGCATCGCGTGGAAGGACACAGGGCGGCCCGTCATTGTTTTATGGTGCTCGCCGCGGAAGTCGGTCCATTCCTGATCCAGCTCAAAGCTTTCTTCGAACGCGACGCGGGCCAGTTCGGCAGCGATGGCACGGATGCGTTCAGCTGGGATGCCACAACGTTCGGCTACGGCTTCGGGGGCGTATTCGTCTTCGAGATAGCGTTCGGCCATCATATGGAACACAGGGCGGTGCGTGACGCCTGCAACGCGGTGCGTAGCAGATAGATCTGGCTTGACGCCCGGCTGATCGAACGGTGTGAGTTTGCCCGTGGCGCGGTCGATGACCAGTTCTTTACCGTCTTCGTCGCGCATCAATAGTCCGAATTCTGGCGACTTTTCGTCTGAGTTCACCAGCACTGGCGCGTTGGTATATTGCGACAGGTAGTTCAGGTCGATCTTACCGGCTTTCATTAGGCAGTGGATTATCGCGAGGATGAATAATCCATCGGTGCCTGGTGTGATGCCAACCCAATCATCAGCCACAGCATTGTATCCTGTGCGGATTGGGTTCACGCCGATGACGCGCGCGCCGCGAGCTTTAATTTTGCCAATGCCCATTTTGATCGGGTTGGAATCGTGGTCTTCGGCCACGCCGAAGAGCATGAAAAGTTTGGTGTGGTCCCAATCGGGTTGACCAAATTCCCAGAACGCGCCGCCCATGGTATATATGCCAGCCGCGGCCATGTTTACAGAACAAAAGCCTCCGTGGGCTGCGTAGTTTGGCGTGCCAAAATGCTGTGCCCAGAATGACGTGAAAGATTGTGATTGATCGCGGCCCGTGAAGAACGCCAATTTCTCCGGGTTCTCTTTGCGGATAGGTTCAAGCCAATCCGTCGCGATTTGAAGCGCTTCATCCCAGCTGATTTCTTCGAACTCACCAGAGCCACGTGGGCCAACGCGTTTCATCGGTGCGTTGAGGCGTGAAGGTGCATTGACTTGCATGATGCCAGCGGAGCCTTTGGCGCAGAGCACACCCTTGTTGACGGGGTGATCGCGGTTGCCCTCGATATAGGCGACTTTGCCTTCCTTCATGTGGACGTTGATCCCACAGCGACAGGCGCACATGTAGCAGGTCGTCTTCCGGATCTCGTCGGAAACTTTGGGCGAGAGATCGATCTTTGGCTGGTTCATGTTCGGCTCCTGTCGGTGCGTTTTCTTATTTTGCTGCGGCTTGCAGAGCGGTGACTGCAATCATGTGCAAGATGTCGGTTGCGTTACAGCCACGAGAAAGGTCGTTTGCGGGTTTGGCGAGGCCTTGAAGGACTGGCCCAATGGCCGTTGCGCCACCAATCCTTTGGGTGATTTTGTAGCCAATGTTTCCCGCATCAAGGTTCGGAAAGATCATGACGTTGGCGTGGCCTGCGACGGATGAACCGGCGGCTTTGCTTTCGCCCACAGAGGGGACAAAGGCGGCATCAAATTGAAGTTCGCCATCGACATTAAGATCGGGTGCTTGTTCTTTTACCAGTGCGGCAGCTTGGGTCACTTTATCCACTTTTGGGTGGTGGGCGCTGCCTTTGGTAGAGAAAGAAAGCATCGCAACCTTTGGTGCCTCATTCATCAATGCAACGCAGGAGGCTGCGGATTGTTGGGCGATGGCTGCAAGTTCTTCAGCTGATGGATCAATGACCAATCCGCAGTCAGAATAGATCATGCCGCCACGCCCCGATGGGTGCTCCTCTGGCAGAACCATCAAAAAGAATGATGACACGAGTGGTGCGATTTTGGCTTTGCCGATGACCTGCAGTGCTGCGCGCACGGTATCTGTTGTGGTGGCAACTGCGCCGCCGACGGTTCCGTCAGCGTGATCGTTTCGAACCAACATGGCTGCAAACACAAGCGGATCGAGGGCCTGCTTTTCGGCGATTTCCATTGAGACGCCTTTGTGCTGGCGTAATTCAAAATAGGTTTGGGCAACTTCTGCAGTCAAAGGCGATATGGCGGGGTCTTCAATGCGGATGGCATCGCTTGGTGCGCTTCCTGCATTTGACAATTGTTTGGTGATCTCGCCGGTTGGGCCAACAAGAACGATCGTCGCAATTCCTGCTGCAACAGCAGAAACGGCGGCAGCCACGATCCGAGGATCGTGGCCTTCGCTGAGTACGATACGGGCAGGGGAGGCCGCCGCGCGTGTTTGTAAACTGTCCAAAACACTCATGACGGATTCCTAGCCTTATTGATAGAAACAGCGATCAATTAGACCACTTGCTGTTTCATGTCGTCTTTGTTGATGCCTGCAACTTCGACAGGGTTCTTCATCGCGTCACGACGGAATGGGTCACCTAGTTCTTGGTTGATCATTGCTTCGATCAATGTGGTGATACCGTTTTCCATTTGGTCTTTGATCGCTTGTGCAAGGGCCGCTGTCAGCTCGTCTTGTGTGCGGGCAACAACGCCTTTGAGGCCGCAAGCGTTTGCGATGCCAGCGTATGAAACGCCTTCGTCCAATTCAGTGCCAACGAAGTTGTCGTCAAACCAAAGTGTAGAGTTACGCTTTTCAGCACCCCACTGGTAGTTGCGGAACACGATCTGTGTGATTGCAGGCCAGTCGCCGCGGCCAATCGCTGTCAATTCGTTCACAGAAATACCAAATGCGCCGTCACCAGCGAAACCAACAACTGGCACATCTGGACGGCCAATTTTCGCGCCAACGATGGACGGAAGGCCGTAACCACATGGGCCGAACAAGCCTGGTGCCAAATACTTGCGTGCTTCATTGAAGGACGGGTACGCATTACCGATCGCACAGTTGTTGCCGATGTCGGACGAGATGATCGCCTCAACTGGCAATGCTGCTTGGATTGCGCGCCAAGCCATGCGTGGTGCCATCCAATCAGGTTTTGCTGCACGTGCACGTACGTTCCAATCAGTGCCTGGATCGTCTTGTTCTTCTGTCATGGAAGTCAGCTCTTGAGCCCATGAAGATTTGGTTTGTGCAACCAAGTTTTTGCGATCTGCGCGGCCTGCGTCACCAGCATCGTCGGCGAGTTTGGAGGAAATTGCAGTTGCAACTTTCGCCGCATCACCAACGATACCAACGGTTACTTTCTTCGTCAGGCCAATACGGTCTGGGTTCAGGTCAACCTGAATAATCTTTGCGTCGGTTGGCCAGTAATCAATGCCGTAGCCCGGTAGAGTTGAGAATGGGTTCAGACGTGTACCCAAGCAAAGAACAACGTCTGCCTTGGAAATCAATTCCATGCCAGCTTTTGAACCGTTGTAGCCCAATGGACCTGCGTAAAGCGGGTGGTTGCCCGGGAAGGCATCGTTGTGCTGGTAGCCTACGCAAACGGGTGCGTCGAGTGCTTCAGCCAGAATGCGAGAGGCTTCGATACCGCCTTTGGACAAGATCGCGCCAGCACCGTTCAAGATCACTGGGAACTTAGCAGTTGAAAGAAGATCCGCTGCGTCTTGAACCGCTACGTCGCCGCCTTGTGGCAATTCGAAATCAACGATGACAGGAAGATCGATATCGATCACTTGTGTCCAGAAGTCGCGTGGTACGTTGATCTGTGCCGGCGCAGATGCGCGTTTCGCTTGCATAATAACGCGGTTCAGCGTTTCTGCGATGCGGGTTGGGTCACGTACTTCTTCTTGGTAGGCAACACAGTCAGCGAACAGGTTCATCTGTTCCATCTCTTGGAAGCCGCCTTGACCGATTGTTTTGTTAGCGGCCTGTGGTGTTACCAAAAGTACAGGAGTGTGGTTCCAATAAGCTGTTTTAACAGCAGTTACGAAGTTGGTAATGCCTGGGCCGTTTTGAGCGATCATCATTGACATTTTGCCGGTGGCGCGGGTGAAGCCGTCAGCCATCATGCCGCCCGATGTTTCGTGGGCACAGTCCCAGAAAGTGATGCCCGCGTCCGGGAAGATGTCAGAGATTGGCATCATGGCAGAGCCGATGATCCCAAATGCGTTGTCGATGCCGTGCATCTGTAGCGTTTTAACAAAAGCTTCTTCTGTAGTCATTTTCATGGGGGAGACTCCAAGTGCGGTGAGTTTATTGGTGATTCAATCTTTGAGCGGAGGATAGGGTTTTGCTTACGACTCAGATAGGGCCAAATCGCCTTTCGGCGTAGGTCCAGATACTTCGGCTGCGCGAATGGCTTGGGCAACCAGTTCGATCCCCTTGACGATCCGATTTGAGGGGATCGATGAGTACGCGAGGCGGTAGAAGTGTTTGGGGCGTTGTTCGCCGCCAAAGAACGACTCGCCTGGATCGATCAAAACCCCTTGGGATTGCAGAGTTTTCGCAAGTTCTGAGGTGTCTACATTCTCTGGTGCGCGCATCCAGTAGGACGATCCGCCATAGGCCCCTTGGCCTGCAATTTGTAGGCCATTGTCCTCGATCGCTTCCTGCATCACTTCACGCCGTTCGTGGAACGCTGTGCCCATGCGGCGGACCAATGCATCGTAGTGACCTAACGAGAGGAAATACGCTGCGGTGCGTTGGATGTGGCCGGGAGGATGGCGCAGGACAGAGGCTCGCAAGGCGCGGGCCTCTTTGATGAAAGGTTCAGAGCCAACCAAATACCCCAACCGCAGGCCCGGAAAGAGCGATTTTGAGAAGCTTCCCACGTAGATCACACGTCCATCTGCATCGAGAGATTTGAGCGCAGGGGAAGGTGGTTTGAGGAAGGACATTTCAAATTCGTAATCATCCTCAACGATCAACGCATCCATTTCGCGTGCTCGCTCTAGCAAGGCGCGGCGACGGTTCATCGGCATGGTGCCGTTTGTCGGGCATTGATGGCTGGGTGTTGTGAAAATTACGTTTGCGTCTGGGGGGATAGCGTCTGGTGGCAGGCCGTCTTGATCCACACGCACAGGTGCCATATTACAGCGCGATTGGGCTAAAATATCGCGCAATGCGTGATAGCAAGGATCTTCAAACGCGGCTGTGCGGCGCTGGGTCAAAAGCACCTGCGTGGTTAGCCACAAGGCGTTCTGCGCGCCGAGTGTAATCAGGATCTGCTCCGGACGGGCAGAGATCCCGCGGCGGGGAAGGGTGTGGCGGGCGATGAATTCGATCAGTTGTGGGTCGTCTTGGTCGTAATAGTCGGTGGTTAAGGGCGTGAAATCACGTTGGCCAAGGGCCTTTAGGGCGCACAAACGCCAGTTGGCGTGGTCGAACAGAATTGGGTCCGCTTGACCGTAGGTGAAGGGGTGTTTGTATTTGGCCCACTCTTGAGGTTTTCGGGGTGTTTGCCCGCCGGAAAAGCGTTGCCCAATGGCGCGGGTCCAGTCGACGGTATCTTCAAGCGGTTCGACAGATTTAAAGTTGGGTGGGGAGGGTGCGTTTCGTGAAACATAATACCCGGATCGACCACGAGAGGTCAGATAATCGTTTGATAACAACTCAGTATAGGCAAGCGTCACGGTGATGCGACTGACGCTGAGGTGGGTGGCAAGTTTGCGGGTCGAAGGTAGCTTTTCACCGGGCTGAAAACGGCCTGATAGAATACCCTGCGCAATCATCTGCTGGATCTGGCTTTGCAGCGTTCCCTGATAATCGGGATGAAGGAAAAATGTTTCAACAGGTAGGGCCATAAAATACGTATACTCTGGATATAACCGAGGCGCAAACTGGACTTATCAATAGGTGAAAAGGTCACTAATATCCGTAACTTGTAAACTGCATATATCATTTTTAATGAGACTGCACGTCTCAATTTAACAATTAATGAGATAAATTTGGCTAGGGCATGCTTTGTAAACATTGAAAATGATGCGCTAAAAGGGCGTTCGAGCGGTGAAATAGCGGGAATAAGGCACAGTTTGGCCACGAATTGTACTGTTTTACAGTCCCAAAGAGGCCGCAAAAAGAAGGTTTTGTGGGTAAGTGTACTGAATGGGGTCCGACTGGCACAGTTCATGGCGTTTGAAGCCAAAAACTAGAGAATCAAGTTAACACGGCGAAATTATTTTCGGGGCGTTGGTATTGCCGCCGTATTTGGTCTAACAGGATGCCAACAGCGGACCGTGCCTGTGCTCGCGCATATGAAAGCCCCACAACTATGTCAGAATCACATATGAAAATGGTATTGGTCACGCCCGAAATTCCGTACAATACGGGTGCGATTGGACGGACCTGTGTGGCGCTGAATTTGGAGCTAATCCTGATCAAGCCGTATGGCTTTTCATTGGACGAGAAATCCGTGCGCCGCGCCGGCACCGATTATTGGAAACACGTCAATTTAAGTGAATACGACAACTGGGAAGATTTTCTAACGCAGCGCAACCCGCCGCGTGAAAAACTGCATTTTTTCGAAGAGCACGGGGAGCAAAGTTTTTACACGCCTGAATACCAACGTGATGCGTACTTGGTGTTTGGTTGTGAATCCGCTGGCCTGCCAAAGGCGATTTTAGATGGGATGGAAGACCGCACTTTTAACCTGCCGATGTTGGACAAGCGGGTGCGGTCACTGAATTTGGCGAACGTGGCAGCGGCCGTGGTGTTTCAGGCGATGCGCCCGCAGTTTATTTAGGGGCTGGGGTATTTGCGTAGTTATTGGTTTCGGTTGAAAGGCAAAAACGAGCTGGCTTGTGCTCTTATCTACGTTTTAACATCTTTAGGTCGTTCAAATAAGGCAAACGGTTTTGTGCTTTGGTTACCTCATCCCGCTTGAGCTCTGCGTAGATCAGTTGCGGTGATGCCTCTGCCCTTGCCAGCTCTTTCCCATTAGGCGCAGCGATGAAGCTTTGTCCTAAGAAAGCCATACCATTCTCGGTGCCCGCACTATTGGCATAGGCTAGAAAAACGCCGTTTTCGTAGGCCCGCGTCGGGATCATTGTTTTAGATACCCAATCCCATTGAACCCCAAGTGCTGTGGGCACCAAGATAAGTTCCGCGCCCATTTCGGAAACATGGCGCGCCGTTTCAGGGAATTCTGCATCATAGCAAATGAGGGTCGCGATCCGCAGACCTCTATAGATAAACAGGCTGCATCCCTCTCCGCGTTTGAACTGGTCGGATTCAAATCCTGGGGGTATGGCCAGTTTGCGGTGTCCGCCCAAGCGCATTCCATTGGGCCCAAAACATTGTGCTGCGTTAAATGTATTTTGGCCGTCAGTTTCAGCAAAACCGTAATGAATGGCGATGTTATGTGCCTGTGCCAGGGCGGCAATCGTTTGCGCGGTTGGCCCGTCTACGGGTTCTGCCCGCGCTGCGATTTGGTCGCCGATATAATAGCCTGTCGCAAATAGCTCTGGCAGCAATAGCAGATCGGTTTGCTTAGATGCAGCTTCCGGTAAAATATTTCTAAGCCACTCTAACCTAGCAGCTGTAGTGGAAAGTTCCGCAGGCGATTGACCAATGCAAAGACGGAAGGCGCCCATTCTCAGGCGTCCGTGACCAGTAATTCACGAGGGTAGTTTGTGATGTATTCAAACCCCGTCTCCGTCACCACGACCGAGTCGCCGATGCGTCCTGCCGTCACACCATCGATTGAGATGCCGCCGTCGACCGCAAAGGTCATGCCTGCTCGTAACACGGTCATGTCTCCAGCCTTCAACTCAGGCGCTTCTAGGTAGGCCACGCCGATGGAACGCCCTGTACGGTATCCGGTTTCGTATCCTCGGGCCTCATAAACTGCGTTGGCAGCTGCGGCAACGTCTTGGGCCAGAACACCCGGTTTGATCGCGGCGATGGCGGCCTGCTGTGCTTCGATTGCGGCTTCTTGCACGCGGGCCGCATCGTCTTTGACTTCGCCCACGTGGAACATGCGATCAAAGCCAAGTTTGTATTGTTTGAACTGCGCCATGTTGCAAAAGCAGAAATAGACGGGGTCTGCCAATTCATATTGTTTGACCGAGGCTCGGCGATGGACCATTGATGTGTCCTTGCCGCTTTGAAGGATCTGCAGGTTATGTATCATGGGGGAGACAAAGCGGTCCCACCCCTTGTCTGTCAGAAAGGTTGCGGCCTTGCGAGATCCGGCTTCTATCACAGCCAATGCGCTTTCATATTCGGCGACACCGATGCGCAGGCTGCCGTGTGCTGCAGCCATCATTGCACCTGCGATTTGGCCAGCTTCTTTCATCACACCAATCTCGAACGGGGATTTAATCATGCGCAATGCACCCAATACGGGTGAGATGTCTTTGATCGGCACGCCAACATAGGTGTCATCCAAATAGTTGCGCACGATTGCGGGGATTGTATTGCGTTCGACCCAGACTTCAGACGGGTTTTCACCCAGCGCACTTGCAAGGGCGGCGCCCCAAGTGCGTGCGCCAAAGTCTTCCCAAACGCGTACATCGTCGACCCAAGTCATCTCGGCGACCATCTCGGATTCCATTAAAGGTGTGATGACGATCGGTTCGTCTTGTGCCTTAACTACAACCATGGATGGCCGACCAAATTCGATGCCAAGGTAGCCCCAGAAACCTGCGAGATAAGCCATCGAGCTTTCATCTGTGAATACGGCGCATTCGATGCCCTGTGCCTGCATTGATTGCTGCAGCGCGCGTGTGCGGTTCTTGGCTTCTTCGAGCATAAATAGATCCTAAAGTGAGAGGGCATTGTCGCTCTGAACGCTAGGTCGCGGCTTCGTCGTCTGTCAAATAAAATAGCGACAAAAATGGCCGGTTGGATTCGCTATCGGGCTGCGGTCACCAGGTAATATCGCTGATGAAATGTAAAAAAGGCGGGCCGAGGTGGCCCGCCTTTAGTAATCAACGTGAACGCAAATTACCCGAAGACGGTGGTCAATGCGTTGGATGTTGCTGTCACGATTTGATCAATGTCGTCTTTTGTCGCGATCAAAGCAGGTGAGTAGCACAACGTGTTGTTGCGCCCTGGAAGCGAGCGGTTTGTTGCGCCGATGATGACTGCGTTCTTCATGCAATCGCCAACAACCGCTTGGACCATTTTCTCTGCTGCTGGTTCGCGTGTTGTGCGGTCAGCGACCAGTTCAACGCCCAAGAACAGGCCTTTGCCGCGCACGTCGCCAATAACTTCGTGTTTGTCTTTTAGCGCGTTCAACTGGTCCTTCATGTAGTGGCCCATGTCGATTGTGTTCTGCAATAGACCCTCATCTTCGATGATGCGCATGTTTTCCATCGCCGCCGCTGGGCCAGCAGTACAGCCGCCAAAGGTTGAGATGTCGCGGAAGTAGTTCATGTTGTCCTCAGTCGGGTCCATGAACATGTCGAACACTTCGTTTGTGGTCACGAGGCACGAGATAGCGGCGTAGCCAGAGGCCACACCTTTTGCCATTGTCACCATGTCTGGCTGGATGCCGTAGTGCTGATAACCGAACCATGTGCCTGTACGGCCAACGCCACACACAACTTCGTCGATGTGAAGCAGGATGTCGTATTTTTTGCAGATCTCAGCTACGCGCGGCCAGTAGCCTTCTGGGGCTTCGATCACGCCACCACCAGCGGTCACTGGTTCAAGGCAAAGTGCGCCAACGGTGTCGGCACCTTCGCGCAAGATGATCTCTTCGATCTGATTCGCAGCCCATTCACCGTAGTTCTCAACAGGTGCGCCATCTTGTTCGTGCTTGCGGTACTCAAGGCAGTGCGGCACGCGGATGAAGCCCGGAGTGAATGGACCGTATTGTGCGTTGCGCTCGTCTTGGCCACCTGCGGACATGGTTGCGATTGTTGAACCGTGGTAGTCGCGGTCGCGGTAAAGGATCTTATGCTTTTTGCCGCCGTATTTTTTGTGGGCGATTTGGCGAACTAATTTAAAGGCTTTCTCGTTCGCTTCTGAGCCGGAGTTCGCGTAATAGACGCGGTCCATGCCTGGCATCTTCGAGATTAGTTTTTCCGCGAACAATGCGCCGGGGATCGTGCCGACTGTGCCGCCGAAAAAGTTCATCTTAACAATGGCGTCGCGCACTGCGTCGCCCATTGTTTCACGGCCGTAGCCTATGTTTACTGTCCAAACGCCACCAGCAACCGCATCAAGGTGTTCGATGCCTTTTTGGTCCCAAACACGCATGCCTTTGCCTTCAACGATGATTTTCGGGTCAGCACCGGTGATAAATTGCTGATGCTGGCTGAGGTGATGCCAAACATTTGCGCGATCCGCTTCGATGACGCGGGTTAGGTCATTTTCGTTAAACGTGCCGTCCATAGCGGATGCTCCATTGTTTTATGCTAATTTCATGAAATCAAGGCAGAGTCGCGCCTCGTTTTCGGTAGATGACAGCGTTTCCATCTCGACCAGTAGGGCCAGTTGTATTTTCCATATGAGGCCAGAATCTAACAAGGTTTGATGGTTTAAAAGCGACAAAGTGCAAATTATCACAAGTTATCAAAGGGGGAGTGTCGTTTTTTGCAGCAGAGTGAACGCAAATGTTCAAATTATATTTTCAAAATTAAAATAAAAACCGTTGATCCCTAAGCGAATTTCGAGTGGGATCACGACATTGCCCTGGTCCCATATTGAAGTTTGGGACGAGGCTGCGCATGGTGCCATGATTACCTGCGCTAAATAACGAGCATCACACAATGTGGTGCCACAACGGGAGAATAAAATGACTTTGAAATCGAAATTGCTGGGTGCTGTAGCTGGCGTTGCTATGATCGCTGGTGGTCAAGCTGCGACTGCAGGCGGCCACTCTGAAATCACAGTAGCGTACTTCCTTGAGTGGCCAATGCCATTCCAGTTCGCCAAAG
>Ga0233426_10003361_pt1 | contig 12722 bp, 9 predicted proteins | sample SI_118_April2016_6_FD_179875 | JGI IMG/M metagenome (GOLD analysis project Ga0233426, IMG submission 179875) | Seawater microbial communities from Saanich Inlet, British Columbia, Canada - SI_118_April2016_10_MG | ecosystem: Environmental > Aquatic > Marine > Inlet | place: Canada: British... | reverse complement strand
AGCTAGATAAATTACGATTTATGATAGTTATTTGACACACAATAATTAGATAAATGTTAGAGTTTGATTTAATTCTTCGCTCATTTATTAAAAAGTTATTAATGTATCTATCATTTACTGATATTTTTGACCTATTTCTGAGGTTTTTAGCTGTAGGCCAGCTTTCTTTACTATGCCATTACATATTATCAAAAAACCAAAATTTAACCTCTGCTCTTGCCGTTTCGGTTAATATTTGTTTATGTGCATACCTTTTACTCACAGCCCCTATTCCTGACCATTATTATGGCGCATTAAGAGGTATACTTTTATTTTTCACAGAAGTTGCACCATATTTACTTTGGTTGCTCGTTTTATCACTTTTCAAAGATGATTTTCAACCAATAAAATGGCCCACTTGGGTTAAATTTAGCATTGGGTTGATGTTACTTTGGTTTATATATTTTTTTGGCTATATCAAAGGAAGAGGAAGCTTTCATCAAGTTAACCATGCAATAGAACTCTTGTTTATCATACATATTGTTTATATTACCGTAAAAGAGTTTCCTGACGATTTAGTTGAAGCGAGGCGAAATGCTAGGGTAATAACAGTAATTTATACTTGTATATATTTAAGTTTGATCTTGCTGCTTGAGCTAGCTGATACAGGGTTAAGAGATTCATCAATGTTTAGTTTATTAAACGCTAGTTTTGTTTTAGTTTCTATTTCCTTTTTTAGTTGGCACTATTTTAATAATAGGTTCACCGAGAAACCTAAAGTAGTGTCAATTGATAACATAACAAATGCTAAAATCTCTTCACCCACTATTCCGTTAGTTTTTAAAAAAGTTCACCAACAATTAGAGCAATTAATGCTAGATCGCTTTTATGAGGAAACCCAGTTATCTATTAAGCAATTAGCAAATAAGCTTCAAGTACCAGAGCATCAATTACGTGAATTAATCAATAAACATTTAGGTTTCAGAAATTTTTCAGATTTTTTAAGTAGTTACCGAATTCCCGCAGCATGTGCACAATTTGAAGATATAACTTTGATTAGAAAACCAATTTTGACGATAGCCTTAGAATTGGGTTATGGATCAATTGCAACCTTTAATCGAACATTTAAAGCCCAAAAAGGCATGACACCTAAAGAATATCGCAATACATTTCAAAAATGATCAGTGTTTTTTAATATTGATAAGTTTTAATGAACTAAATTATTTAACATTTAAATATCAATTTCACATAGTAATTTAAATGTTAAAATTCACTAAAGTTAAAATAATTAGTATCTGTTTATTAGTCCCCCTGATCATATTAATTTGGCCTATTTATGATAGTTTGGTACACAAAAACAAAATAAGTTTTCTTCCTTTTTATCAATTCGATGAATTACCTAAAACTAGCCCTACCGATCAAATACTCTATCAAGAGAGATATGAGCAAGCAGCAAATAAAGCGTTAGATTTAATAACAGCACATAAAGTCGTTATTAATGCGCCAGCGATTTCAGCTGCCGTTGCTATTGATGGCAAATTAGTTTGGGCGGGTGCATCTGGTTGGGCAGATATAGAAAATGAAACGCCGGTTACGACAAATACGCAGTTTAGAATAGGCAGTACCTCCAAAGCACTCACAGCAACAGGACTTGCTAGAATTTTTGATGACAATAAAATCGATCTTGACAAGAAAATATCATTTTATATGAAGAACCTGCCAAATGATAATTGGGAAAATATCACTAGCCGTCAACTTGTTTCACATATGGCTGGCCTACCACACTATAAACAAAATAATGATTATTTGGGGTTATACAAAACGATTACGTTGTCTAATCGATATGAACAAGTTGAAGACTCTCTTGCGATCTTTGATAGTAGCGACCTTTTATTTGAGCCGGGTTCACAATTTAACTACTCAACGCTTGGTACTGTTTTACTCAGTGCAGTAATGGAGAGTGCGGTAAATACTCCTTATCTTGAATTCATGAAAAAACAAGTATTTGACCCGCTTAAAATGAACGCAACAATGGCTGAATTTCAAGGAGAAAACGCCAAAAACTTAGCAAAGTTTTATTGGAATAATAGCGGAAGTTCAAATCAAGTTAGAGAATGGCGCAATGTTGACCTTAGCCATAGATTAGCTGGTGGCGGTTATATATCGACCTCTTCAGATCTTGTTAAAATGGGAAGCGCTTTCTTAGACAATAAGTTTGTCTCAGCAAAAACACGAAAAATTTTCTGGACTCCACAAACATTACCTGACGGTAGTGAAACACCTAATGGCTATTCATTAGGCTGGCGTGTTTTGACAAGAAATATTGACCCTGAAGTTGGAGAGATAACCTTTGCTAACCATGGCGGTGTTTCTAGAGGTGCACAAAGTTGGCTAATGGTAATACCTAAACATAACATATCTGTTGCGGTAAATATTAATTCAAATACTAAAGTTTTTTGGGATTTTGGCAAAGTTTCTATGGAAGTTTTGAGGCCCTTTTTGCTGGCAAAAATCAGCATGGATCAAAAAGTCCTCATCACACAATCTAATACTTTATTGGGTAACTAATTTATGATTTTAATAAGTTTTACATTAACTAAAACCACGGCTTTCATACTATATAAAGGCAAAAAATTCATAGGGACATTATTGTATTTCAATAGACTATTCATGTGGTTAAGTCGAATAAATAGTAATTCTACCTATACCACGTAGTGGACTTGTAAATAGTAGGTCGCCAGTTCGACCCCGTTAGTCGGCACCATTTATTCCCAATTGAACAAAAAAACCTTAACAGCAATGTTAAGGTTTTTGTTCGTCTGTAAAATAAAAATCAACAGTAAGTTAACCCCTTGTGGGTTTGTATTGCTAGCTTACTTGAAGCTTTTTAATGGCTTTACTTATGTATTCCCTTATTTCTTTTTTGCCCTTTTTCTATTAGATTTTTTAGTCTGCTTCTTTTTCTTGGTTTGCATAGGCGTATTTGAAAACTCTTTATGAAAAGGCTGTTCTGTAACAACAGGAATAACTTGCCCTATGCTATTTTCAATTATCGTTAATTGCCTAATATCATTTTCGACAACAAATGAAATGGCCATTCCACTTTTCCCAGCACGAGCAGTTCGCCCTATACGGTGTATGTAGTTTCTTGGGTCTTCAGGAAGGTTATAGTTAATGACTAATGTAATATTAGAAACATCAATGCCACGAGCAGCAACATCGGTTGCCACTAATACTCTTAAATCAGAATCTTTAAAATTTTGTAACGCTTCCTCCCTAACCGCTTGTGTTTTACCACTATGAAGGCTAGCGGCAGGTATTGAAGCTTTTTCTAGTTCTTTAACAATAATGTCAGCGCCGTACTTTGTTTTGCAAAAGATAAGCACTTTTTTATAGTCAGGGTTTGTCAGGATATTCAATAGTAAAGGTACTTTATTGGATTTTTCAAGGTGGTATACACTTTGATTAACCAAGTCGATAGTTACCGTTTGTGCAGCAATTTGAACCTTGGTAGGGCTTGTTAATATCGCTTGTGCAAGTATTTCTATTTCAGCCGGCATAGTCGCTGAAAACAACAATGTTTGTCGATTCTTTGGTAGTTTAGATATGATGTTTTGAACATCTCTAAAAAAACCCATATCAAGCATGGTATCTGCTTCATCTAGCACAAATACTTCTAACGCTTTAAAATTGATATCGCCTGTTGCAATTAAATCCAGTAGCCTTCCTGGAGTGGCCACTAAAATATCAAGTCCAAGGGCTATAGCGTCAACTTGACCTTGCCTACCTACACCACCATAAAAAACCTTTGTTTTAAGCCCTAAACCATCAGCGTAGTCATCAATATTTTGCATTATTTGTGAGGCTAGCTCTCTTGTGGGCGTTAGTATGAGCGAACGCGTACTCTTAGCCTCTACCTCTTTTTTATTTCGGCCAAAATTATTGATGATAGGCAAAGAAAAGGCCGCAGTTTTTCCTGTTCCCGTTTGCGCAATCCCTAGAAGATCATGCCCTTTAATAAGCGCAGGGATACATTCTCTTTGAATCGGTGTGGGCTGTTTATAGCCTTTAACATTAAGCTGTTCAATAATCGACTCTAAAAGTGAAAGTGCTTTAAATTCTGACATGCTATCTCGGTATTCTTTAATCAATAGCCATTATTGTAACAGAATGCTCTTACAGAATGCTTTAACATACTTAAGACGAATTCAAAGAGATCATAGGAGAGAATATTTTTGATTTAAGAACAGAGCCTAAAAGGTACCATTCCTGAAAATTTTAGATGCAAAAGAAACAAGGACAAAAACTAAAATGATACTTTTCCCTTTTTATCTATCAACTAACTCGATAGAATCATCTCCTTTTTATGAGAGGTAATGGTCGTGTTTGCTCGCGTTTATTGTATTTTTTTCCTTGCTTTCTTTAGTTCGCTTTCTTCGGCTAATACACTCTTTGATTTTAATAAAGAGTTTTCGACTCATGTTGCCCATGAACTCAAAAATTATAGCATTCCTGGTGCTGCATACGTTATTGTAAAAAACAACAAGGTTGTTGCACTAGAAACATTTGGTTATACCGACAAAGCAAAGTCTCAACGTATTGATAAAAATACTATATTTCGTTTAGCTTCAGTATCAAAAACCTTTGCATCAACAATTACAACGATGCTCGCGCAAGAGCAAGTACTTAATTTATCAGACCCTATAACTAAATATGTTCCACACTTTTCTTTAGCAAAAGACGGTGCTGCTGAGCAAATCCAACTCAAACATGTGTTAAGCCATTCAAGTGGACTAATACCAAATGCCTATGACAACTTACTTCACGAAGACTGGAGCATGGATAAAATCATCGGGCGTTTTAATCGTATAAATCCAATTTGTCAGCCTGAGAAGTGTTATGGCTATCAAAATATAATTTATGGTTTATTACAACCAGCTATTGAAGTTAGTCAAAATAAACGCTACTCAACTTTACTGGAAGAGAGGATATTTAAACCTCTAAAAATGAAGGATAGCTCTGTTGGTATAGAAGGGTTCACGCAACAACTAAACACGGCTAAACCTCATGTACTAAGAAATGCTTCGCTAACAGGCAAAACAGATGAGCACGGTAATAAAGTAAAGCAATATACTTGGCGTAAAGTGAAAGTTGAACCCGATTTTTATAACGTTGCTCCTGCCGCAGGGATTAACTCGAGCATTAATGATTTAGCCCAGTGGTTAATTGCAAATTTAGGACACAACCCTAAAGTATTATCCCCTGCACTTATCAATGAAGTAACGACACCAAGAATTAAAACCAAAAGAGATTTAAGAAGAAGGTTTTGGCGAGATTATTTGACTGATGCACATTATGGTTATGGATGGCGGATATACCAATTGGAAGACACAGAGGTAATATATCACTCCGGTTGGGTCGAAGGCTTTAGAGCGGATATAGGCTACTCTCCCCATTCAGGTATTGGTTTTGCCATACTATTTAATGCTGAGTCTAATGCCATCAATCAAATATCTAGTCGATTTTGGTCTCAAACACATAAGCAATTAAGCTCACTAAGAAGCGTGAAAGACTTGTAATCACTCTCTCATTTAATTGAGCAGTATTCATTGGCACGCTTACCATTCATTCAATCTTTAACTTAAGTTAGGGGCTTTTTGTCTCTGTTTTTAATAAAATACATGGTTGATTTTTTACAAACGCAATCATGCATGTCACACTTGTTGTTTTATCGACATCGTCTAAGCAACTAATCTTATTTAATGGAAAATCTAAATTTAGTTAACTTAATTCAAGCAGGAATTATTACCGTAGGTATTTTAGGTGGCACATTGCTATGGTTAACTAAAACCAAGGAGTTTAGAGGTATATCAGCGCTATTATTTTGTAGCTCATTCTCCGCGTGCATTAACATTTTAGAAGAGTCAGGACTTACTCGAGATTTATACTTAATTAGCCCCGTTTTTATTATGCTATTTGGCCCAGTGATATATTTAGCCGCTAAGTTACTTATTGAAAAAAAACTAACAATAATTCAGTCATTGCATTTATTGCCTATCTTTCCTTTTTTATTTTTTACTTCTTACACCCACATTGTCATAGGTTTAGGCACTATATGGCGCTTGGTATATGCTCTATTAACTATATTAATGCTCTTAAAGTACAAACGTTCCTTAGATGATGAGCGTTCTGATTCAGATGACTTTTCATTAAACTGGTTAATTTGGATCTTAGGCGTTACCTCAGTGTTTAATCTGATTGACCTACTTCGATTAAATATTCAACAAACGATTCCTTTTTCACTCAACTTGCTTGGACAAGGTGTTAACAACGCTGTTTGGTTAGTTGCAGCCATGATAATCATCATCAAATTGCAATTAGTATCAAAAATTCCCACAAAAGCAGATAGTGCTGATGATCCTAGCGATAACACTACTGATGCATATAATTCAATTTTTGAAGAGCTAGATGATTTAATCAAATCAAATCAATGGTTTCTCAAGCCTCGCTTAACACTTAGTGATGTTAGTCATTTGACAGGGCTACAAACAAGAGATATTTCTCGGGCGATAAATATAGTCACTGATAAATCATTCAATGAATATGTAAATAACTATAGAGTTGGCTTTGTTTGCGCCTTACTAGAAAAAAACACACAAAAATCCTTAACAGACATTTATGCTGATGCAGGATTTAGCTCTAAGGCATCGTTTAATAAGGTTTTCAAACAAATAACAGGTGCAACGCCTTCTGAGTTCAAGTCTAGAAATAACGTCTAAAATCAAGATAGTAATCGTCTAAAAACATGTAATTGGACGACAATGCGATAGATACACCTTAACTTCCTGATTCAAATATTAGGGAGTTAACTATGAAAATTATCGCACTACTTTTACTGACATTACTTGTATCTTGCAGCACAAGCGTCATTAAAAAGAAACAGGGCACCAACAGCTTTATTTTAAGTAACGTCAATATAGTTGACGTTGAAAACCAAACCATTATTCCTTCTAAAACAATTATCATAAAAAATGGAAAAATTGATTCAATAACGGATAAATCATCCCCCTTAACCAACCAGCAACTAGAAATTATTGACGGAAAAAGCGGCTTTATTACGCCAGGCCTCATAGATATGCATGTGCATATGTACGAAAAAGCAGCCTATATATTAACCTTAAGTCACGGTGTGACGCATGTTCGAATTATGAATGGCGTGCCAAAACACCTAACATGGAGAGACAACATTGCTGCCGGTAAACAGGTTGGTAGTACCTCGACGGTAAGTAGCCCAATTATTTCAGGTTACAAAGAGGCTTATTTACATCATGGTGTTGAAACTGCCAAAGAAGCAAGAGCAGCAGTCAAAGAATATCATATGAAAGGTTACGACTTAATTAAAGCCTATGGAAACCTCAATGAAGTGGCGCTTTCTGCAATTGTTAATGAAGGAAAGAATTTAGGTATACCTATTGCAAAACATGGCCCGCATGCAACTGGTGACATGGCAGTTTCACAACTTAAAGGGTTTCAATCATTTGAACATATTGAAGATATTTATCAAGGTCCACTTAATTATAAGTTTGCACCAGAGAAACTGCCAGGAATAGCTAAAACCTTAAAAGCGACCAATGTCCCCATCACACCCACATTAAATATTTTTTATCAACTGACAAAACTCAGCCTAGAAAAAGAAGCGTATTTAGCAAAAACATCAAAACACTACACCTCAGATATCATTGCAACTGAAACATCCTCTAACCAGGTTAAGCGTTGGTTAAAATCGTCGGAGAAAATGGCAACTCATAATCAGAAAACATTGAAATTTCTTCAGCATATTACAAAGGTTTTTCATGAGCACGGTATCCCTTTAATGGTTGGTTCAGATTCTGGTGTATTACTTTCACCACACGGTTTAGCTACTCATAATGAAATGCGATTGTTAAAGAAAGCAGGACTTAGCACTTTTGACATATTAGCCGCTGCAACAATCACCCCAGCAAAAGCACTTAATTTAGATAAACAAATAGGTGAAATCTCAGTGAACTATAACGCAGATTTTATTTATTCATCTACTAACCCAACACTGAATCTATCCGTGTTAAAAACGCCAGAAGCAGTAATAAAAAATGGTCATTGGTACTCAAGAGACACTCTTAATGCCATGAGAGATGAAGCCATTGATTCGAGAAGCTTTTGGGAAGAGTTCTTTTTACTACTTGAAGCTTTGTAAAGATACTCACGGACTATTATTGAAACTTAACGTGTTATTCATGGTGCAAACGACTCTATCTGAGGTGTAGAAATCATCAGTCATAAACTTTGAAGGTTTAAAGTCTCTCAGTAATTTGACTCTTTAAGTTACTCTAACAATTTTTTAGGCTCTGGCACTAGTGGACCCTAGCCATTATGCCAGATACTGATGAGCATTTTTCTCATGATGAATTTAGCAAGATAATTTTTATGTAAAAATAAATATCACCATAAACTGTTACATTACCACGATTGTTATGTTATAACATAACAATCGTTTTCATTACCTAAATACAACGAAACTTCCAGTCATTAAAAACAACCAATGTATTCCATAGGAGTAGGAAGAATGCAGAACTCATCAATAAATAAACATGCCTCTGTATTAACGGATATTTATCAAGAAAAAATAAATGTTGCTATATGGCAAAACCAGTTGTCAGATTCAGTTATCAATGACGTCAATAATATAATGGAAAACGCTAGCTCACTTCGTGTAATAACAGCTTCTAAACCTGATGAAGTTATTCAGCATTTAATCGAAAGCGAACCAGCACTGAATGAGAAAAAAGATTTTTGCAAATACATAGTTCTGCTAACAGATATGTTCTCTACATTATTTGAAATAAACCGAGTAGGACTTCGCCTCACAATATTAGACCGAGCCATGTGCCCTAAATTCCATGTAGATAAAGTCACTTGTCGTTTAGTAAGTACATTTTCGGGGCTAGCCACAGAGTGGTTACCTCATGAAAAAGTTGATCGTTCTAAGTTAGGGGCAGGAAGTTTAGGGATTGAAGATGAGAAGTCGGGGATTATGCAAAGCAACAAAGATATACAACTTATGGCCACAGGTGATGTTGCCTTATTGAAAGGAGAAGGCTGGTTTAACAATGAGAATGCTGGAGCAGTTCACCGCTCTCCTGCTTTAGCAAATAATGACAGGCGTTTAGTATTAACTTTAGATGTAATGGATTAATTCATTGTGAAAATTAAACAATTACACTCCCTTCTAAAATTAGCAGAGCAAGTATGCCTAAAACAGAATAGCCGGTTAACACAAAAGAGACGTGAAGTGTTAACCCTACTATTACATGCTGATAAAGCTTTATCAGCTTATGAATTGATGGATTTATTTAAAGTACATTTTAATAAAGTACTCTTAACGATGACGGCATATCGCACTTTAGAATTTCTTGAAAGTGTGCAATTGGCTCATAAATTAAATATCGCCAATAAATATATTGCTTGCGCACATATAGGTTGCGGGGTTGCTCATGAGTTACCGCACTTTTTAATTTGTCAGCAATGTTTACGTGTCGATGAATTGAGTAATGAACTGCCTAATAACCTGAGTGATATAACGAACAAAGTTGAACAAACAGGATATCAATTATTTTCACCACAAATAGAGTTAAATTGTATTTGTAAAACTTGCCTTTCGGCAGAAAATTAATCTCAAGTGTTTATTCACTTCATACTTTATAGGTTTCTAAATGAAATTTTTCGCTAATTATCTTGATAAGTCTGCAATGACTCTGTCAACATTATGTGTAATACATTGCTTAGCATTCCCCCTATTAACGGTTTTATTGCCAAACCTCGCAACTAATTCACTTAATCAAGAGTTCTTTGATATCGCAATGGTAATTTGCGTATTACCAATAAGCATCTATGCACTTACAATGGGTTATAAAAAACATATGAAATATTCTATTGCCATAACAGGTTCACTTGGGTTGTTAACACTAGTCGCAGCGCTATTTTTTGGTGAAAAAAACTTAGGTGAGATAGGTGAAAAGTTATGGATAGTGATTGGTTCGGTTATTATCGCCTTTGCTCACTTTAGAAACTTTCAACTTTGTCAGCAGTCTGACAAATGTTCATGCTAACGAATTTTAAGTACGGCTTAATTAAAATCTAAAAGGTTGAACAATGTTAAAGAATAAATAAAAAATTATGTATAAAGCAGCTATTTTTATGCGAAAATAAATCAGGTCACCGTGAAAATAATAAACACTATTACAATTATGCTAACCATGAAAAAAATTGTATGTGGCTAATGAATAATAATGAGCAATCACTCATCGAAATTTACACAACAAGCAACACCGTTTACTTTAAAATGTATATAATTTAATAACACAAAACATAAGAAATGGAACCAATGAATATTAATATAAGAAAAGCTTTTGCTTTATTACTTTTGCCGCTTGCTATGACGTCATCAGTCAATGCTTCTGCAATAAAACAAACAAAAGGCGATTTTGAAGATAAATTTCGTCAATTAGAGGAAGTACTTCCTACACCTAACGTTTATCGTAACGCCTCAGGGGAGCCTGGCGAAAATTATTGGCAACAACGCGTTGACTATAATATTAAAGTATCACTTGATGAGGAAAAACGTCGTTTAACTGCCAGTGAGAAAATTACTTACCAAAATAACTCTCCCTACAAATTAAAGTACTTATGGGTACAATTAGATCAAAACATTTTCAAAGATGACTCTATTGCTAATGCGGCAAATAACTTTGGTGGTATTGGTCGTCGTGGCCCATACACGAAAACCGGTGATGCTGAAACACCCGCAAAAATTAGTCTCGGAGAGTTACGTCGTCAGCAATTTATGGCTGATAACGAATTAGGCTACGAAATCAGTGCGATCAAAGATAGTAGAGGCAATAAGCTTGACTTTACCGTTGTAGGTACACAAATGCGAATTGATCTACCTCAACCATTAAAATCTGGGGGTTCAGTTAAGTTCTCTATAGATTTTGCATTCAATATTGTTGAAGAAGATGCTGTTTCAGCGCGTTCAGGTTACGAACATTTTGAAAAAGATGAACGTGAAGGCGGTAACGACATATTTTTACTTGCTCAATGGTTCCCTCGTCTTCACGCATTTACAGATTACGAAGGTTGGAATAACAAAGAATTTTTAGGTCGTGGTGAATTTACGCTAGAGTTTGGTGACTATGAAGTAGCGATTGAAGTTCCTGCTGATCATATTGTCAGTTCAACAGGTGTATTAACTAACCCTAAAGATGTCCTAACTAAAACACAGCGTAAACGTTTAGAAAAAGCTAAAACGGCAAAACGCCCAGTATTCGTTGTAACTGAAGAAGAAGCTTTAGAAAACGAAAAAGAAGGCACTAACAAGCGTAAAACGTGGAAGTTTAAAGCAGAAAATGTACGTGACTTTGCTTGGGCTTCTTCACGTAAATTTATGTGGGATGCAAAAGGGTATAAGCAAGGTGGCGATGATATGCCATTTGTTATGGCGATGTCATTCTATCCTAAAGAAGGTGGCGAACTTTGGAAGAAATACTCCACAGAGTCTGTTATCCATACAATGGATGTTTACTCTCGCTATTCCTTTGATTACCCTTACCCAACAGCACAGTCGGTAAATGGCCCTGTAGGTGGCATGGAATATCCGATGATCACTTTTAATGGTCCACGTACTGAATTGCAAGATGATGGGTCTCGTACCTATTCTCAGGCTGAAAAACGTTTCTTAATTGGTGTTGTTATTCACGAAGTGGGTCACATTTACTTCCCTATGGTTGTTAATTCGGATGAACGTCAGTGGACATGGATGGATGAAGGTTTAAACAGCTTCTTAGATGGTGTTGCTGGTCGTGAATGGGACCCTACAATTCCTTGGGGTGTGGAACCTCGTGATATTACTGGTTACATGAAATCTCAAAACCAAGTACCAATTATGACACAGTCTGATAGCGTTTTACGTTTAGGCCCCAATGCTTACACAAAACCTGCTGCCGCACTTAACATTTTACGTGAAGTCATTTTGGGTCGTGAATTATTTGACTTTGCTTTCAAAGAATACTCTGAGCGCTGGCAGTTCAAGCGCCCTACCCCGTCTGACTTTTTCCGCACAATGGAAGAAGCCTCAGGTGTTGATTTAGATTGGTTCTGGCGTGGGTGGTTCTACTCTACAGATCACGTTGATATTTCAATCGATAAAGTGTATCAAATGCGTTTAGATACTCACAATCCTGATATTGATTACGCCCGTTTACGTCAAATTGAAATGGATAAGCCTTCTTCATTATTTGTTGAACGTAATAAAGCAGAAGGTAAAAAATTATGGGTTGACCTTAACCCTGATGTAACTGACTTCTACGACGAAAATGACCGTTTCACTGTTACGAATAAAGAGCGAAACAAGTACAATAAATTCCTAAAAGGTTTAAAGCCTTGGGAACTAAAGACTCTAGAGCGTGCAGTTAAAGAAGATAAAAATTATTACGTATTAGAATTTTCAAATGTTGGCGGTTTAGTCATGCCTATTATTTTAGAGCTGACATATAAAGATGGTTCTACAGAAAGCCAATATATTCCTGCTGAAATCTGGCGTCGTACGCCTAAAAATGTGCGTAAATTGATTGTAACTGACAAGGGAAAAGAGCTTGCTAGCGTTGTCGTTGATCCAGGTTGGGAAACTGCTGATGTTGACGTAGAAAACA
>Ga0233426_10003358_pt1 | contig 12726 bp, 14 predicted proteins | sample SI_118_April2016_6_FD_179875 | JGI IMG/M metagenome (GOLD analysis project Ga0233426, IMG submission 179875) | Seawater microbial communities from Saanich Inlet, British Columbia, Canada - SI_118_April2016_10_MG | ecosystem: Environmental > Aquatic > Marine > Inlet | place: Canada: British... | reverse complement strand
AGTATTGGGACTGGCGAAAGGAGAATGAAGAGTTGCTAGGGTTTAAATCTAATCTTGTAGCTATACACTCATAAATATAGGCGTTTTGGAGAATGGGAATTTACAGCAAAATTTGGACTTGATCAAAGTTGACAACTTGTAAAAAATAGTTAATATTCATATTGTTAATATTTAATGGAGAATTGTTATGCCAATGCCAAGATCGACTTCACCATCTGGGAACGGTGATAGCCTTAAAGGACGTGGCAATTTAAATGCGCAGCAAAATAAAGCTGGTATTATAGTTGGAGGAACGGCAATCACTGAGTCATCAACAAGTGAAGGCTCTATGGCTGCGCAAACCGACGACACGATTGTTACGGAGTTTGACGTTGGCTCACCTAGCGCTACATCATTGCCTGTTAAGGTACCAAGACCTCTTACTAATAATTATAGTTCTTCCAGTAGTCCCTTATTTTTTACTCCTGAAGAAGAAGAAAGGGCAAAAGTAATTAAAGAGTCACTAGCCAAGATGAAAATAGCTAGTGAAGCTAGTGAAGCTAGTGAAGATAGTGAAGCTAGTGAAGCTAGTGAAGATAGTGAAGATAGTGAAGATAGTGAAGATAATGGGCTAAGTGAAGATGAATCGGACCTAATCTTCCCATTAGAGATGTAAAGTTTCTATCTTTTCATGTATTATTGATACTCATACCAAGTATTAAGTTTTTCAACGAGTACCTCCACACCCTGCTTTTTCAAGGATGAGAAAGCTTGTATACTGACCAAATCCTCAACCGGCTTGTAATGCCGCTTCACTTCAAGTACTGCTTTTTGCATTTGACCGCGACTTAATTTATCAGCTTTGGTTAGTAAAATATGAACTGGCAGCCCTCTGTCTACAGCCCATTGCGCCATCATCTGGTCAAGATCTTTCAAAGGGTGTCGAATATCCATAAGCAAAATTAAGCCTCGTAAGCTTTGGCGTGTCTCCAAGTATTGAGCCAAGTGTCGCTGCCAATATTTTTTCACTTGCTGAGGAACCTTGGCATAGCCATAACCCGGTAAATCAACCAATCGACGATGTTCATCATCAAGAGTAAATAAATTGATTAATTGTGTTCGTCCTGGTGTTTTACTAGTCCTAGCCAACTGACGAATACCTGTTAAACAGTTTAATGCACTTGATTTACCGGCATTTGACCGACCAGCGAAAGCCACTTCATATCCGCTATCTTCCGGCAGGTGGTCAACGTTTGGGGCGCTCTTTAAAAATTGTGCTTGCGTGTAGGGATTATTTAATTTCTTATTCATGATAATAGAGGTCACTTTCAATTTGCAGAATATCTTAAAGACAGTGTACCATTAAATTTGACCAAACCAATGAGCCAACAATGAGAAAAATTGCGTTCTTACTTTTGTTTAGCGGTAGCATTCTATGTCATGCCGCAGAAAATGAAGCCTTAAACCAAGACAAATCAATAGCATGTGTTGCATGCCATGGTGCAAATGGGGTAAGCCCAAGTCCTGAGTGGCCTAATTTAGCTGGACAACACAAAGAGTATTTAATTAAACAAATGACGTTATTTAAAGAAGGTAAGAAGCGTAACAACCCTCTTATGGTTGCACCAATGGCTAACTTAACTTCACAAGATATTTCTGAGCTTGCTGACTATTACTCAAAGCAACCGCTTGCTAAGCTTTCCACACCAAAAGAATACCTAAAAAAAGGTGAGCAGTTATATCGAGGTGGCGACTTCAGCAAACATATCTCTGCCTGTATCGCATGCCATGGACCACGTGGGCTTGGCAATCCCCAGGCGAATTTCCCAGTTCTTTCTGGGCAGCAGCCAATGTATACCATACAGACACTTGAGGCGTACCAAAATGGTACAAGAACGTCTGACATGAATGAAATCATGCGTAATATATCCAAAAGAATGAGCAAAGAAGACATGGAAGCGGTAGCATACTATGTCTCGGGGCTTCATTAAGTTGGTATTATGCCCAATGATAAAGACAGATAACGAAACTTTTTTTGAAAAAAATTTAAACAAACTACAAATATGGTGTACAATAGCACCATGGTGTTTTTTGAATTCTTATAGAGGTGCTCACATGTTTAAACGATTTGTTCTCATTACTGCTTTAATATTAATGCCTACGCTAGCTCTAGCTAGCCAATATATCGAAGGAAAGGACTATGTGTTGGTTAAACCAATGGCTGACCAACCCCCAACAACAGGAACTGTTTTAGTAACTGAATTTTTTAGTTATGGATGTCCCTGGTGCTATAAAATTGAGCCTCAACTTAAGAAGTGGGCAGAAGAAAAAAATCCTCATGTCTCTTTTGATAAAATACCTGTTGTTTACAATAAAGACTGGGAATACTACGCCAAAGCCTACTACACGGTCCAGGCCTTATCTGAGCAAGACAAGGTTAGTCCTAAAATTTTTCAGGCTATTTTAAAAGATAAAAAGCGCTTAAATAGCAACCATGCCATGGTTGAATTTTTAACCCACAACGGACTAGATGGACGATTTGTTAAGAGCGCTTTTTATAATTCACCAAGTGTCAATCTAGAACTTACAAACAGCAAACGCATGATGATGGATTATAAAATTGCTGCGGTACCTGCTGTAGTGGTACAAAATAAATATAAAACCGACCTTAAAATGGCTGGATCTGAAGAGCGATTTTTTAAGATCCTGGATTATTTGGTCAATAAATCAACAGAAAAAAATGCCTAACACTGAATCACGGGGTTGCAGCTGGTTAATCTTCTGTAATCCCAGGGTTCTCCAAACTTAATATTCCTGTATTAAAGTCATAAGCAAACAACTCTGCATATCGACCCCAGTCTATCATTGTGCGCAATACTCTATCAGCTTCTTTCTCACTTAAATAATCCTCTAGTTTGCTTAGAAAGCGCTCTTCTGAAACCAAGTGCCGGGATTTTTCATCCAAGATTTTACGGATGTAACGCGCCAGAGGAACTTTTTCAAGCAGCTGTATAGCAAAGATTTGCTTACGCTCTTGTAAATCAGCCCCGGAGAATTCCTTGCCTAACTCAGTAAGCTGAACATCCCCATCTAATACTCGAGCAAAGCCTAATATTTCTAACGTCTCCAAAATGGGGAATAAGTCATCTATATTCATCATGAGCTCATCTGCAAGCTCAGGTAAGTCCATCCTGTCCTCGTATGAGCGCATGGTTTCAATTAATCCGGATAGTTCTGATGGCTCAACATCAGGAAGGCGATATCCCAGACCAATCTGTCGCTCTCGCACATGTCTGGCTTTTTCTCTAGGGCCCGTAGTCATAAGCGTATAAATTCTATCTACCAATGCTCGAAACTCAGAAGACTCCGCAACTCTTGGTTGGGGGAGGTTTACAGCTAAGTCAGAGCGAATATAGCCAGGATCACTACCTAATATAATGATTCTATCCGCAAGCATGGCCGCTTCTTCAATGTTATGAGTAACCAGTAAAATACCATTGGTATTGGTCTTTTTATCTTGCCATAATTCGAGCAAATCGGATTTTAAATTCTCGGCTGTCAGCACATCAAGTGCTGAGAAAGGTTCATCCATTAACAAAACATCTGGGTTGATAACCAAAGCCCTTGCAAAGCCAACACGCTGGCGCATACCGCCAGATAGCTCTTTAGGATAAGCGGATTCAAACCCATCCAAACCAATGATATCTATCGCTTCAATAGCCCTTTTGCGCCGCTCTTCACGACCAACACCTTGGGCTTCTAGTCCCAGCTCTACATTTTCCAAAACCGTAAGCCATGGCATCAAAGCAAAAGACTGGAAGACCATTGCAATACCAGGTACGGGTTGAATAACAGGTTTTCCCCTGTAACTTACCTCACCACTAGAGGGAGATATAAGTCCCGCAATGATACGGAGCAAGGTTGATTTACCTGAACCAGATTTACCCAAAAGAGCAACAATCTCGCCCTCTTTAAGCTCAAAATCAATATCTTTTAATACCAACAAGTCTTGTGATGCCGCTTTTTTAAAGGCCTTGCACAAGTTGGTAATTGAAATAATTGTTTCAGACATAACTCTCTCAATTTATATTAAAACGCTCTTCTGCTAAGCGGTATAATGGTCGCCACAATACATGGTTAAAAAATAAAACATACAAACACATCATTGCTGTGCCCAAGGCAATTTTGGGGAAGTCACCTTCAAGGGTGCTTGCTTGAATATACTCACCAAGACCTGTTGCTTTTAAAGTTGTATTACCCCAGCTGACCCACTCAGCCACAATGCTTGCGTTCCAAGCTCCACCGGCTGCTGTGATGGCGCCTGTTATGTAGTATGGGAATATGGCTGGAAGTGCTAACGTACGCCACCACTGCCAACCTTTAACGCCAAAGTTATCAGCAGCCAAAAATAAATCTCTAGGAATCATTGATGCGCCAGCTATGACATTGAAAAGGATATACCACTGAGTACCTAATGTCATTAATGGTGTCACCCAAATTTCAACATTTAAACTAAACGTCACAATCAAAATAACAAATAATGGATAAAATAAATTAGCAGGGAATGCCGCAACAAACTGGATAATAGGCTGAATTTTTTGAGCAAGCCTTGGCCTTCTCCCAATCCATACGCCAACAGGTATCCAAATCAAGGAGCTTAAAACAATTAAGACAATGACGCGTATTGATGTAATCGAACCTAGGAAAAATGCATGAACGATATCTTTCATACTTAACTCGGCTAAAATATATTGTAAAAGCCAGTAGCCGCCACTAACAATAACCGCCAAAACCAAGGTATTCCACAACCAATCCATGCTCTTTCTTTGCATGGGGTGTATATCCGTCCTTTTCCTAGCTTTTGGCTTGCTAAATAAAGGTGTATTCACAAAAGCATCACGTAATGCGCTAAGCCAGTCGTCAACATATTTCATTAGCCGACTTGAGCGCATCCAGTCAATCAACCATGACTTATATTCCTCTTCATCCGGCGATTGCTCCATCTTAAATTTTTCAGACCAAGCAATTAGCGGACGGAATAGAATTTGATCGTATAAAAAAATAACCACTACCATTGCCAAAATGGCATAACCAAGTGCAGGGAGATCGCTATGCTCAATCGCAAGCGCAATATAAGAGCCAACACCTGGCAAACGAATTTCTTGGTGGGAGACAACGATGGCTTCAGATAATACAACAAAAAACCAACTCGCAGACATAGACATCATTAGATTCCATAGCAAGCCAGACATAGAAAAAGGCACTTCAACTTTCCAAAACCGCTGCCACGCAGACAGCTGAAACATGGAGGATGCCTCTTGTAAATCGTGCGGCACCAATTTAAGGGACTGATAGAAACCAAACGTTATATTCCATACCTGAGCTGTAAAAATAACGAATATGGAGGCGCACTCTGGCCCAAGCATGCTGCCTGGAAAAAGGTGAATGAATCCGGTTACGGTAATCGCCAGAAAACTTAAAACAGGAACTGATTGTAAAATATCTATAGCAGGAATGATGATTTGCTCGGCTCGTTTATTTTTTGCCGCTAGCGTCCCAACAATGAAGGTAAACACAATAGAAAAAAACAACGCAATAAACAGCCGCAATACAGTTCTTGAAGCATAAAAGGGCAAGTGAGACGGATCTAGTGATATGGGTAATGGTTCACCAATAGAGTATGGGCTTGCCATTTGCTTTCCTGCCCATGCAAGAAAAAATAGCAGCGAAAAAACCAATATTAGTAGCAATAAGTCCCAGCGATTGACATATCGGGTAACATTTTCACGATTGGCAAAATATATACGATTCGTAGCCATACACCCCCCGTTTAAAGCAATGGTTAGGAGCTGTCTGAAAATTACTTCTTAGTCAAAACCTACATGGTAAAAAAAATAATTTGCAACCAGCCCTTTCAATTTAATCTATCTTACCGTTTTCTAGAAAGCCAACTTGTGTGCACCAAGCGCATAAATGCGATCAGACACATCAAGTGAAGGCAGTAACATTTGAGATTCTACACCATTTCGACGGCGGTAATGAAGTCATGTTCAAATTAATAAATATCAATGTTACCCAGCGATTAGCAAAAAGGACGAAGGGGCGGAATGTCGGTTACGTGCCAGTACTTGCAAATAGGCATTGTTCTGGTTAAGAATAAAGCGGGACTTATGCGAACCCTATAAGCTAATCTTTCATTATCAGAGGAAAACCATGAAATTCATCCGTCTAATTATGTTAAGCCTAATTTGGATATTAACGGCTTCACCATCATTTGCTGAAAGTGTTTCTCCAGCACAAACCGTATGGGTTAATGAAGCAATTGTTTCAACTTATACTTTCAATCATAAAAATTTTATCGAGCGCCAACGTAACATAGCCACCTATTTTACATCAGATGGTTGGATGGCTTATTCAAAAGCGTTGAATGAATCCAAGTTACCAGAAGCTGTTCAAAAAAATAATTATTTCGTTAGTGCTGTTGCCACAAACACCCCCACAATCAAAACCGTTGGTCCTAGCAAATGGGAAGCAACCATGCCTTTGTTGGTTGTATACAAAAACCCTCAATACCAACAAAAACAAACATTATCTGTAACCATTTCATTTCAACGCGCACCCAGTGGGCAGGGGGTTAGAGGGCTTGCCATCACACAACTTAATTCTACTGTCATCAAGCCTGCATGCAAATGCCCACCAAATGATACGCTTCCAGCAACCATTTCAACTGGCACTGATAATACGGACAGCAAAGACAACAAGCTGGAAGAAAATCAGCCCCAAAAGCAATGAAATTATAAAATTAAGCTTCCACGGCATCTTAATATCCAACACGGCGTTTTTAGGATTGCCTAGCTCATAATACACGTCTATAGATTCATTGTGCTTGTGCGCTTGGGCTACTTTATAAGCTAGTTTGCGCGCATACTTGCTGGCTGGGTTATTGTGGGCTGTATCAATAAATAAGTGCTCTCCTATCATTTCATTCCCATCAACTTCGAAGGTATATTGAATTTTAGGCCAAACCTGATGCCCTTGGGTGCTCCACTCACATGCTGTTATATGACCTGATGTCTTTATCCAGTTTTTTGTTCTATTTATCCTTTTTCTGACATATAAAAAATAACCTAACAACATCAATAAAAAGAGCAGCCATATTAAATCGGGGTAATCAAAGATTGTTTCTTTCACACGCGTCCTTTCCATTAAAACTTATTGAGTTAACCTTTGCTTAACCTGTTGTAATTGTCAACGTTATCTTGCTTTAATCTTAGTCATTTGAAGGATTACAGCATATTTTTATGGTGTTGTGACGCTGTAAATTTAATTGCCGCAAGCTTTATACCCTTGCCGAGTTATGACATCTCGGTATAATCAGAACACATCATTTAAGTGAAAAGAAGGACGTTTCATGTTGTCAAAAACCCCACTTCACGCGAACCATACCAAATTGAACGCTCGCATGGTTGACTTTCATGGCTGGGAAATGCCACTGCACTACGGCTCTCAGTTAAAAGAGCACCAGGTCGTCAGAGAAGATGCTGGCCTATTTGATGTGTCGCATATGACAGTTGTTGATGTGTTAGGCGCCGGAGGCAGACAGTTCCTCAGGCACTTATTAACAAACGATGTCGATGCGCTTGAACACACAGGCCGCGCACTATACACCTGTATGTGTAATGAGCATGGTGGCATTATTGATGACTTAATCGTCTATCAACGAGCACCGGATAATTATCGGCTTGTTCTAAACTCAGCAACAAGAGCCGAAGATTTAGCATGGATACGAGATACTATCCAAGGATTTTCAGCAGGTCTTCAAGAAAGAAACGAACTTTCAATGATAGCGGCACAAGGACCTGAAGCTATTAGAAAAGTCATGAAAGCACTATCCCCAGCACAAGCCGATGCTATATCGACTTTAACTCAGTTTGAATGCGTTGATGTTGATGGCTGGTTTTTTGCTCGCACTGGCTATACCGGGGAGGACGGGCTGGAAATCATAGTTCCTCAAGATGAAGTTTCTGCGCTATGGGACAAGCTTGTTTGCGAAGGCATTGAACCTTGTGGCCTTGCTGCTCGAGATACATTAAGACTAGAAGCAGGTCTTTTATTGTATGGACAAGATATGGATACAACAACCTCACCCTTAGAGTCAGGACTTGCATGGACTGTAAAACTGGAGCCTCAAGATAGAGACTTTATTGGCATGGGCGCATTATTATCCCAGAAACAACAAGGGATTAAGCGCAAGCTAGTCGGATTGACGCTGAAAGACCGAGCTATTATGCGTCCCGGACAACAAGTCTTTTTACCAGATGGGACCGTGGGCATGATCACCAGCGGCACCTACTCCCCAACACTTCAGCACTCTATTGCCTTGGCCCGTGTTCCATGCTCAGCAGGAGAGGAAGTAATGGTTGACATTAGAGGTAAGCAGTATAAGGCTCTCGTTGGCAAACCACGCTTTGTTAAAAATGGACAACCCCTTTGGGAGTCATAATGCAAAACCGTCCAAAAGGACAACTATAAGTATAAGGATGAAATCATGAGTAATTTACCTAAAGATCTTAAGTTTACAACGACCCACGAGTGGGCCTTATGTGAAGGCGATGAAGTAACCATCGGTATTACTGACCACGCCCAGGAGTTGTTGGGCGATCTTGTATTTGTTGATTTACCTGAAGTAGGAAACAAAGTTTGTGCGGGTGATGAGCTTGGCGTTGTTGAGTCAGTTAAAGCCGCGTCAGACTTCTATGCTCCGATTAGTGGAGTGATTATTAGTGTTAATCCGAAAGTATGTGAAGATCCAGCCCTTGTCAACCACGAGCCATATGACAAAGGATGGCTAGTAAAATTAAAACCAGACTCCCCTAGTGAATTAGATTCACTTCTTGACCTTGAGCACTATAAGCAAGAAATATCTGAGGAAGCTTAATCATGCCCTATATTCCACACACGAAGGAAGATACGGAAGAAATGCTCAGCAGCATAGGGGCGCCTGACATTTCTAGTTTATTTGATGAAATCCCAACGTCTCTTCAGCAAAGCGCCTTTGAACACATTCCTGATGGAATGAGTGAAATGACTATGCTCAACCATGCAAAGTATTTGTCTCGAAACAATGAGAATGGCATTTGCTTTATAGGTGCAGGAGCTTATGAGCACCATATACCCGCTGCTGTGTGGGATATAGCATCACGAGGTGAGTTTCTTACTGCCTATACCCCATATCAAGCCGAAGCCAGTCAAGGTACGTTACAACTGCTTTATGAATTTCAAACCATGATGGCTGAATTAACTGGGTTGGATGTGTCAAATGCTTCTATGTATGATGGCGCGACAGCACTTGCCGAAGCAGTGCTTATGGCAATCAGGATTCATCGCAGCAGTACAAGCAATCGAATTCTTCTGGTTGGCACCATTCACCCATTTTATAGAGAAACGCTAGAAACCATCGTTCAGAACCAACACATTGAAATCATCAATCTACCGTTTGACCCAGACACTGGCATCACGGCCATTCAAAGTTTAGAGCCCTACACCAATGAAGATATTGCAGGAATAGTCATCAATCAGCCTAATTTTTTTGGTTGCCTTGAAGAGGTTGACGCCATGTGTGATTGGGCACATGACAACGGCGTCATATCAATTGGTTGTGTTAATCCTATATCTCTTGGATTAATTAGCCCGCCCGGTTCTTGGGGCAAACATGGGGTTGATATTGCTTGTGGTGAAGGACAACCCCTTGGCTCACCACTTGCTTCTGGGGGGCCGTACTTTGGTTTCCTTTGCACCAAACTTGAGCATGTACGGCAAATACCTGGCCGCCTTATCGGACGTACGCTTGATAAAGAGGGTAAAATTGGATTCACCTTAACGCTACAAGCACGCGAACAGCATATTCGCCGCGGCAAAGCAAAGTCTAACATATGCACAAACCAAGGATTACTGGTCACTGCTGCCACCATTCATATGAGCCTCTTAGGTGAACAAGGCTTACAACAAGTCGCCCAAGCTTGTTTTAACAATACACATGAGCTGATTAAAGCATTAACAAATATAAATGGCGTTGATTGCGTTTTCTCTTCTCCATTTTTCCATGAAGCGCTACTAAAGCTGAATAAACCCGTTGATGATATATTAGAAGGGCTTCATCACGCAGGCATTGATGGTGGGTATGCTATAGAACCACACTTCCCACAGCTTCAAAATACACTTCTTGTTTGCGCCACTGAAATGAGAACACCCGATGAAATAAAACATTATGCCAAAACGCTTGAACAGTTGATGAATTAATGGAGAGGTAGTTGTTATGATCATTGTGAAATTAAATTACAAAGCACCACTCGAAGAGGTTGATAAATATCTTCAAGCACATCGAGAATTTTTAGACTACCACTACAAACAAGGGCTTTTTTTAGCATCTGGCCCAATGAATCCGAGAGTTGGTGGGATTTTAATCGCCTTAACTAAAGACAAAGCCGCACTAGAAAATATTTTGCAACAAGACCCATATAATTTGGCGGATATTGCAGATTATGAATATATAGAATTTACCCCGGTAAAACACCGAGATGAAATAAAAGACATGATACTCAGCACGGAAGGCAAGTTATGTTAATTTTTGACTACTCAAAAGAAGGCCGAAAAGCCATGGCTCAAGGGCCTTATCTTGAAAACCATTTCGAGCAACACCCCCTACCGGAATCATTCAAGCGAAAACACCCCGCTAAATGGACTTCTTGTTCTGAGCTACAAGTCGTTCGCCATTACACAAACTTATCACAAAAGAACTTCGGCATTGATACCAATTTCTATCCGCTTGGCTCTTGCACAATGAAATACAATCCAAGAGGGGTTCATAAGGCGGCATCTCTTCCAAACTTCGTGAATCGACACCCACTAGCAAAAACCGAATATAGCCAAGGATTTTTAAAGATATTACATGAGCTTCAAACCTATCTCTCGGAAATTACTGGCATGGCCGGCGTTTCTTTAACGCCTATGGCAGGCTCTCAGGGCGAATTTGCTGGCGTTGCTATGATTAAAGCCTACCATCAGTCTCGCGGAGAGCATCATAGAAATGAAATTTTAATACCCGATGCGGCTCATGGCACCAATCCAGCGTCTGCCGTAATGTGCGGATATAAGGTTGTAGAGATAAAAACAGCACCAGATGGCGACATTGATTTAGAGCAATTAAGACAAAAGGTAGGCCCCAACACAGCAGGCATTATGCTTACCAATCCTTCAACGCTTGGCTTATTCATGCGTCAAATTAAAGAGATAGCTGAAATCGTGCACCAGGCCGGTGGGTTATTATATTACGATGGCGCAAACCTTAACGCCATACTTGGCAAAGTAAGGCCCGGGGATATGGGCTTTGATGTGATGCACCTAAATCTGCATAAAACATTTGCAACACCTCATGGTGGCGGGGGGCCTGGTGCAGGACCGATCGCTGTCAACAAAAGGCTACTTCCTTTTATTCCTTTACCTGTCGTCAAGAAGTCTGATGATTATTACCGCTGGGCCACGCAGGCAGACTTCCCTCACAGCATTGGTAGGTTATCATGCTTTATGGGCAATGCTGGCATCTTACTACGTGCGTACTTTTACATCCGGGTATTAGGCAAAGAAGGTTTACATCGCGTTTCTGAGTATGCGACGCTAAATGCCAACTACTTGCTAAAAAAATTGGCCGACGTTGGTTATAAACTGGCATATCCAGAGCGGCGCGCAAGCCATGAGTTTATTCTAACGCTTAATCCAGAGAAAAAAGCGCATGGAATAACAGCAATGGATATCGCAAAGCGATTGCTCGACTATGGTTACCACGCACCAACAACATATTTTCCCTTACTGGTGCCAGAATGCTTATTGATTGAGCCGACTGAAACTGAGTCAAAAGAGACGCTTGATGGGTTTATTGACGCCATGGCCTCAATTCACAAAGAAGCCATTAATAATGGAACCCTCTTAAAAGATGCCCCAATTAGCATGCCAGTAAAAAGGCTCGACGATGTGAAAGCTGCCAGAGAGCTTGACTTAAACTATTACCAAACAGAATAACCGTGCACTTTTAACCCTCATTTTTATAGTGAGCTATTCGCTAAAATTGATAACTCACTATAAATATTGAAAAAATACTTTTCTTTGGTCGTAAAATAAGTTATAAAATGCTTGCGCTCTACTTATAACCTATTGAAAATATTGTTTTAACATAAGGTTTTTAAGCTCGATAGGTGCATTAGATTAAACAAAATTGGCGTTTGGCGTTGTATTAATTCATAACTTTATAGTTTTTCAAGGAGTGAAAAATGAATAGTAAAGTTTTTTCGCAGCGATTTAACCGAGAGCTTTCAATGTTAGGCTTCCCAGATGACATCAATGAAAAAACCAAAGCCGTTTCCAAAGTATTTGGTGTAACCAGACATTTAGCAAACTCCATGATTTTTGGCCATATCCTACCGCCAGGCGAACAATTAGATCAAATTGCGGAAATTTTAGAGGTATGCCCTGACTGGCTAGGTGGAAGGACTGAACGAAAAAAGGCCTATGCCCCACGTCAAGTTGCAACCGACGCATAACGTATGCTGATATATGCCCTTTTCTGCTCAGACACAAAGGGCATTAGCTAAACCTGAATACGTCACCAAAATAAATTAAAAAAACCTGATTACCTTGTAGACTCAATGTAATTAGGTTTTTTTATTTTTAAAATCGATCACCTATTGGGTGAAG
>Ga0233426_10003351_pt1 | contig 12736 bp, 12 predicted proteins | sample SI_118_April2016_6_FD_179875 | JGI IMG/M metagenome (GOLD analysis project Ga0233426, IMG submission 179875) | Seawater microbial communities from Saanich Inlet, British Columbia, Canada - SI_118_April2016_10_MG | ecosystem: Environmental > Aquatic > Marine > Inlet | place: Canada: British... | reverse complement strand
TCAGATAATTACTATTTAATGCTTTTTCAATTTTATTATGACATTCATTCAATTGAATCTGAACAATCTCAAAATTATCCAAATAATGATAATTACTAGTTAAGAGTTCAATATGCAAATCAACTTTCAGTACTGAATTACTTCTTTGTTGCTTGCTTAGTTTTTCAGAATGATTTGCCGTATCTTTATGATAAACAACCTGTCCGTATGAAGTTGCTTTATCAGTACCTACCTCTATTTTCACCAAATCATTTACTGAGGAATTTACTTCAAATCCATCAGAAGTTTCTACAACAACTTTATACAAGGAATTTACTTTAACAATAACCCCACTTTGCTTTTCCCTCTTAAAAAGGACCTTATCTCCAAGTTTAAAATTCATTAGTAATAGATTGAATGTCCAAAAATCTTACTATCTCTAAGCTCTATAGCTGGCATTGGAAATTTAAGAAAACCGAATGTATGCAAGATACTATTCAATGCTTTGCTTTTTGTTTTTATCCTTGTTAAGTCAACATCAAAGGAAAGTAGGTATTTCCTATACCTCTCTTCATCTCCTTTTTCTTGATAAGGATTAATCATATTATCACCACTATAACCCACTGCTAAATTTAACCAATTAGGGAATTCCTCTTGTTCTATGTTTAATAACGATTTCATATTAAAAGAAAGCCAATAAGTTTGTCCGTTATAATCCTTTAAAGCTCTTTCTAAATGATTACTACCCAATTGTTCAGGATTTTTATCTGCCCACCTTGAAGGCTTATAACTATACTTTAACTGTATTCTCTGCTCATTCCAAGCAAGCGCTTGCCCTATAGCCAAAAAAGAACCTGCAGTATTTGCAACTAAATCTCCTGATGATGCTCCCCACTGTTTAGAATGCCCGTCTAACACCTCAATAATACTTAAGAAAAAAGTACCTGTAAGCCCTCCATACCAAATTGCTTTCTTTCTGCTAAATCCTGCCCACTGATAAGCCTTAATTCCAGCAACACCACTATAGTAGGAAGTTGTCATATGACCAAACTTATCCATCTGTAGCCATTCCTCATTATCATTTATAAAATGAAAACTACTCTTAGGATAGTTAGCATACCAAAGCTGGTTTAAACTTACCAATGCCACAGTATAAGTAGCTACCTCTGAAATCAATAAAATATTTCTTTTTTTCTTATCAATACTATGTGGCATTTCAACATCCCAACCACCATTACCAACCTTAGGAATATTCCAATCCTGAGCTGATGAAACAATAAAAAATATAGAAAACAATATCAGAAACAGCTGTTTCATTTACAGAATAGTTGCCTTAGCATCAGCTAAAATATCAAATACCTTTTCCTGAGTTGAAGCTTCAGCATAAGTACGTAAAACAGGCTCAGTACCTGAAGGACGAATCATAAGCCAAGTATCTTCATCAAAGAAAAATTTAAAGCCATCAGTAGTATCAATTCTATCTACTTTATATTTTCCAAATTGTGTAAATTTCCCAGCTTTACAATCCTCAATAATTCTTAGTTTAGTATCATTATCAATATGCAAATCAATACGCTCAAAAGCAAAAGGACCAACAATTGCATATACCTCAGCAATTAAATCTTCTAAGGATTTTCCTGATTTTGCCATAAACTCAAACAAGATTAATCCCATCCAAATTCCATCACGCTCAGGGATATGACCAGTAGTAGCAATACCACCTGATTCTTCTCCTCCTAATAACACATCTTCCGTTACCATTTTTCCTGCAATATGCTTAAATCCAATCTGAACCGTTTCTTGTTCCAAACCATAATGCTTACACATTTGTTCTACTTTTACTGAGCAAGAAAATGCAGTTACCACCTTACCTTTCATTCCTTTATATTTCACCATATAGTGAATTAATAAAAGGATAATATGATGTGAATCAACAAAATTCCCTTTACTATCATAAAGTCCAATTCTATCGGCATCACCATCAGTAGCTAATCCACAATCCAACGCATTGTTTTTTATCAAATCAGAAAACTCTTGTAAGTTTCTATGAATTGGCTCAGGAGCAGTTCCTAAAAACCCTGGATTATCATCACAATGCAATAAAGTAGCACCTGGCATTAGGCGTTTTATAGCATTCATTCCCGCTCCAAACATTGCATCATAGGCAAAGTTTAAATCAGAATTGTTAATCGCATCCAAATCAAAGCTAGCTGCTGCATGTTTGCAATACATATCTTCCAAATCAACATAAACTACTTTACCTTCTGCCACTAAATCCTCCATACTAATGGCATTATAATCTACTGAATTAGTATCAGGAATTTTATTTTCAACAGCTGTAATGTCATTCGGTAAAAGCGGTCCGCCAAAATCACCTTTTAATTTGTAGCCATTATAGCTTGGCGGATTATGAGAAGCCGTAATTACAACCCCTAAAGATGCTTTTTCGTTAACCACACCTAAGGAAACCATAGGAGTAGAAACAAAGCCTTTTGCAATTTTAACCAACACACCTTTACTTGCTAAAACCTTAGCTGCAGTTTCTGCAAAAAGCTCTCCTGCAAAACGGCAATCATGCCCAATTACTACTGAAGGGTTTGATTTATTTTCATTCAACCAATCAGCTACAGCAATACTTACTCTCGCTACATTATCACAGGTATATTCTTTTGCAATAATGGCTCTCCAGCCATCTGTTCCAAACTTAATTTTTGTCATTTTTTTCTTTTATAAATCGGTTGCGAATTTATAAAATTAACGCATAATCTTTCTCTTATTTAATGCCTTTTGATATTTACGTGCATTTATGAGGTGTTTGGCATAAGTTTTTGCAAAATTATGGTAGCCAGAAAAGTCCTCTTTTGCACACATAAAAATGTATTTATGCTCGCTTGAATTTAGCACAGCATCAATAGCATTGATGGAGGGAATACAAATAGGGCCAGGAGGTAAACCTTTGTGCTTATAAGTATTGTAAGGTGAATCAACTTTCTTATCTTTATTCAATACTCGCTTAATTGTAAAATCGCCCAATGCAAAAATAAGAGTTGGGTCGGATTCCAGTTTCATTCTTTTCTTAATTCTATTAAGGTACAAGCCAGCAATTTCAGGGCGTTCGTCTCTTTTAATATTTTGCTCCTTTTCAACAATTGATGCTAAAGTGGCAACCTCAAAATAATTAAGTTTTATCTTCTTTGCTTTTGATTTCCTACTTGTATTCCAGAATGTATTAAACTCTTTTTGCATTCTGCTTACAAATTGTTCAGCTGATGTATTCCAATAAAATTCATAGGTATTAGGTAAGAATAAGCACACGACATTTTCTTTAGTAAAACCATTGGTATTTAAAAATACAGTATCGGTTATATAAGCAAATAAATCAGTAGAATCAGCTTCAATCTGTTGCGCAATTTTCCCTGCTAATTGCTCCTTATTTCGTAAATTATTAAAGGTAACTTTTATGGGAGTTTGCCTGCCTGAACGCAATAAGTTAATCAGTTCATTATTATTTAAATTACGATTAATTCTATACCGCCCTGCCTTAATATTTGTTGTGTATTTTTTTGTTGCCGCTAACCATTCAAAGGAGTTCGCATTTATCAATAATCCATTTTCTGATAATACCTTTACAACATCAGTAAATTCAGCACCAGTGGGAATATAAATGTACTTTTCACTGGCATCATTAGGTAATACAATATTGGGCTGATAAATTCTGGAATAAATTTCATAAACCATACCTGCACCACCAATAAGTGCTAAAAACAGAAATGAAATAAAAAACTTTCTTATCCCTGACTTCTTCTTAAATTTTCTTTTTCTTTTCAAATTATAATTTTTCTAAAATTCTTTTAGCTTTATGATTGGGAGCAATTTCTAAAATTTTATTTAAATAAAACTTAACTTCAGAAGATTTATTTTGCATTTGTGCAGAAAGTACCAAATTTTCATATGCCAAAATATAATCTGGATCGAGTGCTATAGCTTGCTTTAATCTTCTATCTGCTATTTCAAATTCACCAGTCAATATATCAATATATCCCATATTCAGATGTGCTTCTTTTATAGTTGGATTTAACTTTAGAACTTCATTGAAAATTGGAAAAGCTACAGTTTTCTTATTAACCTTTAACAAAAAACTACCGTACTTAATTTTATAATCAATAACAAAAGGCATTAGTACTGTTGCTTTCTCAAAATATTTTTCAGCAGTACCACTCATATTATTACGAGCAAACACTTCTCCCATTCTGCTATAAGCCATAGCCAAACTACTATTGCTATATCTTAAGCTATCTACCTCATTATTCATCACAAAACTAACCAGTCCTTTATCATCTTTTTTTAAGTAGAAATACTGCACATAAGAAGGGAAATAAGCACCTGTTTTTTGCAGGAAATATAAAGCACTATCCAAGTAAATAGGGTTCGGCTCAAAACTTTCATAATGTTTTAAGTAGGCTTTTGCTTTAGAGAGATTTGTAGGATTAGTATTATTGATTGCTATCAATCCTTTAAATGCTCCTTTCTTAGTTTCAACTCCAGTATGAAGTCCAATTTTATGATCGGTAATAGCAACATGCATTACATCAGTAGAAGAAGATTTTGGCATATGACAAGAAGTACAATTTTGCGTTTCTTCCTCCTTGCAGAATTCATGACATTGCATGCACTTATTATCAAAATAGTTAGCCGATAAAGTTGCAACACTTTTGTGTGGGTTATGACAAGTAACGCAAGTCATTTCTCCCGTTTTGAAACAAGCACTTTGCTTTAACCTATCAACATGAGAGGCCATAATAAATGACTCTTCATTTTCATATTTTGGTAAATACACATCCATTACTTCTTTTAAATGTTGTCCTGGTTTAAAATCAGTGAACTTTTTCCCTTCAGCCAATACTGCTGTACCTTGCAAGTGACACCTTTGACACACATCAAATTGTAAATCCAAAGGTAATTTTGCAGGATTTACTATAGTATAATCAATGTATTTTGAAGTATCAATAATGTTCCCAGCTAACTTTTGTTTTACATGCACATCCCCTGGGCCATGGCACCTTTCACAATCAATCCCAGATGGAATACTTTCATATTTATTTAATGAACCTTCAGTATGCTCAGGATAAGCATTATGACAACTCATGCACTCCAAACCAATTTCACGGCTGAAACGCGTGTTATTCCCGTTTTCAAAACCAGGAGGTAAATCCGCAATTTCACCTTGCGTATAATAAGTATAGGGCATTTGATGCACATAGCCATTTATTTCAAATAAGTGGGAATTAGTATGTTGCCCACTCCCTATTTTATAGTTTACTTTTTTGATGAGCAAGTGAGTAGTATCTTTTCCTTTCAATCGGAATTCCTTTAAATACAAACTATCATTTTTCCAAAAAGGTTGATAGATTAAATTTTTAATAGAATCATGAATAAGTGGCATTTCAGAAACTGATAAAGCAGAATGCTCTTTTGTCGCAAAATGAAAGGACTGCCCCATTCCTGTTTGCATATAGGAATCATAAATTTCAGCATGACACGCTCGGCACTGCTGCTTACCAACATACTTTACCGTATCATTATGGTTTAAGTATTTGGTGTATGTGCTTACTTCTCCTCTTTGGCAAGCGAATAAAAGGATTGAAAAGAAAAAAATAACTACATTTCTCATCTATTCAGTACATAATTATTTTTGCGAACCTGTTGGAAACCAGCTGCATTAAACAAAGCCAAACTTGCTTTATTATCCGAAAAAATTCCTGTGTGCAATTGTTTTAACCGCAACTCATTCCAGGCATAGTTTATCAGTGCGTTTAAGGCTTGTTTAGCAAAGCCTTTTCTTCTGTATTTTTTGAGTATTACAATACCTACACCTGCATTTTGTTTCACAAAATTGTATTCGTACAAATCAATACAACCAATAGCTCTACCTTCTAAGTCAATTACAAAACGAAACTGTCCAGAAATTGCAATATCCTCCTTGGCGTGCTGTATATAACTGGCTAATTGGCTTTCAGAAAAAGGAGTTGTAGTGCCACTCACTTCCCATAAAGTCCGGTCATTTTCTAAACCAAACAAAAAATCTAAATCAGTAGATTCTAAGGTGCGGAGCGCTATTTCCTTTTCTTTTAGCATACAAATTCGCCAGCATAAACCATGCTAGCCTCCCCAATTAACCAAATATTACGATAACCTCCATTAAACTCTTCAAAACTAACGGTTAAATCCCCTCCTTTCGTTTTTATATTTACCAAGTTTTCTTCAATACACTTAGCATAATGCATTGCAATTGCAGTAGCAACAGCACCTGTTCCACAACTTAAAGTTTCTGCCTCCACTCCTCTTTCATAAGTACGCACTTGCAGTTCGGTAGCATCCAAAACAAAATTCACATTTATACCTTCCTTTATAAAAGGTTCAGAATTTCTAATTCTCTTTCCTTCTTTATTTATATTAAGGTGTTTTAAGTCATCCACCATTTCAATATAATGAGGCGAACCTGTATCCAGTACCAATCCATCACCTACCCCTTCAATTTCACTTACATCTTGCATCTGCAAAGCAATACCATCATCCATTATTTTCCCTTTATGCTCGCCATCAATAGCCATGAAAGTCGTTTCTGCCTCTATCATTTCCAAGAGCTGTGCAAAAGCAATAATACACCTACCACCATTACCACACATGCTGGATTGCTTTCCGTCAGAGTTAAAATAAAACATCTCAAAATCGAGTGTAGCATGTTCTCGCAAAAGAATTAAACCATCTGCACCAATTCCCATTCTTCTTTCACAAAGTGCCGAGATAAGTCCGCTATCATTCGTGTCAAAATTATTATCTCTATCATCAACTATGATGAAATCATTCCCTGTACCTTGGTATTTATAAAATTCTATAATCATGTGGTAAAAGTAGAGAAAAAATAGGTTTGAGACACTAGGAATTAGATACTAGTCGTAAACATTCTGTAGCTAGTAGCTTTTTTACTAGTTACAAGTGGCTTATTTATTTATAAAACCTATTTTTGCACGAAATTTATAACTAAAAAATTATAACAATGTCAGCATCTTATGAAACTCAATTAAACGCTTGGTTAAACAAAGAAAAATCAGGAGTAAATTTATTGAATTCTGTAGGTACTTTAATGTACGATAAGGGAATTGAATTAATTCTTTTCAGAAACCAATTACTAGAGATTGGAGTTTCAGAATTAATGAATTATGTTTCTTATGCTAACAATGTTGTGAAAAGAACAATTAATGTAGAAACAGCTGCAGCACTTGCTAATGAAATGCTGAACATGGATTTAGCACCATCTAAATTAGATATTGGTTTATTAGCTGCAGAATATATAGAAAAAGGAGCAACAAACCCTACTGCATTTTTATCCGAAAAATTAGCAAACATAATTGGAGCTGACAAGGATAATGTAGAACCAAAAGATGTAATTCTTTACGGATTTGGTAGAATTGGAAGATTAGCAGCAAGAGAGCTAATAAAACAAGCAGGAAAAGGACAACAATTAAGATTGAAAGCAATTGTTGTGAGAAAATTAACAGATGCTCAAATCATTAAAAGAGCTGATTTATTGAGAAATGATTCAGTACATGGTGCTTTTAGAGGAGTTGTTGATGTAGATTTAGCCAACCAAGCAATAGTTGTAAACGGACAAGTAATCAAGTTTATTGATGGTGGTAATCCTGAAGACATTGACTATACTGCTCATGGAATAGACAATGCTTTATTAATTGACAATACTGGTGCTTTTACTGATAAAGAAGCACTTTCAAGACACCTACAATCTAAAGGAGTAAATAAAGTATTGTTAACTGCACCAGGAAAAGGAATTCCTAATATTGTTTATGGAATAAACTCTAAAGAAATTGATGTAGATAACACTGATATTTTTTCAGCAGCTTCTTGTACAACTAACTGTATTGCTCCTATTTTACATATTATTGAAAATAACTATGGAGTAAATAAAGGGCACTTAGAAACAGTACATTCTTACACCAATGACCAGAACCTTTTGGATAATATGCACAACAAACCAAGAAGAGGAAGGTCTGCTGCCATTAATATGGTAATCACTTCTACTGGTGCTGGAAATGCTGTAACTAAAGTAATCCCTTCATTGGATGGAAAACTTACTGCAAATGCAGTGCGTGTTCCTACTCCTAATGTATCTTTAGCAATACTTAAATTAAACCTTCATAAAGCAACATCATTAGAAGATATTAATGAAACTATGAGAGAAGCTGCATTAAGAGGGAACTTAGTAAATCAAATTAACTACCAAGTAGATCCGGAACTAGTTTCAACTGATATTATTGGAAATACTTGCTGCTCGGTTTATGATAGTAAAGCAACTATTGTAACTAAAGATGGAGAAGATGTAGTACTTTATGTTTGGTATGACAATGAGTTTGGATACACGAAACAAGTTATCAGATTAGCAAAATTAATCGCTAAAGTAAGAAGGTTAACTTATTATTAATCTAACCCAAGATGAAGTTAAGAGAAAACTATTTTCTTTGGTATAAATTACTAAATTCATCTTTTACAGGATTATCCGTAGGTATTTTATTTACTATTTACCAACCACTAACTGACCCATCAATTTACTCATTAGGAGGAATTGTATTGGCTGCTGCAATGCTAGTTATTGCTAAGTTTTATGATAAACTGCTAAACATCCGTAAGTTTTTCCAAATCTCAATGGGGGTTGAACTAGTAATGCTGATGACTTTATTGCTTTTTATGGTTCTTCAATACACCTTTATTTCTGCCCTATTGGTCTATATGGGATATCAGTTTACTTTTGTTTTTGGTGGTTATTTGGTGCGTGCCGAAACGCTAGTTGCACAGGATAAAGAATTACTAGGAAAGATTGACATCAATAAGCAATTAGGATACCTCATTGGCCTAGGGATTTCCTTTTTATTTTACAAAACTTTGGAATATGGTTTTGAAATTACTGATGCTAAAACACAAATCAATATCCTGCATTATTTTTTAGTTGGATTGCAAGGAATAATTCTTTTAGTATTAGCTAATTCTTTTAGCTGGAAATAAAAAGTGGGCAGTAATTTTTACTACCCACTAAATTAAACAATTATCGGCTAATTATACAAACAACCTTTTTTTATGGTGTTTTCACAACCATTACCTCTAGCAATATTCAAAATCAAAGTGTTTGTTATTTGCATCAAAGTGTTTGTTATTTGCATCAAAGTGTTTGTATTTTAAACAAAAGTGTTTGTATTTTACATCAAAGTCTTTGTTATTTGCATCAAAGTAGTTGTAAAAAAAATCTGTTTAAAATAAATACAAGTATTTAGCATAAAAAAAGCCAAGCATTTTGCTTGGCTTCTTCTTTACATAAAAACACATTCTATTTACATCTCATCAAAATCAACCACCACATTGGCTGAAGCTGGGCGTGCTTGGCAACCTAAAACAAAACCTTCAGCTACTTCTTCTTCCGACAAAGAATAATTGGCATCCATAGTAACTTTACCTTCCATTACTTTTGCCTTACAAGTACAACATACTGCTCCTTTACAAGAAAAAGGAACATCAGCTCCTTGCTCCATTGCTGCATCTAATATCGTTTGTCCTTTATTAGATAAGGTAAATTCAAAATCTTCACCATCCACTGATACCATTACATTTGCAATAATCTCAACAGCAGCATTATCAGCAACTTCTTCTTTTTCAACAACTGTAAAGCGTTCAAAGTTTATTTTAGCTTGATTGATATTATTCAGTAATAACAATTCATTTGCATTATCAATTAACTCACCAGGGCCACAAATAAAATAAGCATCAGCCGTTTTTATTGGCATAAAAGTATTTAATAACTGTTGGATAGTGTTTTTGTCCAACCTCCCATTAATTGCTCCAGATACACCTTCACGAGAATAAGCGTTATGGATTTTAAAACGATCGCTATTATTTTCCTGCAACTGTAATAATTCCGCAGCAAACATGCTAGAATCCTTAGTTTTATTTCCATAAATCAAAGTAAACTTATTACCTGAATCTTGAGCAAGTACCGTTTTTATCATGGATAAAATTGGCGTTACACCACTTCCTGCACAAATTCCCACTATGTGTTTATTATCTCCTTTTATTATAAAATTACCTGATGGCGGCATTACTTCTAACACCTCTCCTTCTTTTATGTTTTCAGTCAAAAAAGTGGACATCTTCCCTCCTGCTACTTTTTTAACGCCAATAGTTACACCTTCAGCATTAGTACTACAAATAGAGTAAGCCCTTCTTACCTGCTCTCCATTTATTTCTTTCTTTATTGTAATATATTGCCCGGCTTCAAATTGGAATAAAGAGTTATTACTAACATCAAAACTAATAGCTACAGCATCAGCAGTAAGCTTAGTTATATTTGTAATTGTTAAAGGGTGAAACTTATTCATAATCTTAAAATTTCTGCAAAAATATCATTTTAGATAAAACCGATTAGGATATTGTGACAAATATCACATTTAGGAGAGCATAAATTCATAAATTTGCACAACAAAATATTAATAATGAACGATATTAAATTTCAAGAGCGTATTGATGCCGAAAAGAAAATTGAGCCTAAGGATTGGATGCCTGATGCTTACCGTAAGCATTTGATTCGTCAAATTTCCCAACATGCACATTCCGAAATTATTGGAATGCAACCTGAAGGAAACTGGATTACAAGAGCTCCATCACTTAGAGCAAAAATGATATTATTAGCCAAAGTACAGGATGAAGCAGGACATGGTTTGTATTTATATTCTGCCTGTGAAACTTTAGGCATCTCTCGTGAGGAACTTGTACAGCAACTCCATGAAGGAAAAGCAAAATACTCTTCTATTTTTAATTACCCTACTTTAAGTTGGGCGGATATGGGAGCTGTAGGTTGGCTAGTAGATGGTGCAGCTATTGTTAATCAAGTTTCTTTACAAAGAACATCTTATGGGCCTTACTCTAGAGGAATGGTTAAGATTTGTAAAGAAGAAAGTTTTCACCAAAGACAAGGTTATGAAATAATGGCAGAAATGGCAAAAGGAACACCTGAACAAAAAGCTATGGCACAAGATGCATTGAACCGTTTCTGGTGGCCTTCAATAATGATGTTTGGTCCTCAGGATTCTGATTCTCCAAGAACAGGGAATGCCATGAAATGGAAAATAAAAAGACAAACTAATGATGCTTTACGACAAGATTTTATTGATAAAACTGTTGGGCAAGCTGAAGTTATTGGACTTACTATTCCTGACCCTGATTTAAAATGGAATGAAGAAAGGCAAAGTTATGATTTTGGGGAAATGGATTGGGATGAGTTTTGGAGTGTTGTAAACGGAAATGGACCCTGCAACAAACAAAGACTTGCACATCATAAAAAAGCTCATGATGAAGGAGAATGGGTACGCAATGCAGCAAAAGCATACGCTAAAAAACAAGAATTAGTAGCAAATTAAAAATATATTATGGCAGAAAACGCAACAGTTTGGGAAGTATTTATTCAAAGTAAAAATGGCTTAGCCCACAAACATGCAGGAAATGTACATGCAAGCGACAAAGTAATGGCATTGGAAAATGCAAGAGAATTGTACACAAGAAGAAATGAAGGCTCATGTATCTGGGTTGTAAAATCAGAAAATATTGTTTCATCAGAAACAGAAGACAGTGAAGCATTCTTTGACCCATCAAATGATAAAATGTACCGTCACCCTACCTTCTATACTATGCCTGAAGGATCAAAACATATTTAAGCATGAGTAATTTATTTACATATACTTTAAGAATTGCGGATAGCTCCTTAATTTTAGGACAAAGAATGTCAGAATGGTGTTCAAACGGACCAACTTTAGAGGAAGATATTGCAATGTCTAACATCTCATTAGATATGTTTGGACAGGCTAATGGATTTTATCAATATGCAGCACAATTAGATGGTGCTAAATCAGCTGATGAATTAGCTTTCAGAAGAAACGAAAGAGAGTTTTTTAACCATCAGTTAGTGGAGCAAGAAAATGGAAATTTTGGAACAACAATTGTAAGAAATTTTCTGCATGATGTCTTCAATTTTTTATTTTACACTCAACTTGCAACTAGTAAAGATGAAACGCTTTCAGCCTTAGCTAGTAAATCCTTAAAAGAAGTAAAATATCATTTACGTCATTCTAGTAATTGGTTAGTTCGCTTAGGAGATGGAACAGATGAAAGTAATACTAAAACACAAGTTGCTTTAGACGAACTTTGGATGTATACAGGAGAACTTTTTGAGATGGATGAGGTGGATACTGAGTTGGTAAACTCAGGTATTGCTGTTGATAATTCTGTCTTAAAGTCAGATTGGGATACTATGGTAAATAATATCCTTACTAAAGCAAAATTAACCCGACCAGAAGATGCTTATATGGCAACTGGAGGAAAAAAAGGTTTACATACTGAATACTTAGGATTTATTTTATCTGAAATGCAATTTTTACAAAGAGCATATCCAGATGCAAAGTGGTAATACAAAATACATTTGGGAACTTTTAAATACTGTTCCTGACCCTGAAATTCCTGTAATTTCAGTTGTAGAACTAGGAGTTATTCGAGAAGTGAAATTTGAGAATAACTCCTTTACTATTTCTATCACTCCTACCTATTCGGGTTGTCCTGCTGTAAAAACATTTATAGATGATATAAAAACTTGTTTAACAGAAAAGGGAATCAATAATTTTGAATTAAAAATAGTTTATGCTCCTGC
>Ga0233426_10003346_pt1 | contig 12747 bp, 11 predicted proteins | sample SI_118_April2016_6_FD_179875 | JGI IMG/M metagenome (GOLD analysis project Ga0233426, IMG submission 179875) | Seawater microbial communities from Saanich Inlet, British Columbia, Canada - SI_118_April2016_10_MG | ecosystem: Environmental > Aquatic > Marine > Inlet | place: Canada: British... | reverse complement strand
GTGGCATAGGACCATCTGTAGCAGCAACTACTAAGATAGCACCATCCATTTGTGCAGCACCTGTGATCATGTTTTTGATGTAATCAGCATGACCTGGACAATCTACGTGTGCATAGTGACGTGTTTCTGTATCGTATTCGATGTGAGAAGTATTGATTGTAATACCACGCTCACGCTCTTCTGGAGCATTATCGATTTGTGCGAAATCTTTTACTTCACCACCGTGTACTTTTGTTAATACCGCAGAGATAGCAGCTGTTAACGTAGTCTTACCGTGATCAACGTGTCCGATTGTACCAACGTTTACATGTGGTTTCGAACGTTCAAATTTTTCTTTAGCCATTATAAAATACCTCAAGGGTGTTAACAAAATTAATAAAATATTTACTAGAGATAAAAGAATAGACCAAGATTTAAGAAATGGTGCTGATAGGCAGATTCGAACTGCCGACCTCACCCTTACCAAGGGTGCGCTCTACCAACTGAGCCATATCAGCATTCAACTTAAAAATTGGAGCGGGCGGCGAGAATCGAACTCGCAGCTTTAGCTTGGAAGGCTAAGGTATTACCACTATACGACGCCCGCTTAATCTTTAGTTATCTCTGCAAAATGGTGGAGGGAGGTGGATTCGAACCACCGAAGGCGGAGCCGTCAGATTTACAGTCTGATCCCTTTGGCCACTCGGGAACCCCTCCAATATTTTGGACTTAGCCACTATTTCATCATAGTAATTAAGTATTAATGGTGCCGACTGCCGGAGTCGAACTGGCGACCTACTGATTACAAGTCAGTTGCTCTACCAACTGAGCTAAGTCGGCACTACATTAAGTGGTGCGAATTCTAGAGTAATGTTTTGCCCCTTGCAATAAAAAAGAGTAAAAAAATAATGTTTTTTACGCTTTTTTATTGCAAGTGATGATTTTTTATTCAAAGTAGATTTATTTAATCGCTTTTAATGGTCTAGTAACGATTCATCCCGATAAAGACCAAATTTTCTATCCATATAAATTCAATGTCGATAAGTTGACTCAATTGCTGTGCATTACCACCCGTTAATATTACGTTTAACGTTTCATTTGGCTGCAAGTAATGTTTATGCGCAATATTAATTGCAGAAGTGATACAACCCAATGTTGCCGCCCAATTGGCTTGATTAACGGCGTTAGATGTATTGTTTGCAAACTTTATTTGTTCAATCTTTTCAGGTTTAGCGAAAACTTTCTTTGTATTATTAAGCACACTTGAAAACATTAAATCTATACCTGGTAAAATCCAGCCACCTTGGTGCTTACCTATTGATGAAAGTAAATCAATGGTTGTGGCTGTACCTGTGTCAACAATCAGTGTTGCCTGCTGTGGAAATAACTTTTCTGCGCCTAATATACCTAACCATCGATCAACACCTAAAGTCTTGGGGTAGTCATATGCACATTGAACATTAAATCTTTCAGCCTCGCTTTCAATAAAACAATAATTGATATCGTTGCTCTCACACCAAGATGTCACAATACTGTTTAGACTATCGTGGCTGACATTACTTACTAAACATTGTTCTATCAATGGAAATTGCTTTTCTAACCACAGTTGATCGATGTAATGAGTTCGAATCGAGGTAATGGCCGAAAAGGTTTCATTTTGAACAGTTACGTATTTACAATAGGTATTTCCAACATCAATCAGTAGTTTCACAGTAAACCTCGTAAGCTCACTTCACCACCATAAATAGGTTTTACTTGTCCATCGACTTCTAGTAATAATGCACCCTGATTATTAATACCCCGGCAAATACCTAGCGTTTCTTTTTCACCGGTAATTAACCTAACGGGTTTATTTAGATAAAGATCTTGCTTAAGCCAATCGTCAAGCATAGTAATAATGCCACTGTCTTTATGTTGAGTTAACCTTCTTATAAGACAATTTATTATGGTAGACACCAACTGATTTCGATCAATTTCATCTGAAATAACTGATTGAAGATCGGTCCATGGTTGATCAATGTTTTCAGCCGCGTTAGAAGGCATGTTGATATTCAAACCAATACCAATAACGCAATGGCTTGACTCTAAAGCTTGCCCTTCTAGCTCTATCAATATTCCTGCTAACTTTTTACCATTAGCATAAATATCATTCGGCCACTTTAATTCTACATTAACGTTATAAAGATGCTTAATGGCATCACTAACCGCTAATGCTGCAACAACACTGAGTCCCATTGCCGCGGAGATACCTTGCTCTAAACACCAATACATCGACATATATATATGTGAGCCAAAAGGTGATATCCATTGCCGCCCTCTTCGACCACGACCTGAATTCTGATATTCAGCAACGCACACTTGCCCCTGTTTAACTTGATGGGGAACTCGACGTAATAAATAACTATTCGTTGAATCAATCACACTATGAACTTCGACAGGCGTAGTGAACAATTCATTCTTGAGCTTATTAGTAATAACTGTTTTATCGAGTAAACGTAGCGGTTGAGAAAAGCGATATCCTTTTCCACTAACACAAAAGACATCTAATCCCATATCTTGCAAACCACGGATATGCTTAGATACTGCCGCACGGCTGATCCCCAGCTCTTCACCGATAACTTGTCCAGAAATAAACTGCCCAAGCGCAAGTTGCTTAATTAATTGTTCTTTTACTGATTTTGCCATAATACTAATAATGCGCTTGTTTAGTTTGCGATAATTGAATTAAACCTTGGCTGGATAACAGTCTAACTTCCGGTTGAAGGAGAATATCAAATTTTTTCAGCACATGATCTTGTACAAGCTTAGCCAATTGCAAAATGTCTTGGCCTACTTTACTACCATAATTAACTAAGACTAATGCTTGAGTTTGATCAACGCCAACCGCTCCAATTCTATAACCTTTCAATCCTGATTTCTCTATCAGCCAACCAGCAGCTAATTTAACTTGTCCATTGTTTTGAAGGTAAGCTGGCATTTCAGGATATGTTGCTTTGAGATGAACAAATAATTTGTCTTCAACCACAGGATTTTTAAAAAAACTCCCTGCATTGGGCAGCTTAACATGATCAGGTAATTTAGATTGACGAATTTCGATGACTTTTTGAAAGACCTCTTTCGCACTCGCATTTTCCGATAACGTGTCTAAGCCACGATAGGTAAGATTCGCTTGCCACTTCTTCGATAATCGTAAAGTTACTTCAACAATGACGCCTTTATTTGCTAACAAGTTTTTAAAGACACTGTCTCGATAGGCAAACTGACAAGCTTTTTTATCTAGTTTTTTTAAACTACTGGATTCAAATTCATACCATGAAACATACTCAATAACGTCAGCTAACTCGGTACCGTAAGCACCAATATTTTGTACAGGCGCAGCACCAACACTTCCAGGGATTAAAGCTAAATTTTCAAGACCATATAATTTATTCTCGACACAGAACTTCACTAATTCATGCCAATTTTCACCACATTTAGCTGTCACTAAAGCAAAGTCATTACTCTCTGTAACCGAAATACCTTTAAAATTTGGCTGCAAGATAGCGGTGGTAGTTTGTTCGGTAAAAAGCGTATTACTGCCTTCTCCCAATATGTAAAAAGGGGATGACAATTGAGGAACAATCTCATTTAACTCTTGTATAGTTTTAGGCTGATAAAATGCTGGGCATATGGCTGGAAATGCAAAACTATTATGCCGAGTTAATTCATATTTACGGTGCATTTTTTTCATATTGAGAAGAATTTTGCTCATTGTAATTGAAAACAATCAGCTTAGGTATTGATAATTTATCTAAGTATTAGCCTTGTTTACGTAAAGGTAACTTAATAATATTGGCCTTGTGGTTATAATATTTATTTTGATATTTGTCTGTATCAATATTTTCACTATGGTTAACAATTACACCATCAACAGGTGCATTGACTTGCCTAAGCAAACGTAAACCAGTGGTGATTTGTTCCCGTTTCGTTTTACCACCATGAACAATATATAAAACACTATCCACTAAACGAGAAATAATAACCGCATCACTTACAGCATTTACTGGAGGGGTTTCGATGATAATGCGATCATAAAAATTACCAAACACTTTTATCAACATATTAAAACGCTTCATTGATAAAAACGCTAAAGGGTTAGCGGGGGTGATACCGGACGTTAGAATATCCAGTTTGACATTTTTATCCCTTACAATACATTCATTGATTTGATGAGTTTTCGCGAGCAAATTAGATAAACCAGGACGATGTGCAGGTAAATTCATGTTTTTATAAATAGTTGGATGTCGCATATCCGCTTCAATTAATAAAACTTTTTCCATTTCACTAAATGAACGAGCCAATTCCAATGCAACAGTCGACTTGCCTTCGTTTGGCACTGATGATGTTACCGCGATAACTTTAGGTGGCTTTTTCTCGTGACTAAACAATAAAGACGTACGCAATGTGCGAATTGCTTCAGTAAATCGATTATCTGTATAATATTTATCATCACCTTTATTAGGGTTAGGTTTAAACTTAGGCAGAACCGCTAAAACCGGTGCTTCATTAAAGTTTTCTAATTTTCGACGTGAGTTTAAGGTATCCATTAACAACTCTCGTAAAATAACGACTATTGATATAAAGCCTAAAGAAAGAATAAAAGCTAAAATAACAGCCATTGTTTTATTTGGGGCAACCGGTCCTTTAGGGATAATAGCTTTATCAATGAAACGAACATAAAAATCCGATTTGTAATTACCCATAGCATCTGTTTCTTTGAGGCGTATTAAGTAATTATTATAAAGTTCTTTGTTTGTATCGACTTCTCGCTCTAATTGAGAAAATTTGTTTTTAAGGCGGCTCACTTTTAAGTAATTTTGTTTTGTTTCGTTCAGCCTTACGGTGTCCGCTTTTACTTTTTCAGCAGAAGAGTAATACTCTTTTTCTATCGCTATAACCAAATCATTCACTTGTCGCTCAAGATTAAGCCTTAATGATGCTAGTTCGGCTTCAACTGACATTCTTTTGGGGTGCTTAGGCCCATAACGTTGAGAAAGTTCGTTGAGCTTTCGTTCTATTTTTTCTTCGGAACGTCGCAATTGAATATAACTAGGCTTACTATTAATTTCCTGCAAGTCAGTTAATTGAGCATAATTACCTTTGTTTTTTTGGATATACTGATAGGTGACTTTTAGATCACCTTCTTTTTTGGAAGCTTTTAGTAATGATGACGTTAATTCTGTTAATTCAGACTCTATCAGGCCATCAACACCTTTTACATCAACAATGCCTTCACTTTCTCGGTAAGCTTGCAATGCTTGTTCTGATTCTTCTAATTTCTTTCCTAATTCTTCTAGCTGATCTACAAGCCATTGTGACGTTGATTCTTTAGAAGCACTATGAATTTCATCTTGATACTGTAGATAAGTTTGCCCTACTTGATTAGCCACTTTTTGTGCTAAACGAGGGTCATATGCAGTAAAACTAATTTTAACTAATTCTGTTTCAACAATAGGTGATATCGTTAATCTTCCCTGAAAAGCACCAACCACACTTCCAATGGAAGGAGTTGAAGGAGATTTATCCCTATTCGCTAAATACTTAATTTTGTTATTATATTTTCCACTGTTAAATTCCTCATGCTCTGTGAGGTTTAACTTTGAAACGACTCTTTCTGCAAATTTTCTCGAACGAAGCAGTTCATATTGTGTTTGAATTTGTTCATAACTTGCTACATTTTCATTAAATGCATCATTAATTGATAAGGTATTTTGTGGCTTATTACTACCAATTTGTAAAATTGCTGTTGCTTTATAAGAATGTTTTAAAAGAGACACATAAAAAGCCACTACAAAGCTCATTAGTAGTGTGAAAATAATAATTTTCCAACGTCTTGACCAAAGAGGACTTAAAACTTCTTTTAAGTTTACTTCGTCTTGGCCAAGAGTTGGTTGTTCATTTTCATTGTTCAAAAGAAGCTTTGCTCTATCTCAATAATGTCATCTGGGAATACCAATGTCATAACAGTTCCTACCACTATGACGCTCTCTCCATTAACAACCCTTGTGATTTTCCATTCTGTTTTCGATGCTCTGCTTCCTAAGCCACCGGCTAAGGCTATTGCTTTATCAAGTGTTAAGTCATCTTGATAAGGGTACCCTCCGGGGCTTTTAACTTGACCATGTATAAAAAAAGGACGATATTCTGCAATATCGACAGTCACTTGGGGGTCAATTAAGTAATCCCCTAACAAGCCTTTTTGTATTAAATTCTCTAATTTTTTTGGTGATAAGCCTACTACGTTTATGTCATCTAAAAATGGAAATGAAATAAAACCTGTTTTGTTTATTTTTACCTTCAATGATAAATCAGGTTCGTCATATACAGTAATAGAGATTTGATCTCCGGGACCTAATACGTAATCAAACGCATGAGAAAAACCACTAAATAACAATAATAATATTATGAATAATTGCATTTTTTTTATCCAACCAATACTAAATATTAACATTAAACCCTAGAGAAATGCTATTTCTTTGATAATTGAGTTCAACATCTGACGAATCTAAATCGTTAAAGTCATATTTGATATAAAAGGATAACCATTCATTTCGTTGATAATTCAATTGAAAATTCGAAAACAAATAATTTTCAGTTTCGATACTTTCTTGATAAATAATTTTTTCTCGTTTACTTCCTATAACGGCTGTTGCCTCAAAAAATTCAGTTAAATCTGAAGTAATTTTAATATTATAGTTATCTACAACACGATAACTATCAGAAAACCGATTTGCTTCTTCGAAATCACGTTCAGTTTTTAAAGCTACTCTTGTCGAATGTATAGGATGCCAATTAAAATCAAAGCGCCATTTAAAGCCGTCATCATTTGCAAATGTAGAATCACTAAACTTTATTTGTTGATACCCTAATAATAATGCAATTTGGCTTATTTCAGTTGTTTGCCATTTCATCCCAACTAATGCGATGTGTTTTTCTTTATCAAGCAAAGGTTTGTATTTAAATTTTATTTTGTCTACACCAATATTGGTCGCTAAATAAGTTTGTCCTGATAATAAATAGTCAAATGATAGATCAACAAAACTCGTTTGTTGATCTAAAAGATAAGTACTATCTCTTCGCGTTTTGTATTGACTGTTATAATAGCCAAAGTTTGCTTTAAACTTTGCAACGGACTCTTTACTGCCAAATAAATATCCGCCAGAAATAGTGGACCTTTCGAGTTCATCTCCTTTATTTAGTGCAGCTCCATTTCCTAAAGTAAGTCCAGTTCCTCGCATTTCATATGTATTTGAAAGCGAGGTATTAATAAATAGTGCTTTATTTTCAGATAATTTATATTGGTACCTTGGGGATAAAGTATAGTTGGTAAAATCATCTTTTGAAAAGTTTTCAAATTTTCGATGATGACTCTCGAAATCGAGATTAAATAACTGCCGATGAAATTGTGTTTGTAATTTCAACGTAGGTGATATGTCAAGAAATGATGTTCTTTGTTCTCCTTCAGTCGCGAACAAAAAATTATCTACATTACCTATTTGTGTGTTTAAAGAAAGATTAAAATAATTGCCTGATTCAGTATTAAATTCATTATTCGCAGAAGCAAGTAAGCTTTTGAAAAGTAAAAATAAAACTATAAATAGGGATGGGGTGCAATACATTATTTTCATAAATAGCAACAATCATAATAATAGTAAAACTATTGCACATGATTTTTATGAAGAAAACAAGCGGTTAACAAAAATTTACTTTTAGGGGTTATTTAATTCTCTTTATAGACTTACTAAGACTTTTTAATAGTATTTTACAATGTCGCACAAAGTGTTTTAAACGACCTATAAATACTGGAAAATATCCAGAACCTCCATAGAGATACAAAATACTTAGATAATTATATCCTTCAAAAATCATTTTCACTCTTTCTCTTAAGGTTTGCTCCCCCTGACATGTTATATATCGGTCAATGGATTCTGCTAAATGGTTTTGACTTCTTATATCGATTTTTTTAGTTAAAGGTGTAAAAAAATCATATATTTGGTAAATACTGAACATCATATTTTCAAGTACATAAAGAAGTTGAACTCGTAAAAAATGATGTTTTACTTTATCCCAATCGATTTCTTCATAATAAAAATGCGCAATAATATATGCATTATGAATTTGTTTTAATTCAAAGACTCTATTGCCATAATTATTGTCTGATAACTCGCTATGGGCAATAGCTAAAATAAGCTGATGAGTTGGGCTTGGTTGATTCACGACAATGTTATTACCGATGGGTAATGTAATACATTCTTGCCAAATTTCTTGAGTTCTTAAGACCTTATTTATTGAATTTTTAAGTGCATTTCTATGGATCTCAATATAGCAACAACCATCATTTCTGATCAATGCAGGAAAGTGATGATGGTTAGGCACTTGAATATCAAACTCACCCGGCTGCTCAAAATATCCTTCATTTTGTAATGCTGAATAACTATCTAAAGCGTTTTCTTCTTTTACTAATAAATCTATATCTACCATATAGCGTTCACTAATAACTTTATAACTATCATTGAATAATGCCGCTATACCTTTGAGCATAACAATTTCGATATTTTTATTTTTTAAAATTCCACATGAGTAATGTGCTTCTTTGATCATTTTTTCAGAACGTAAAAAATATATCATTTCTATTTCAGCAAGGTAACTCACTAATTCTTCGGGTAAGTTTTTCCAAACCTTTTTATTTTTTAATTGTTGGACTAATGCACCAATCAGCCAGAAGTTATGCGCAAGTGAGATCAATGGTAAATAATACTGCTCTTCTTGCAAGCGTGCTAATTGCTCTTTTGAGAAGGGTTTATCAATTGTTAGCCAATTAGCCAGCTCATATATTATTGCTTTGGTAATAGCTTTATCATGCTTCATTGATTGCAATACCATAATATTTCAAGCTGCATTAATGCATTCGCTGTCGAGTTATAAGATAACTTGTAATTTTGAGACGCTGAAATGAAGGAAAATAATTGCTCTACTTTATCAACAGTTAATTCTGAAGAGATTTGATACCCGCCATCCGTAATCAATTGTATCGTTTCAAAAAGACTTAATTTGACCACTTGTTCTGCCACATCGACATGACCTTTTTGAAAACAAGGATTAATCAACATTGTTTTGTTGGAGGTATATTTTTTCGCTTTTACAAATTGTTTGGGCCAGATATATTTGAGTAATCTTCCATCTTCCCTTTGCCACACTTTTTCTTGAGATAAATGAGGATATTCTAGAGCAATAGTACTCCAACTACCTGACTTAATCGCGATAGGTAAATTAAGAGTTAAAACATTAAAAAACTTATCTAATACAATCATTTCATCAGAATACAGAGAATACTGTTTATTCGCTAAAGCACAACTCAATGTTGATTTACCCGCACCTGATACACCAGGTAATAATAAACAGCCATATTCACTCTCAAGCGCTGCACCGTGAAAGCAAAACATATAGTCAGTTGATTGATAACTTAAAATCTGTAATCGGTCAATTAAATGCGGGACTACATGATTGTAAGGTAAGTTATTTTCAACCACTAAATCGTTACAGCTTATATCAAATAACGTTTCATCTGTTGCGTTAGGATAAATTTTCAACTGAAAATCTACCGATAATAAATGTTTCTCACATGGTGTTAATAGTATTGAAAGATCGAAAAAGAGATCACTTGAATCAATAAAAATGGAAAATGTAGCGTCAGCAATTTGAACGGTTCTACTATTAGGGCACGTTACTGAGCTTGTTTTTTTTACGGTTAAAATTTCTGGATATATACCATCATCATAGGAAGATTGACCTTTATCTTGACTAAATAATAATGAGACTTCTGCATAACTATCATCTATTTCTTTTTCATCAAGTTGGCTGAGATTAGCAACTTGATGAAAAACTTGTTTTTTCGTCAAGCCTTCATCTATTGATAATAATATACTAATAGATATAGCTGATAATTGATAAAGAGATTGTTTTATTTGATTAAAAACAATCCCCATATCAGATTCTATATATAGAACTAAATGGGGTGTTTTTAATTGAACCTTGGTTAATGGCATGAACTAAATTAATTACAACTTTTATTACCATTTCCCCGACAAGACTTGGGTGCAGCAGAAGTGCTTGGAGACATTAAAGAAGTAACAGCGATCGGTGTTATCACTGCCAGTTTTCCAAATTTCTCTAGAAATTTTCTTCGTTCAATAGATGTTTCAATTAAACTTTCACTTTCTTGGTTAGATTGATTTCCTTTAGATTCTGTCATAATTTACAACCTTAAACTGAATACCTTGTTACAAATAATAGCAGGATAGATATACATTTCAAAGGTGGGTGGTTTAAACAAAAGATTCTTTTAATGGGATATAGGCATGAGCACCTTTGCTGATAACCCTCCTTCTTCACGATTTGTCAGTAATATTCTACCACCGTGAGTATCGACAATTCGTTTGATGATTGCTAACCCTAAACCACTACCTTCTGTACCTCGCGCTTTATCACCTTGAGTAAAAGGTTGAAATAGGCGTTCAATATCCGCTTCAGGAATACCTGGCCCTGAATCACAAACTGCAAAATAAGCAAAACGGCCTGAAGCATCCATACCCGAGTTAATTTCAATGTCACCATCACTATAACGAATGGCATTTTGTATCAAATTTGCCACTACCCGCTTCATAGCGACATACCTTAAAGGAATTTTGACTAATGGTTGAGCATTAAGGTGAATATTTCGGTCAACAATAGATTCAGATTGAACCGATTCACTCAACAACACATTAAGATCATCAAACTCCGCTTTATCCTTACTGTCATGGCGTATGTAATCTATAAACTGATCTATGATGGTATTCATATCGTCAATATCACCATCAATGCCTTCTTTAAGAAATTCATCTTGCTTTGACATCATCTCTGTCGCTAATCGAATACGCGTCAATGGCGTGCGTAGGTCATGTGAAATACCCGCCATCAGTAAATTTCTATCGTCTTCTAATTGTTTAATGCCTTTCGACATGTGATTAAAGGCTTGAGTTACCGCAACTATTTCAGTGGTACCACGTTCAGCAAGAGGTTCAGGGAAATCACCACGACCAACATCATGAGCAGCTGATTGGAGTGACTTTAAAGGACGGTTTAATTGGCGGACAAAAAGCCAACCACCGATAACACTTAACGCACCAAGAATCATTAATACGATTATTAAAGGGCTATAATTAGCCTCCTCTAAGCCTGTTAAAGGTATTTTCACCCAATAATTAGGTGCTTGAGGTGGGCGTATCCAAAAAAGGAATTCATCCCCTTGTGAAATGCGCACTTCGGCAGGGCCGCCCAGCAAATCTGTCATAATAGAAGATCGGAATTCAAAATACGTTGCATCAGCTAAACCGAGTGGCAGAGCATCTTCTTCAGTATAAATACCAATCCCGGTTTCAAGGTGAAAAGCTTTAGCCATGGCGGGTGTTAATATAGGATCTTTAACATCTAAAAAAACCACGCGTACTTGCTTTGCTAACAATTGATCTACTTGATCTGATTGTGGTTGTACGATGTACACCATAATTGATACCAAGGATACGACTTGATTAATTAATAACAAGACGCCAATCAATAGTATTGTTTGCCCAAAAGCACTACGTGGCAATATCTTCATAAATGTTTAAACGTTAATTACGCTACCGCTTTTCCTTCAGGAACAAATACGTAGCCTAATCCCCACACTGTTTGAATATAACGAGGTTTAGCTGGATCTTCTTCTAGCATTCGACGTAGACGAGATACTTGAACATCGATACTACGTTCTAAAGCGGAATAATCACGACCGCGCGCTAAATTCATTAATTTATCGCGAGAAAGTGGTTCTCTTGGATGAGTAATCAATGCTTTTAATACCGCAAACTCTCCACTGGTTAAAGGCATATTAACATCACCTTTAAGCATTTCTCGAGTGGCAAGGTTTAATTGATAGTCACCAAATTCTATAATGTTTTCTTCTTGTGAAGGTGCACCTGGAGCTTCTTGTACACGCCTTCTTAAAACAGCTTTAATTCGAGCAAGTAATTCACGTGGATTAAAAGGTTTTGGCATATAATCATCTGCACCTAATTCCAATCCAATAATACGATCTACTTCATCGCCTTTAGCGGTTAACATTACGATTGGAATATCATTTGAACCTTGACGTAATCGTCGACAAATAGATAAACCATCTTCTCCTGGCAACATCAAATCTAACACTAATAAATGAAAGTTTTCACGCTCTAGCAAGCGATCCATTTGTTCAGAATTCGCGGCACTTCTGACAACAAATCCTTGTTCAACAAGGTAACGTTCAAGTAATGCGCGCAAACGCATATCATCATCTACTACCAATACTTTAGGTGTTTCGTGGCTCATATCTCACCTTTCTTTTTCCATTTATTATTTTTTGACTTATCACTACTATATGCTATTAACAGCAACTTTAACAAAGTTACTGTGTGTAAAAGCGACAGCATTTGTTACAAATTATTAACGGTATAGGCTAACTAAGCCAAAGTATTATAAGAAAAAATTATCATACTTTCATGATTAATTATTATAAAAAGTCAATTTGATAAAAAAGTATTTCATTATTATTCATAATTAAAAATATCAATAAATAAAAGTGCGTAAAACCGCTTTTAACAAAGATAAACATCTTAAAATCAAAGAAAACTCAAAAGATTACGGACTAACTTGAGCATATTAATACTATTTATTTTT
>Ga0233426_10003345_pt1 | contig 12748 bp, 11 predicted proteins | sample SI_118_April2016_6_FD_179875 | JGI IMG/M metagenome (GOLD analysis project Ga0233426, IMG submission 179875) | Seawater microbial communities from Saanich Inlet, British Columbia, Canada - SI_118_April2016_10_MG | ecosystem: Environmental > Aquatic > Marine > Inlet | place: Canada: British... | reverse complement strand
CTATGGTCGCGAGAGTGGATACCAAGCGGTTTATGATTACACGCGGCCCAAAACGGTGTGGATGAACATGTCATCCGATCCGCTGCCACCGCAATTTACCCCACGATAGGAGGCGAAAATGAAATTTCATCTTGCAATAAATCTTGAGCGCATCACCGACCAAGCCTCGATGGTTGAGGTGCGCGATCACACGCTTGAAATGGTCAAAATGGCCGATAAAGCGGGGTTCGAAATCGTTTGGGCGGCGGAGCATCACGCGCTTGAAATGACAATCGCACCGAACCCGTTTCAATTGATGACGTGGTGGGCTGAACACACGCAAAATATCCGCCTTGGCGCAGGGGTGGTGAATGCGGCATATTGGCATCCGATCAATCTGGCTGGCGAAGCTGCGATGTTGGATTTGCTGTCTAACGGGCGGTTGGAATTTGGCATCGGATCAGGCGCATATCAGCGCGAATTTGATCGTATGAAACCAGGTTTAGATCAGCGTGACAGCTATAAATATATGCAAGAAATGTTGCCCGTCGTTCAGGCGCTTTGGCATGGTGATGTGGAACATAATGGCGAATATTGGCAGTTTCCAAAAGCCACGTCTTGCCCGAAACCACTGCAAGAAAACGTGCCTGTCTGGGTCGCTGCGCGCGCGCCGATTACCTATGACTATGCCGTTGAAAACAATTGCAATATCATGTCTTGGGCGCTGACGTTGCCGTTTTCTGAACTGGAAGAATACAAGAAACGTTTGGATGATGCCAAGGCGCGTTTGAACCCGAGTTTTTCGGGTAAATTCACGACAATGCGCCACACGGCAGTTTATGCGAATGAAGCGGATCGCCAAGCCGCACTTGGGGCCGTTCGCAATGTGTTGTCACTGTTTGGAAATCTGATGATGAAAAAGGGCGATGTTGTGGATGGTTTTCCTGATCCCGTGCCGTTTGAAGAGTTAGAAGGTAACGTGCGCGTCGAACCCAATATGCTGGAAGAAAATCTGATGTTTGGGACGCCCGATCAAGTAATCGCGAAATTGAAAAAATACGAAGCCCTCGGCATTGACGGGTTCTTGTATTACGCGTCGATGGGCTTGGATATTGAAAATCAAAAACGCTCGATGCAGTTGTTCATCGACGAAGTTATGCCCGAATTTTGCTAAGGAACCAAAGATATGACCGTAGAAATCCGCCGTACGCTGCTGCACGTTCAAAACACATTGATCGAGGAAGGCCGCGCCGTTGAACCCGCGACAAAATTGGTCGCCGCGCTTGCGATTATCAAGAATCCTTGGTTTGGAATGGGATACGTTGAAAACCTGCGCCCTGCGATCATTGAATCTGGTCCGGTGGTCGGAAAACTACTGACCGAAATGATTTTGGATGTGACCAGCGACACGTTAGAAGGCTACGGCAAGGCATCGGTCGTTGGCATGGGCGGATCGCTGGAACACGCGCAAGCCCTTACGCACACACTGTTTTTTGGCAATCAGTTGCGTGATGCCGTGAATGCGAAATCCTACCTCGCGTTTACAAATACGCGCGGTGCTGCTGGGTGCGCGATGATGATTCCGTTGATGGATAAAAATGATGGCGGGCGTCGTTCGCACTATCAAACGATCCATTTGAACGTGCCAGACGCACCCGCCGACGACGAAGTGATCATCGCATTTGGGGCATCTGTTGGCGGGCACCCGCACCACCGAATTGGCGATCGCTATCAGGATCTAGCAGAAATGGGCCGCGATGTGGAAAACCCCGCGGGTGTTTAAAACCGCCCCAGATGGCACGGCTTTCGCGCTTAGCGGGCCCGAGGATAAGCCAGTTGTTGCGCTGATCCACGGGCTTGGGCTGTGCGCGGGTGTGTTTAATGGAATGTTACCTGCGCTTGAACGTGAATTCCGCGTTCTGCGCTACGATCTTTATGGGCATGGGCAATCTGCGCCCGTGCCGTCTAAGGCATCGTTGAAACTGTATTCTGATCAACTTGCGGTATTGTTGGACTATCTGGATGTTGAACAGGCGTCTGTAGTTGGGTTTTCCATTGGTGGAATGATCAATCGCAGGTTTGCTTTGGATCACCCGCAAAAACTAACCGCGTTGGTGATATTGAACTCTCCTCATGATCGCGGCTCAGATGGGCAATTATCTGTGGAACAGCGCGCTTTGCAAGTGCGCGAGCAAGGCGCATTTTCGACGTTTGATGCGGCCCTCAAGCGGTGGTTTACGCTTGCTTGTTTGGCGAGCGCTGATCCATCGCCTGATTTGGTGCGCGAATGGCGGGGTCTTGCTGATCCTGAAAGTTACGCTCAAGCGGCATGGGTTTTGGCAAATGGGGTGCGTGAATTGAGTTCGCCTAAACCTGAAATTAGCGCACAAACTCTTGTTATCACGTGTGAAAATGACACTGGCAGCACACCCGAAATGAGCGTCGCTATTGCGGATGAAATTGCCGGGGCGCAGGTCATGATCATTCCTGAATTGCAACATTTGGGGCTGATGGAAAACCCCGTGCTGTTTAGTGCACCGATATTGAATTTTCTGAAAAAAGGGTAAGTGACATGGCGATGATGTCTGGCGGCCAGGCGGCGGTGGCTGCGATTGAAGTTGAAGAAGTCAAAACTGTTTTCGGGTTGATTGGGTCTGCCACGATGGAGATGTTTGACGCGCTTTATGACAGCGAAAGCATCAATTTTGTCGGTGTGCACGATGAGCGCACGGGAACCCACATGGCGGATGGATATGCGCGGGTATCTGGAGAGGCTGGTGTGATTTTGGCGGGTCAAAATGGGCCAGGGGCGACGAACCTAGTGACGGGGTTAGGGCAGGCCAAAGCGGCGTTTTCACCCGTTGTTTCAATCGCGGGTGCGTTGGCGTCTGGGCATGTGTACCGAGATGCGTTTCAAGAGGTGGATCAGCAGGCTATTTTCACGCCAGTTACCAAGAAAACATGGACCGCGACGAGCACCGACCGCGTGCCCGAAATGTTCCGTGAGGCGTTCCGCACCGCGCTAACGCCGCGCCGTGGGCCAGTGCAGTTGAATCTGCCTCGTGATGTGCTGTCTGGTCAGCATGATTTCGATGATTTGCAACGTCCAAAACATTATAGAAACAACAGCTTACCCGCGGCGGGGGGCGATGGCGTGAGGGCTGCAGCAGAGCTGCTGCAAAAGGCGGCGCGGCCCGTGATTATCGCTGGTGGGGGCATCAAAAACACGGCTGGACATAAGGCTGCACTTAGGCTGGCGAGTGTGCTAAATTGCCCGATTGTAACCTCACCTGGACACGGCGATGCGATCCCGTTTGGGCACCCGCTAAACGCGGGGCAGATGGGGCCGCGTGGCAATGTTGTAGCGTCGCGTTTGGTGAAAGAATCTGACGTGATTTTGGCGCTCGGAACACGGCTGGGATTTAATTCGACGTTCTACAGTTACGACAACATCAATCGCGATGCGCAGATCATTCAAGTGGAGCTGGAACCCACTGCAATTGGACGATTTTTTCCCGTTTCCGTAGGGATTTGGGCCGATGCGCCGACGGCGGCCAATCAAATTGCGGATGCCATTGGGCGCATGGTTCAGCGCCATGAAATTGCGGATTGGACAGCGGCATTTCAAGACGAACGTGGCGCGTATTTGGCCAAGCGGGACGCGGATGCGCTGATGGGGGTTGGACCTATCCAACCCTCTGGTTTGTTTAAGGTTTTTCGCGATGTGATCCCCCAAGATACAGCCATTACAATGGATGCCGGAACCCTGTGTTTGCAGGCTACGGATGCGTTGAATTACTGGTCGCCAAAATCGCTCCATACGCCGATGGATTTTGGGCTTGTGGGGTTCTCTTTCGCGTGTGGGCTGGGGATTAAGTGCGCGCAGCCTGATCGCCCTGTGGTTTCGTTGATGGGGGATGGTGGATTTGGGATGACGATTTCCGAGCTGTCCACCGCTGTGGATCATGGAATTAACACTGTTACTGTGGTGATGAACAACGGTTGTTGGGGCGCGGAAAAAGCCTATCAAAGGGACTTTTTCAATGGGCGGTATATTGGTGCGGATGTGTCTTCGCCTGATTTCGCAAAGGCGGCTGAATTATACGGCGCGGCGGGGTACTCTGTTGATAAGATTGGAGAAGTTGGAGATGCAATCACGGCAGCCTTGGCCTGTGGAAAGCCTGCGGTGGTGGATGTGGCCGTTGATCCTAACGCACTTTATTCGTTTCGACGGGATTCGTTTAAGCATCGTGGCGGGTGAGGAATAGGCGCTTGTCTTGGCGTGTTTTGGACGCTTGGGCACCGCTGCAAAAGGTTCGCCTGCTCGATCAAAAATTAGGTTTTTTGCGATAGGTATTGGGTCGGCGCAAGTTGAACGATTGTCATTCGTTAACGCGAAAACGGCAAAGGTTAACGACGAAATTCCAAGCTGAAAACGTATGGCAAAAGGCTGCAAAACATATGCAAAGTGTATGCAAAGCGTATGGCATGTGTATGGCACTTTGTATGGCACTTTTTTAAAGGGTAATCGCGTTAATAGGTGTTAACGGGCGCGTGAAATAGTCTTTCTTGCATAACCTCGTTAACGTGTTATCTATATTTCAACCCATCTTACACGAGGATTCCCGATGCGATTTGCAACTTATTCAGCCGACGACCAAACATTTTACGGCGCGGTAACGGACGGTGGGATGATTGCCCTGTCCGATCATTTTCCGCAGTGGCCGACATTGCGCGAAGTGATTGCGGATGATGGGCTCGATACTTTGGACGCGGCGGCAAATGGCAAAGCGGTGACGCATGCGAGCGGGTCGTTTGTGTTTGAGATCCCAATTCCGCGCCCAGAAAAAATTATCTGTGTCGGGGTGAACTTCCCTGAGCGAAATGCAGAATACAAAGACGGCAAAGAGGCGCCAAAATTCATGTCTTTGTTCCCGCGATTTGCACGGTCCTTTGTTGGGCATGATGTGCCACTGACGCGGCCCAAGGCATCCGTGCAATTGGATTACGAGGGCGAGGTCGTCGTGGTGATCGGCAAGGGCGGGCGGCATATCAAACAAGAAGACGCGCTCGATCATATTGCGGCGCTGTCGATTTGTAACGAGGGCACCATTCGCGACTGGGTGCGCCATGCGAAATTTAACGTCACGCAGGGCAAAAACTGGGATGGATCAGGGGCGATTGGGCCGTGGATTGTGCCGTTCAAAGACCCGAGCCAACTGTTGGATATCAAGTTGGAAACGCGGGTGAACGGCGAAGTGCGCCAATCGGATCGCAGCAGTCGGATGATTTTCAGTCACGCGGATGAAATCGCCTATATCTCAACCTTTACGACGCTGGTTCCGGGCGACATGATCATCACGGGTACGCCGACGGGGGCAGGTGCGCGGTTTGATCCGCCGATTTTCCTGAAACCCGGCGATGTGGTAGAAGTAGAAGTTGAAGGCGTGGGCGTGTTGCGCAATGGAGTTGTGGACGAATGACACCTGAAGAAATTACAGCGATTGCAGCGCAGTTGGTTGAGGCGGAGCAGACGAACACGCAGATGGGCGTGATTTCGGTGGTGCATTCGGACATTACAATGGCCGATGCCTATGCCATTCAAGATGCGTTTGTTGCGGCCAAGGAAGCGGGCGGTGCGGTGCGCAAGGGCTGGAAGATTGGGTTGACCAGTCGGGCCATGCAGATGGCGCTGGGCATTGATATTCCTGACAGCGGCATCCTGTTTGACGATATGTTTTTCGATCACGGTGGGGTTGTTCCCAATGGTCGGTTTATTGAGCCACGGGTCGAGGCAGAGATTGCGTTTATCATGGGCGAAGATTTGTCTGGTGCGGATGTAACGCGCGAGGCGGTTTTGGCGGCAACGGATTGGGTTGCGCCCGCGCTTGAAATCCTCGACACGCGGATTTTGCGGGTTGATCCTGCCAGTGGTACAACGCGCAAAGTGTTTGATACGATTGCGGATAATGCGGCGAATGCGGGCATTGTTTTGGGCGACAAAAAGCACAGCCCCGATGCGTTTGATTTGCGTTGGGTCGGGGCGATTGTGTCGCGCAGCGGAACGGTTGAGGAAACAGGTTTGGGCGCTGGTGTGTTGAACGATCCCGTGATGGGGATGGTTTGGCTGGTGCAGCGTTTGGCAGAATATGGCCAAGGATTGAGCAAGGGCGATGTGGTTTTATCTGGCAGTTTTATTCGCCCGATCGAGGCTCCTGCGGGATCGGATTTTGCAGCGGATTACGGTGAATTTGGCCGTGTGGATATCACTTTTGAATAGGAGGTCGTCATGGGCGCACCAGTGAATAAGTTGAAAAAAGCCTTGGCGAACGGGGAATTACAGACAGGCGCTTGGTTGGGTCTGGTCGATGGGTACGCGGCAGAGGTTGCGGGCACGGCGGGCTTTGATTGGGTGTTGGTTGACGGGGAACATGCCCCGAACGGCACGACCGAGATTTCAAAGCAGATTGGCGCGTTGAGCGCGTCGCCGTCATCGGTGATTGTGCGGGTGCCAAAGGGCGAAGACTGGTTCATCAAGCAGGTTTTGGATGCGGGTGCGCAGACGATTATGGTGCCAATGGTGGAAACGGGGGCGCAGGCGGCAGAAATGTCGCGGGCGATGCTGTACGCGCCAGAGGGTATTCGCGGTGTTGGATCCGCACTTGCGCGGGCTTCGCAGTGGTCCGGAATTGCGGATTACACGACCACGGCAAATGATCAGATGTGCTTAATCGTGCAGGTCGAAGCACAACGCGGCATTGATAATCTGGATGATATTTTGGCCGTCGATGGCGTGGATGCGGTGTTCATCGGGCCTGCGGATTTGGCGGCGGATATGGGGTATCTGGGCAATGACCAAGCGCCCGAAGTTCAGGCCGTGATGGAAGACGCGGTGAAACGCATTCGCGCAGCGGGCAAAGCGGCGGGAATTATGTGCCCTGATCCCGTTTTGGCAGAGAAATTCATCGGTTGGGGCGTGAATTTCGCCTGTGTGGCGATTGACGTGGTGATGCTGGCAAACGGGCTGCGACGGGCGGCAAAGTTGCACAAAGGCTAGGGCCGCTGCCTTGACCTTTTGGCCGCAACCGTAAAAGGTTTTTCCAAACGCAGGCTCCGCGCAAATGATGGGGTCGCGAACAGGGAAAGCCAGCATGCCTGACACAGCCACCGCCAGCCCTTGGGGCGCGAAACTCCGTCTGAAAGCGATGATCATCACGGGGATGATCATGTTTGTGTTTATCACGATGCATTTGGCAAACCTGTCGCTTGGGCTGCATTCGGTGCAGTTGATGGAAGACTGGCGTTGGGCGCTCAGTGGCGTTTGGTCGAGCGCCGTCCTGAAATACCTGCTGCAAGTGTCTCTGGTTATCCATTTTATTGTCGCGTTGGTGTCGCTGTATTGGCGCAACACGCTGCGCATTCCTGCCTATGACATGGCGCAGATGATTGCCGGCATGTTGATCATTCCGTTGCTGGGTACGCATGTTTTCGGCGTGATGGCCATAAAGGAATTGGGGCTGGAGCCGACGTATTACCTGCTGTTGGGGCAGTTTTGGATCGTGTCGCCGTTTAACGGATTGCAGCAGATTTTGATGCTGGTGGTCGCGTGGATCCACGGCGCAATTGGGGTGTATTCTTGGCTGCAAGCGCGTGACGGTTCTGCGCGGATCATGAAGTTTTTCTATCCGTTTGTGGTGGCCCTGCCAATTTTGGCGATGCTGGGATACGTTGAGGGCGGTCGTCAGATTATTTCGGTTGAAGAGGGCGGTTTAGGCTATGTCATGGAGAATGACCCAAACGAGTTTGGCCCGACTGTTGACCCCGAACGCATCCCTGAGATTCTGGAACAGGCCAAGTACCGTCCAAAGGTTGCGACGCGGGTTTCACTGGGGCTGATTGGGTTGGTTTTGGCGGCCCGTTGGTTGCGGTTGTATCGACGGCGCAGTGGGCGAGTGCAGGTCACCTATTCTGGGCGATTGCCGACCGCGTTTGAGGCTGACACGGGCCTGACCCTGCTGGAAATGGTGCATGAAAACAGCCTGCCGCACGCAAATATTTGTCGTGGGCGTGGGCGGTGCGGTACGTGCCGTGTTCGGGTTCTCAAGGGGGGTGAAACACTGCCGCCGCCATCCGAGATGGAAGCGCAAACCTTGGCGCGTTGGAAAGCGGAACCAGATGAGCGGCTGGCCTGCCAGATGGTGCCAAATGACGGTGCGTTAGAGGTGCAGCGCGTAATTGAGCCTGATTATTCGGATTTGGATTACAGCAAGACAAAATCGGATGCCACTGACCCAGTAGGTGCATCATGATCGGGATTTTACGCACAGTTTTAGTTTCGATCTTTTTGATTGGATTCACCGCGCCGGTGATGGCGCAAATGATCCCGAATTCTGGCGGAGCAGAGGAGGCGGTGATCCCTGCGCCTTCGCCAAATGACGTGAAAGAGTTTTTGCGGCTTTTGGGCGATCCGAGCGTTCAGGAATGGCTGAAAGACAGTGTTTCTGAGGACGGTGTTGTCGAAACCGGGCCGACGTTGAGTTTGCGCGAAGAAATTGATGCACGTCTGTCGCGCATTGCGGAGCGGGCGCGATCGCTTGTGCTGGCGTGGAATATTGTGCCCCGCATGCCGATGGTGATGTCCGAGGTGTGGGACAGTGAATTGTCGACCTCGCAAAAAGTGCGCTCGCTGAGCTATATTTTGACGTTTCTGCTGATCGGGCTGGGGTTGGAATGGCTGTATCGCCAGTTCATGCAGTACCCGCTGTTGCGTTTGGAATTGGCCCCAAAAGATGCGCCGATGGAAAAGCTGACGGGCGCGTTTTTACGGGCTGGGATCATTTTTGGCGGCCTTGGTATTTTTGCGGTGGGCAGTATTGGTGCGTTCAAAAGTTTTGATTGGCACCCGCTGGTTGAAGCCTTGGTTTTGGATTTTCTGGTGATGGTTCTGCTGTTTCGCATCGTCATGACCGTTTCGTTGTTCTTTCAGGCGCCCAATGCGCAAGAGCTGCGATTGGTTCCTTACGGCACGCCTGTTGCACGCCATTTGCATGGGATTGCGCGCGTTCTGGCGTTTGCTGTCCTGCTTGGATTGGCGCTGTCGTTTATGCTCAGCCGTGTTGTCGGGATGGCGGATATGGATATGGGTGGCAGCCTGAGCGCGGTTGCTTTGGCGCAAACTGTGGCGCTGGCGCTGGTGGTTGTTTTGATCACTTGGGCCTGTATTTGGATCGCGTTTCGACAGGTACCCCAATTGTGCGAAGACGATTTAGGGGCGCGCAGCCTGCGGTTTTGGCGCAGCTATTTGATCGGGCTGGTGGGTCTTGTGTTTGTGACGTGGCTGGTTGGATTGTTCGCAATTATGTCGGCGATTCTGATTCTTGGGCTGGCGGTGCCAAGTTTGAAATTGATGACTGCTTGGATTGATCATTTCTTTGATCAATCGACGGCGGCCTTGCACGATCAACATGCAGCTGCGGCCCAAACAGAGCTAGATGCGTTTATCGCAGAGGAAGCCGCTGGCGAGGTTTTAGAAGGCGAGCCAGAACCTGTTGCGCCCGAATTTGCCGACCCATACGCCACGACGCGCCCGATTGTGCAGCGCGGTGCGCGGTTTGTTTTGGCGATGGGCGCGGTGTTTTTGCTGGCGATATCGTGGGGCGTGAATATTTTTGATCTGTCCGCAGATCGCAGTTTCGTTGGGCGCGCGTTGGAGGTGTTGATCGACAGCATCGTGGCGCTGTTGCTGGCTGATCTGGTCTGGACTTGGGCCAAGACTGTGATCGACAAACGGGTTGCGGATTACGAACCACCCGTGGATGGCCAAGCCCCTGGGCCAGAGGCGCGGATGTTCACGTTGCTGCCGCTGTTGCGCACCATTTTGATGGTGGCGCTGTTGATCATGGTGAGCCTGAGCGTGCTGAGTTCGGCTGGCGTGAATATTGCGCCGATTTTGGCGGGTGCCGGGATCATGGGGATCGCGATTGGCTTTGGCACGCAATCCTTGGTGCGCGATATTGTTGCTGGGATTTTCTTCCTGATTGATGATGCGTTTCGGTTGGGGGAATACATCGAGGTGGGCGATTTGATGGGCTCGGTTGAGAGCATTTCGGTGCGATCCATGCGCATTCGTCATCACCGTGGTAAGGTGCATACGGTCCCGTATGGCGAGCTGAAATCCCTGACCAACCATTCGCGTGATTGGGTCATCATGAAGCTGGAATTCCGCGTGCCGTTTGATACGGATTTGCAGTTGGTGAAAAAGTTGGTGAAGAAAGTTGGCGCGGAATTGCAGGCCAACGAACACTACGGTTCTGGTATTCTGAGCACGCTGAAATCCCAAGGGGTGCGGCGGATGGAGGAGTTCAACATGGTTGTGGGCGTGAAATTCATGACCAAGCCGGGCGAGCAGTGGTTGGTGCGCCGCGATGCCTATCAGAAGGTACGCGATATCTTTGATGCCAATGGCATTCAGATGGCCGAACGTAACGTGAAGGTGGAAATCGCGGGCGGGGAGCATTTGACAGATGAACAACGCAAAGCGGCGGCGGGTGCGGCGCAAGAAGCAGCGCAGGGGCCAGCGGTGCCACCTGGGCCCATTCCCGACGAGCCGTGAAGTTGCCCGTCGGCGGATTTGTGACCGATTAAGCGCCAGTGGAATTGTGGCTGGCGTTTTGGGCACGTGTGGTGAATTGATAGCAAAAGATTTGAGGCAGTATTGATGCGGTATTTTGTTTTTCTAGTGATGGTTATTGGATTGGTGTCTTGTGGCGGCGGGAGGCAGCAATCAGTTCCTAAGACGCAGGTTAATCAGCCAAGCCCCGATATTGTCGGCGGTAATCCAAAGTTTGCAGACAGTGATCCCGTGGATTGGCCAAGCGCGAAACCGTGGCAATACGGCGTGCACGGTGTGGATGTATCGCGGTATCAGTTGGGGCTTGATTGGCCCAAGATGCGGGCCAATCAGATATCGTTTGCATTTATCAAAGCAACCGAGGGCGGGGATCATATTGATCCAGAATTTCGAACCCATTGGCGCGGTGCGGCGCAGGCTGGTTTACCGCGTGGTGCCTATCATTTCTATTACTTTTGCCGCAACGCGCGCGAGCAGGCCGCGTGGTACATTCGCAATGTTCCAAAGGATAATGGCGCGCTGCCACCAGTGTTGGATATCGAGTGGAATCACACCTCGCCCACATGCAAATTACGCCCCGAGGCTAGTACGGTGCGGGCCTCGATGCGGCAGTTTTTGCGGATCGTGAAGGCGCATTACGGCAAGACGCCGATCATTTACACCACCGTGGATTTTTACCACGAAAATGATCTGGGGCGGATCAACGGATATACGTTTTGGCTGCGATCTGTGGCGGATCACCCGTCCAAGATTTATCCGGGTGAACGGTGGGGTTTTTGGCAATATTCAGGCACGGGACGGGTTCCGGGTGCGCCGGGCGATATTGATCTGAACGTGTTCCACGGGTCTGTTGACCAGTGGCAGGCGTGGTTAAGGCGAAACGGCGTTCAGTAAGCGAGCGCTGCGATCACGGCAGGGCGTTTGCGCATCGCAGCTGCGTGCGCGGCGATTGCTGGAAACTCGTTTATGTCGACGCTGTCGCCTTCTAGCCAGCAGCCAACGGTGAACAGATAGGCGTCTGCAACCGTGTATTGTTCGCCCATAGCCCAAGGCCCGCGAAACACCTCGGTTTCAAGGTAATTGTAGGTGTCACGCATGTTTTGAGGCACTTTGCGCTGCATGTCCTCAAAGCTGGATTGTTCATCTGCCCAGCGTGCGCCGCGCATACGGTGGGCGTGATTTACGTGCGCAGTGGAGGCGAGGTAGCTGGTGAGTTCGTTCATTTTAGCAAGCTGATAGGGATCTGTTGGCAATAGGTTCGCGGCAGGATTCAGCCCCGCGATATAGGGCAGCATTGCGGGCGTTTCGGTCAACACGCCGTGGTCTGTAATCAGGGTCGGAACGCGGCCTTTGGGATTGCGCGCAAGGAAATCTGGGGTGCGCTGCGCGTTTTGGGAAAAATCCATGCGCGTGGCGGTGAAGGGGATGTCGGCCTCGTGCAATGCAATCAGGGCGGCTTGGGCGACGGTGCCTTTGGCGTAAAACAGTTCCATGTCGTTTCCTTTTGAAGTTGGCGATAGATTGCCGAAAATTCTGTGGCTTGGCAACGGCGGAGCTTTGCGATTGGACCGTATCAAACTAAGTTAACGGAAAAGTGTGCATGAGGTGAGCAACGTGCAAAGTTTTGCAACAAAAGCGGCGTTTCGATTTGGATATGGTTTTGCCGAGGGTGAGGCCGAAGTCAGCGATGTGGAAATGCTGTTGGCGCAAGCGACGGACGCCGATGCGGGGATTGCCACGTATCGCGGGCCGTCCTTTGGCGAGCGGGCCCAGATGATGCGGACGTATTTGGAGTATAAACGCGCTGCCAAAAAGGGCGATGCGGAGGCAAAGCCGTTGTTGCGGGCCTCTAACAAAGAGCGCAACGCCTTGCGCGCTGTCGATATGCAGCGGGTGTTTGGCCGCGCGATGTATTCGGGCCAAGGATTTCGCGAACGGTTGGTGTTTTTCTGGGCCGATCATTTCACGGTCGTGCCCAAAAGCAGATTGGAACAAACCGCCTGGGGCAGTTACCAAGAGGAGGCCATTCGACCGAATGTGAATCGTTCTTTTGGGGATATGTTGGTGGCCGCGGCAACGCATCCGTCGATGTTGCTGTTTCTGGATCAAGTGCGATCCATCGGGCCAAATTCAGTTGCG
>Ga0233426_10003328_pt1 | contig 12793 bp, 15 predicted proteins | sample SI_118_April2016_6_FD_179875 | JGI IMG/M metagenome (GOLD analysis project Ga0233426, IMG submission 179875) | Seawater microbial communities from Saanich Inlet, British Columbia, Canada - SI_118_April2016_10_MG | ecosystem: Environmental > Aquatic > Marine > Inlet | place: Canada: British... | reverse complement strand
ACCATAAGTAATATCTATAACTGGCGAGTAAAGGAAACAGATCGTTTAACTGCTATGGCTACAGAGCTGAGAAAAGTAGGTGCAGAAGTTATAGAAGGTGACGACTTTATTACGATTACTCCACCGACTCAATTGAAACATGCAGAAATTGATACATACGATGATCACCGAGTGGCCATGTGTTTTTCACTTGTTGCATTAAGTGATACACCGGTAACGATTAACGACCCTAAATGTACATCTAAAACATTCCCTGATTATTTCGACAAGTTAGCGCAGGTTTCTTGCTAAAATTGTTACAGAATAATTTTATACGCGATTTTGAATTTCAAATCCCGTATAATGCCGCCGATTTTCGACATTAGGGGGAAAATGTATGCAGGAAAGCGTACCTGTAATCACTATTGATGGCCCAAGTGGTGCTGGCAAAGGAACTGCTGCGCGTTTAGTTGCTGAACAACTAGGTTGGCACTTACTTGACAGTGGTGCTATCTACCGTGTTTTAGCGGTAGCGACACAATACCATCATCTAACTATTGATGACGAAGAGCCATTAATTCCTATTGCTGCTCATTTAGATGTTCAATTTGAAATATCTAAAGAAGGTGAGAGTAAAATAATTCTTGAAGGTGAAGATGTCACTAATACCATTCGAACAGAAGAAATTGGTGCTATAGCCTCTAAGGTCGCTGCTTTTCCGAGAGTAAGAGAAGCATTACTGCGTCGTCAAAGAGCATTTAAAGTGTCTCCAGGCCTTGTTGCTGATGGTAGAGATATGGGAACAGTTGTTTTTATTGATGCTCCAGTTAAGGTCTTTTTAACGGCTAGTGCAGAAGAACGGGCAGAACGTCGTTTTAATCAGTTGAAAGATAAAGGCTTTGATGTTAAAATCGGGCGCCTTTTGGATGACATACGTCAACGAGATGAGCGAGATGAGAACCGTAAGGTTGCTCCGCTAATTCCAGCCGAAGGTGTGTTAATTGTTGATTCTACTGAACTTTCTATAACTGAAGTCGTTAGTAAAATCCTTTCGTTTACGAATGAAAAATTAACACAAACGGCTAATTCTTAATTCTGAGAATTTAGTTGTAAATAGATAACCTAGCGTAAGGATGCAATAGGTTTTATTAATAACCCCATGATACATGTAAGTAGATTGGATCAACTCTGAGTTCATATACACGTTATGACTGAAAATTTTGCACAACTTTTTGAAGAAAGTTTAAAAGAAATCGAAACACGTCCAGGTTCTATTATTAAAGGAACCGTGGTAGCCATCAACAAAGACAACGTTTTAGTTGACGCCGGCTTAAAATCTGAATCTGTAATCTCTATTGATCAGTTTAAAAATACAGCTGGTGAAGTAGAAATTAATGTTGGTGACGAAATTGATGTTGCATTAGATGCGACTGATGATGGTTTCGGTGAAACAATTCTTTCTCGTGAAAAAGCAAAACGTCACGAAGCTTGGCAAGTGCTTGAAAAAGCATACGAAGAAAAAGAAACTGTTATCGGTGTTATCAACGGTAAAGTTAAAGGTGGTTTCACGGTTGAAGTTAGCAATATTCGTGCTTTCTTACCTGGTTCATTAGTTGATGTACGTCCTGTACGTGACACAGCTCACCTTGAAGGTAAAGATTTAGAATTCAAAGTTATTAAGCTTGATCAAAAGCGTAATAACGTTGTTGTATCTCGTCGCGCAGTTATCGAATCAGAAAGCAGCGTAGAACGTGACGCATTATTAGAATCGTTAGCAGAAGGTATCGAAGTTAAAGGTATCGTTAAAAACTTAACTGATTACGGTGCGTTTGTTGATTTAGGCGGCATTGACGGTCTATTACATATTACTGATATGGCTTGGAAACGCGTTAAACACCCAAGTGAAATCGTAAACGTTGGTGATGAAATACAAGTTAAAGTATTGAAATTTGACCGTGAACGCACTCGTGTGTCTCTAGGTATGAAGCAGTTAGGCGAAGATCCATGGGTAGCAATTGCTAAACGTTACCCTGAAGGTGCTAAACTTTCTGGTCGCGTAACTAACTTAACTGATTATGGTTGTTTCGTTGAAATCCAAGAAGGCGTTGAAGGTTTAGTTCACGTTTCTGAAATGGATTGGACAAATAAAAACATCCACCCATCTAAAGTTGTTAACTTAGGTGATACGGTTGAAGTGATGGTATTAGAAATTGACGAAGAACGTCGTCGTATTTCTCTTGGCCTTAAACAATGTATCCCGAACCCTTGGGAAGAGTTTGCTAAGAACTTTAACAAAGGTGATAAAGTATCAGGTAAGATCAAGTCAATTACTGACTTTGGTATCTTCATTGGTCTTGACGGTGGCATCGATGGTCTTGTACACTTATCTGACATTTCATGGGCTGGCGGTGAAGAAGCTGTTCGTGAATATAAGAAAGGTGATGAAATTTCTGCAGTGGTACTTCAAGTTGACCCTGAGCGTGAGCGTATCTCGTTAGGTGTTAAGCAAACTGAAGATGATCCATTTAATCAATACCTTGCAGATAACAAAAAAGGTGCTATTGTTACAGGTAAGGTAGTTGAAGTAGACGCTAAAGGTGCTAAGATCGAATTAGTAGAAGGCGTTGAAGGTTACTTACGTGTTTCTGACATCTCTCGTGAACGTATCGAAGATGCAAGTACTGAATTATCTGTTGGTGATAGCGTTGAAACTAAGTTTATGGGTGTTGATCGTAAGAACCGCAGTATTAGCTTATCAATCAAAGCGAAAGATCAAGCGGATGAGCGTGAAGCAATGGATAGTTTAAACCAAGAAGAAGATACTGGTTTAAGTGCTATGGCTGCTGCGTTTAAAAACGCTAAAAATTAATTTTTAGCTGGGACAGAGAAAAGCTCTTATTCATAAAAGCTTTTCTCTAATTTAAATTCCATTGGCGTGATGCTAAATGACACTGGGGGGTCTAATGACCAAATCAGAACTCATTGAAAGATTAGCGGATAAACTTAGTCATTTATCTGCAAAAGATGTAGAACAAGCAATTAAAGAAATTCTTGAAATGATGGCACAAACCTTATCTAAAGGTGAGCGCATTGAAATTAGAGGCTTCGGTAGTTTCTCTTTACATTATCGTGCTCCACGTGTTGGTAGGAACCCTAAAACTGGTGAGTCAGTCGAACTTACTGGAAAATATGTTCCACATTTTAAACCCGGCAAAGAATTACGTGAAAGAGTAAATCTTTCCATTGCGTAATTAAAAATTAAAATGAAAACGGCATGCTATAGCATGCCTTTTTTTTGTTTATATCATCAAGATATAGGATAATTTTTTGAAAATATATATTACCTTGATTTTTATGATTGCCTTACTTGTCATTGCATTTATTTTTGGCAGTCAAAACAACCAAATGCTTACCTTAAACTATATGATTGCTCGCACAGAATTATCTGTAGCTGCCGCGGTTAGTTTGTTTACTACTATTGGTTTTTTCCTTGGAATATTTTTCGCATTATTATGGAAGTTTGTTCGCTTGGTTAAACCTAAATCAATTAATAATAAAGGTTAAACCTCACCAATGTTAGAACTACTTTTTCTTTTACTGCCAGTAGCAATGGGCTATGGCTGGTTTATGGGAAGAAACAGTGTTAAGCAAAACGATCACTCCGCTAAACAAGATTTATCAATCAAATATTCTACTGGCCTGAATTATTTATTATCAAATCAACAAGATAAAGCTATTGAATTTTTATTAGAAACCCTCAAAGTTGAAGACGATACGGTAGAGGCTCATTTTGCTATGGCAAATTTATTTCGTAAAAGAGGTGAATTAGATCGAGCATTAAAAGTACATGAGCATCTTGTAAGACAAAAGCATTTACCTAGTAGCGCTAAACAGCAAGCAGCATTTGAGTTAGGAAAAGACTTCCTCAGTGCCGGTTTATATGACCGTGCCGAATCAATGTTTCATAAGTTGTTAAAATCAAAAGATTTCAATTTAAAATCATTAAGTTATTTACTACAAATTTATCAGTCGACGAAAGATTGGCAACATGGTTTAGATTTGAAAAAAGCGATAGCTAAATCAAATGATAAAAAATTATTACATACTCTTGCTAATTTTTACTGTGAATTAGCGACTCAGGCATTAGAGAAAGATGAATTTATTGAAGTGCTTGAGTTATTAGAGAATGCTCTTAAGTATGATCCTGATTCATGTCGAGCAAATTGGCTTATGGCAAAAATATACGAGAATCATCAGCAATATAATGAAGCTTGCCAATGTTATAAAGATATATACAGCCAAGATAAAGACTTTTTTCCTGATGTTATCGAACAAATGGAAGATTGTTATCATCAACTTGATGCGGATAATGAGTTTTATCAGTTTATTAAGAAAGTCTACGATGAAACAGGTGGTAGTAGTGCATTAATTAAATATTTATCGTTTGTGGAAAGTAAACACGGGCTTAGAAAAGCGCAAGATTATATGTTGTCTGCTTTAAAAAGACGTCCTACGATTAGAGGGTTTAAGCACTTCATCAAAATGCAAATGAATGAGCAAAGCTCTCAGCAAGAGAACGAAAATTTAGATATGATCAAAGAACTAATATCTTCATATCTAAGTGTTAAACAACGATATAATTGCTGCAATTGTGGATTTAGTAGTAGCACTCACTATTGGTCTTGCCCCTCATGTCATGATTGGGAGCAGTTAAAACCTGTACGAGGTCTAGAAGGGGAATAATTGTCTATTTCTCTATCCTATTATCCATTTACATCATCAAAAATACTCACTGACTACCGTCAGCTCCTTGTGTTTTCTTTGTTAATGAATAATATAACTTCGAACAGAATTATTATTAGAATGATTATTGATACAATTAAAACTTAAAACATTATTAATAAAATATAGAGGAAGAAAGAATGAATAATCCAAAAGTAGTTGTAGCATTAGATTTTGATAACCAGGCTGATGCACTTGCTTTTGTTGATAAAATTCAACCGAGCGATTGTCGATTGAAAGTTGGAAAAGAAATGTTTACCTACTTTGGACCAGACTTTGTTAAAGCCCTAGTTGAACGAGGTTTTGATGTTTTTCTTGATTTAAAATTTCATGATATTCCAAATACCGTTGCTAAAGCCGTTGCAGCAGCAGCGGAGCTTGGTGTATGGATGGTTAATGTTCATGCATCCGGCGGCCTCAAAATGATGGAAAAAGCTAAAGAATCATTAGTGCCTTATGGTGATAAAGCGCCATTATTAATTGCTGTGACGGTATTAACTAGTATGAGTGAAGCTGACTTAATTGGCCTAGGAATAACTAAATCACCTGCTGAGCAAGTTCAGCACTTGGCTAATTTAACAAAACTAGCAGGTCTTGATGGCGTAGTATGTTCTGCACAAGAAGCCGAAGCCCTTAAACAGCAATTAGGTAAAGACTTTAAGTTAGTTACACCAGGTATTCGTCCTCTAGGGGCAAGTGTTGATGATCAAAAACGTATTATGACCCCAGAACAGGCTGTTGAGGTAGGCGTTGATTACTTAGTCATTGGTCGACCTATAACTAAAGCAGCAGACCCTCAACAAGTTTTGCAAGACATTAACCAAACTATTCTATAATCTAGTTTAAAAAGGCCTGCTCCATCAATAGAGCAGGTTTGACTCATATTATTCAAGTAAATATAAATAAAATGATTCGTTTATTTCATTCAATATTTTGAATTCTTATAATAAGCTTTATTGTAGATTTGAAAGAACATCAAAATCGTGTTCTTTTAGTAATTTCACTAATTTTATCAGTGGTAATCCGATTAAAGTATTAGGATCATCACCTTCAAGTTTTTCAAATAAACATATTCCTAAACCTTCACTTTTAAAGCTTCCTGCACAATTTAATGGCTGCTCTGCGTTTATATAGTTAACAATTTCTTGCTGAGTGAGTTTTTTAAAATGAACATGAAAAGGTTCAACAAGCGACTTTACTGAGTTGTCTAAGCTATCTAACACGCACAACCCTGTGTAAAAAGTGACACATTTACCACTAAATTTTGTTAATTGCTTAACTGCATTCTCAAAAGTATGCGGTTTACCCAGTATTTCATCGTCACAGACTGCTACCTGATCAGAACCTATAATTAAACTGTTTGGGAAGCTGATTGAAACGGCACTAGCTTTCTCTGTAGCTAATCGTTCAACAAGCTTTTGTGGCGTCTCATTTATTTGAGGACTTTCGTCGGTTTCAGGCTTTGCACATTCAAAGTTAATATTAAGCTTTTCTAATAAGCTTTTTCTAAAAGGAGAGGTTGAAGCCAAAACAACGGATTTAGTATTCATTTATTAAATATCACACAAAAATTAATCAGATTCTGCTATTATGAGGGCTATATTGAAAATTTAAACAAATTTAGTGATTTTTCTTTTGACAGCAGGCCTTAACGGCTTTATTATGCGCGCCTTATGAAGAATCTTAAGCTTCCGATTACAATAGACCCTTATAGAAGCGCACAGCGAAGTCTGGAGTGTGAAGGGATATTTGAAACTTCGGGAATGAACAGATTGCTTGCTGCTTGTGAGAGCAGTAGTGAGCATGTGCATGTAAAAGTGGATTTTGGTGTGGATGAACTTGGCTTGGTATTTATATCAGCAAAGGGGTCGGCAACTATTGCTTTAACATGTCAGCGGTGTACTGAAGCATTTGAGCATAAACTTTTAATAGACTTTGTTTTTAGTCCAGTAAAAGATGAAGAAGCCGCTGAAAATTTGCCGTCATATTATGACGCAATTGAATTAGATGAAAATGGTGAAGTTAACCTGCGAGATTTAGTGGAAGAAGAGTTTTTACTTGTTATTCCGTTAATTCCTAGGCATGAACTTAAAGATTGTCAGTCACCATCTGACAGTGTTTGGGGTGAATTGCCTGTTGAGCATGAAAAGCCGAATCCATTTGACGTATTAAAAAAACTTAAGTAACTCGTTTGAGTTAACAATTGATTTTAGGAGTTAGGAAATGGCAGTTCAAAAGAGCAAGAAGTCTCGTTCAAGACGTGGCATGCGCCGTTCACATGATGCTTTAACAGCAGAAAATTTATCAGTAGATCCATTATCTGGTGAAACACACCGTCGTCATCACGTAACAGCTGATGGCTTCTATAAAGGTGTTAAAGTAATCGCTAAATAAGCTTTTACTTGGTAGAGCATATTTTGAATGATCTAACCATTGCGTTAGATGTTATGGGGGGCGATAAAGGCCCCCTAGTAACGATACCCGCAGCAATTCTTGCTATTGAAAATTCACAAAGATTGCACCTCATACTTTGTGGTGATGAAAATTCTATTAAAGAATTACTATCAAAACATAATTTATTAGCACACCCTCAATTATCTATATATGCAACGACTGAAGTTGTAACTATGGATGAAAAACCTAGTTCAGCCCTTCGAAATAAAAAAAATTCATCGATGAGAAAAGCATTAGATCTTGTTAAAGAAGGGAAAGCTCAAGCCTGTGTTAGCGCGGGAAATACAGGTGCATTATTTGCTACAGCTCATTATGTTTTAAAAACATTGCCGGGTGTTGAGCGCCCAGCTTTAATCTCTCCTTTACCTACTCATGAAGATAATCAGCATGTATTTATGCTTGATTTAGGGGCAAATGTATTCTGTGATTCAACGGTATTGTATCAATTTGGTGTGATGGGTTCGGTTGTGGCAGAAGAGGTTGATGGTATCAATAGACCTCGAGTTGCCTTATTGAATATGGGGGAAGAAGATATTAAAGGCAGCGATCACATTAAAATGGCGGCATCTCAGCTTACTGAGAATGAATCGATTAATTATGTTGGGTTTATTGAAGGCAATGATATTTTTACCAATAAAGCGGATGTAATCGTGTGTGATGGTTTTGTTGGTAATGTAGCCTTAAAAACATGTGAGGGGGTTGCAAGGCTTGTGTATGAAAAGCTTAAACATGAACTTTCAAAACACTTTTTTGCCCGTTTTATCGGTAAAATACTTTCGTCATCGTTAAAAAAACTCTTCAAACCCTTGAACCCCGACCAGTATAACGGTGCAAGTTTGATAGGATTGCGCGGTATTGTGATTAAGAGTCATGGAAATGCGAGTGTTTTAGCATTTCAAGAAGCGATATTTGAAGCCATGAAAGAAGTCGAACACCAAGTTCCAATAAAAATAAAAAATAAATTAGAACTCGGTTTAAAAGAAAAATAATATTACTTTTATTATCATATTTTATGCTTACATTGAATCGTTCATTTTAATTCTCATACAATAAAAAATTCGTTGTTACTGCTCTACTTTAATCAACAGCTTATTTGTTGATAGAACAGTGATATTAAATGTTTAAATAGTTTAGGTACTACAATGCAAAATAATTTAGCCTTTATATTTCCAGGACAAGGATCTCAAACTGTCGCAATGCTAAGTGACTTTAGTGATCATCCTGTTGTACAGTCTACTTTTTCTGAAGCGTCAACATCATTAGGCTATGATCTTTGGCAATTAATCAGTGACGGTCCTGCAGAAAAGCTTAACCACACTAACTTTACTCAACCAGCATTATTAACCGCAAGTGTTGCTTTATGGCGTTTATGGCATTCAGAAAGTGATGTTACACCTGCAATAATCGCAGGTCACAGCTTAGGGGAATATTCGGCATTAGTTTGTGCAGGTGTTTTATCGTTAGCTGACGGCGTTAAGTTAGTTGAAAAACGCGGCGAATTTATGCAAGCATCTGTTCCTGAAGGTGCAGGTGCTATGGCTGCTATTATTGGTCTTAGTGATGAAAAAATTATTGATGCTTGTCAACAAGCGGCAGAGCAACAAGTAGTTTCTGCTGTTAATTTTAATTCACCAGGTCAAGTGGTTATAGCTGGTAATAAAGAAGCAGTAGAACGTGCTGGTTTATTATGTAAAGAAGCTGGAGCAAAGCGTGTTCTTCCTCTGCCTGTGAGTGTTCCTTCTCATTGTGCTTTGATGAAAGATGCAGCTGAAAAATTAGCTGATGAATTTAATTCAGTTACTTTTAACATACCAACTATTCCTGTTGTCAATAATGTTGATGTTGCAATTGAAGATAATATTGATGCAATTAAAGAGGCATTGATTAAACAGCTTTATAGTCCAGTTAGATGGACTGAAACTATTCAATTTTTAGTCAGTAAAGGTATCGACACTGCTATAGAAGCCGGTCCAGGAAAAGTATTACAAGGCTTAGTAAAACGTATTGATAAATCAATTACATGTATTTCAGTGAATGATAATGATTCATTATCAAAAGCAAAAGAATTAATAAAATAGGAAAAATTATGTTTTCATTAGAAGGTAAAGTTGCCCTAGTAACAGGAGCTAGCCGAGGTATTGGTAAGGCAATTGCTACTCAGCTGCAAACGTTAGGTGCAACTGTTATTGGTACAGCAACTTCAGAGCATGGTGCTGAAAAAATTAGTGAATATTTAGGTGCTGGACAAGGCCTTGTTCTTAACGTTACAAATGATGAGTCAATTGCGTCTTTATTTGAAACAATTAAAGATAAATTTGGTGGTGTTGATGTACTTGTCAATAACGCTGGTATTACCCGCGATAATTTATTCATGCGCATGAAAGACGATGAGTGGGACGATATTATTAACACCAACCTATCCTCAGTATTTAAAATTAGTAAAGCTGTTATTCGCACTATGATGAAAAAACGCAACGGCCGTATTATTAATATTGGTTCTGTTGTTGGTAGTATGGGTAATGCTGGTCAAGTTAACTATGCAACGGCAAAAGCAGGTTTACTTGGTTTTACTAAATCATTAGCCAGAGAAGTAGCGTCTCGTGGAATTACCGTCAATACGGTAGCTCCAGGTTTTATTGATACGGATATGACTCAAACATTAACAGATGAGCAAAAAGAAGGTATATTCTCACAAGTACCTGCTAATCGTTTGGGTAAGCCTGAAGAAATTGCTAATGCAGTGGCATTTTTAGCTTCTGATAGCGCAGCATATATTACCGGTGAAACACTTCACGTTAATGGTGGCATGTACATGGTTTAATCAATATTTAAGATTAATATATTGATTAAACAGTACTAATAAATATAATAAAATATATGTCTAAAGGTTAGACCAGTGCGAAAAGCAAAATTAGAAGCTTGCAAGGGACGCTTTAGACGAATACACTACACGCAATTTTGAAAAATTGTATTTTCTAGTAAAGGAAAAAAAATGAGTACTATCGAAGAACGCGTAAAAAAAATTACTATTGAGCAATTAGGTGTGAGCGAAGAAGAAGTGAAAACAGAAGCTTCTTTCGTTGATGACTTAGGTGCAGATTCTTTAGACACAGTTGAACTAGTAATGGCGTTAGAAGAAGAATTTGATACAGAAATTCCTGACGAAGAAGCTGAAAAAATCACAACTGTTCAAGCAGCTATCGATTACGTTACTGCTAACCAGTAATTTTTGCTTGCTTAAAGTTATGAATCAGGCGGTTTAATTACCGCCTATTTTGTTTTTGTATATCGATTAAATTATGTTGATATTTAAACAAAACCAACTCTTTCAAATATTCTATTCTATCGGAGGCAACTCTTCCTATGCGACGTGTTGTAATTACCGGTTATGGTGTGCTTTCCCCTTTGGGAAATAATGCTGAATCTACATGGCAAAATTTATTAGCAGGAAAAAGTGGTATCGGAGCCATTGAGCATTTCGATGTCAGTAACTTTCCAACAAAATTTGCAGGTTTAGTTAAAAATTTTGACCCCGAGCAATTTGGTATCGCTAAAAAAGATACTAAAAAAATGGACCTATTCATTCAATACGGCCTTGCTGCAGGTATTCAAGCTTTTGAACATTCTGGTTTAGAAGTGAATGAAAACAATGCCGAACGTATTGGTGTTGCTGTAGGTTCTGGTATCGGTGGTTTATCATTAATCGAAGAAAATCACACTAAATACCTTAAAGGTGGGGTGAGAAAACTCTCACCATTTTTTTGTCCATCTACAATTTTAAATATGGCCGCTGGTCATCTGTCTATTAAATTAGGTTTACGTGGTCCGAATATAGCTATTGTCACCGCATGTACTTCTGGTGTTCATAATATTGGCCATGCTGCTCGAATGATCATGCATGGTGATGCTGATGCAATGCTCGCTGGAGGAGCTGAAAAAGCTTCTACTGAGCTCGGTATTGGTGGTTTCTGTGCGGCAAGAGCACTCTCAACTCGTAATGATGATCCACAAGCGGCAAGTCGCCCTTGGGACAAAGACCGAGATGGCTTTGTACTTAGTGATGGAGCCGGCATTGTTGTTGTTGAAGAATACGAGCACGCTAAAGCTCGTGGTGCCAATATTTATGCTGAAATAGTAGGTTTTGGCATGAGTGGTGATGCTTATCATATGACATCTCCACCAGCAGATGGTGCTGGTGGCGCATTAGCGATGAAGAATGCTTTACGGGATGCAAAAATAAATGCAGACCAAGTAGGCTATATTAATGCTCATGGTACTTCGACAATGGCGGGAGATAAAGCTGAAACAAACGCAGTTAAATCTGTTTTTGGTGATGCAGCATATTCAACCATGATGGGCTCTACCAAGTCGATGACAGGGCACTTGTTAGGAGCGGCTGGTTCAATTGAAGCAATATTTACAGCTCAAGCTTTATTTAATAACCAAGTACCTCCAACAATTAACCTTGAAAACCCTGATGAAGGGTGTGATCTTGATTACATTTGCGGTAGTGCTAGAGATGTTAATCTAGAATATGCGTTATGTAATTCATTTGGTTTTGGTGGTACTAACGGCTCATTGGTACTTAAAAAAGTTAATTAACTTTTTAAACACATATTTAGTTCAGCGTTAAATACGATATCTGTTGTAAGTAATCTATTGAAATGAAAAAGTAAATAAGCCTGAATACTCTTGTGGTATTCAGGCTTATTTGTAAATACAATTACAACGTTTTCATCATAAGATAAGTCCATATTTATGTTTTAGATGAAAAGTTACAATAATAAAATTTTGAGTGATTTATGCATTATTATTCAGTAAATGGTAAACATCAGTCTTCTATTGCTATAAGTGATAGATCAATTGCGTATGGTGATGGAATCTTTACTACAGCGAAAATCTCAAATGGACAAGTTCAATTCTTATCATCACATATCACTCGTCTTATCGAGGGGTGCCAATATTTAAAAATTAACTTTACGCAGTCTCAAGCTTTAGTCGATGAAATAATCACTGTTGCCCAAAACTATCCTACTGCAGTACTTAAAGTCATTATTACAGCAGGGTCTGGTGGAAGAGGGTACTCTCGTAAAGGTGTTGGAGAAGCTCAAACTATTGTCTCTATTCATGAATTCCCTCCACATTATAACCTTTGGTCTGAACAGGGCGTTTCCCTCGTATACTGCAATATAAAATTAGGGTTAAATCCATTATTAAAAGGTCTAAAACATTTAAACCGATTAGAGCAAGTGTTAATAAAAGATGAATTAGATAATGTAACTGCCGATGACTGTTTAGTTTGTGATCTAAATGACTTGGTTGTTGAAACAAGCAGTGCTAATGTGTTTTGGATGCGTGGAAATAAAGTATATACCCCAGTTTTACAAGACGCTGGAGTGCAAGGTATTTATCGAAAAAATATATTATCGATTGACCAAGATATTCAGCGTGTAAAAGAAAAATTTATAGATCTGAATGATATTTCTTCCATGTTTATTTGTAATAGCGTTATGGGGGTTATACCGGTTTATCGGTTGAATAATAGACCGCTTAATATTGAGCCGGTCATAAAATATCG
>Ga0233426_10003327_pt1 | contig 12793 bp, 13 predicted proteins | sample SI_118_April2016_6_FD_179875 | JGI IMG/M metagenome (GOLD analysis project Ga0233426, IMG submission 179875) | Seawater microbial communities from Saanich Inlet, British Columbia, Canada - SI_118_April2016_10_MG | ecosystem: Environmental > Aquatic > Marine > Inlet | place: Canada: British... | reverse complement strand
GTGCTTGGGGGGTATTCATTAGCAAGGCAGTATTGCTTTCGTCCTGCTATGGTTATCAACCCTATACTAACTCGTATTGCATTTCCATTAATGTCTAAGCTACAAAATAGCGATAAATTACCATCAATCTACTGTAAGTTATCTAATGTGTTAGCGAGTATTAATTTTCCTCTTTATTTAACTTTATTTGTATTTTCGGAAGAGTTCATTTTAGTTTTATTTGGGACTCAATGGCTGCACATCGTTCCTATATTTCGATTAATGGCTCTTTGGTGTTTGATACGCTCGACAATGAATCCCGTTGGTTCATTGATGATGGCGAAAGGTAAAGTAAAAAGGTTATTAATATGGAACTTAATGTTACTTTTCCTCATACCTACATCAGTGTATATTGGTGGACTATTCAGTGTTGAAGGTGTAGTTATTGCTTTAGTCGCCTTACAATTTATTTTACTTATATTACATAGTTATATCTTGTTAGATATACAAGCAGAAATTAAACCCCTTTTATTTTTTTATTCTATAGCTAGTCCGTTGTTAATTTCTGTCATTGCAATGATATTAAGCTTTCTATTGTGTTTTATGATCGCTAATATTTATTTTAAATTGATTGTTTTCACAGTGGCTTATACACTTTTATACGGAAGCTTTTCTTATTTCTATAACCCAGTTATTAAAAAAATAAGAACTCAAGGCTTCAGCTTGAATTAATGTGGTAATTGTACAATCCTTGTTAAGAGCAATCATATATCTTTCTTGGCAACACTGATGATAACTGCGATAATATTAGCTCTTTGAGAGTTGTTGGTAGTTCACCTTTTTATTATGAAGACATTTTTGATCACTGGTGGTGCAGGTTTTATTGGTAGCGCGGTTATCCGTTATATTTTAGCTAATGTAGACGCAAAAGTTATTAATGTAGATAAATTAACTTACGCAGGAAATTTATCTACACTAGAAAAAGCAACTGAAAATGCGCGATATACTTTTGCACAGGTTGACATTTGTGATAAAGAGGCCATTAAGGCTTTATTTGAGCAGCACGAACCTGATTATGTTATGCATTTAGCTGCTGAATCCCATGTTGATCGTTCTATCGATGATCCAGGGGATTTTATTCAGACCAATGTGGTTGGTGCATATATATTGTTAGATGTAGCAAAGCATTATTGGCAAAATTTATCAGAAGAGAAACAACTAACATTCCGGTTTCATCATATTTCTACAGACGAGGTTTATGGTGATTTATCTGATTCAGGATTATTATTTACTGAATCCACGGCGTATGACCCAAGTTCTCCCTATTCAGCAAGTAAGGCTAGCTCAGACCATTTAGTACGCGCTTGGCAAAAAACCTATAACTTCCCTACGATAATTACCAATTGTTCAAATAATTATGGTCCTTATCACTTCCCTGAAAAACTTATTCCTTTGATAATTTTAAATGCTTTAAATGGAAAAGTATTACCTGTGTATGGGGATGGACTTCAAATTAGGGATTGGTTGTTCGTTGAGGATCACGCTAGAGCATTATATAAAGTCGTAACTGAAGGGGATATTGGGGAAACTTATAACATTGGCGGGCATAATGAGAAAACTAATATTGATGTGGTAAAAACTATTTGTTCTTTATTAGATAAGCTTCGACCAATAAAGCCAAATAATATAAAAAACTATAGTGATTTAATTACCTATGTCACTGATAGACCAGGACATGATCTTCGCTATGCAATTGATGCAAGTAAAATTCAAAAAGCATTGGGGTGGCAACCTGAAGAGACATTTGAATCAGGCATTGAAAAAACGATTCATTGGTATTTAGATAATCTAACTTGGTGTGATCAAGTTCTAGATGGAAGTTACCATTTAGAAAGGCTAGGAAACAAGAACTGAAGATTTTCGTGTTTAGCTTATATTACATTTAATGATATTGTGGAATGAAAAATTGACCGATTTATATAGAAATAATTTGAACAAATACCTCGGATTTACTCAAGAGTTAGGTGTTGATAAGACTTTTGCAACGTTTCGTTTAGAGGCACAATTTGAGTCTTTAAAAGACTGGTGTCAAACAGGGAATATTGAAAGTAAAAAAGCTTGGTTTCAAGAGCAAAAAGCTAGATGCACAATGAAAGTTGAATCTATTCCTCTAACGCAGTGCCGAGGATGGACTGTTGATGAAGAAGTTACACATGAGAGTGGTGAATTTTTTAAAATAGAAGGTTTACGAGTCACACTAAGTTCTTCAAGAGAAGTTAAAAGTGGTTGGGATCAACCTATTTTAACTCAGATTGGTTACGATGGTGGATTGCTAGGTATTATACGAAAGAGTATCAATGGTATTCCTCATTACTTACTAGAAGCAAAAGCAGAGCCTGGTAATTACGGTTTAACTCTTTTATCACCTACTTTACAAGCTACATTTAGTAACCTTAAAAAAGCTCATGGAGGAAGCAAGCCTAAATTTTCTGAATACTTTGAAACTCCTGAACAAAATAATGGGGAAATTCTTTTTTCTCAGTGGATGTCAGAGGATGGAGGACGATTGCATAATAAAAGAAATAAAGGAATGATAGTTCAAGTTCCAGAAGATAAGGATTTGGAATACCCTGATTCATTTCAATGGTTTAGCTTGTGGCAAATTAAGGAGTTGATTTCTGAAGATGCTTGGGTAAATCCTCATATACGCTCTATAATCTCACATTTATAAATGATGAATAATCTTAGAATTGCTTTGGTGGGTTTAGGAGCCCATGCTCTTAAAACTGTTATTCCTGCAATTAATAAATGTGACGGTATCGAGTTAGTTGCTTTGGTAACTAGCAAGCTTTTAGAGCAGCTTGATTCATCATTAACTCACTTGGCTATATATAAAGATGTCGAGAGTTTAGCTGCAGAGCAATTTGTTGATGCTGCTTATGTTGCTTCACCTGTTGAAGCTCATTTTCAGCAATGTAAGCGTTTAATTGAAAGTGGGACGAGTGTATTGTGCGAAAAGAAATTGTGTTCAACATACAGTCAAACAAAAGAACTATTTATACTAGCAGATGAAAATAAAGTAGTCCTTCAAGAAGCTCTAGCCTATTTATATCACCCTCAGTTTTTTACAATGAAGAAGTATTTAGATTCTCAGAAACTGGGAAGTTTACAATTTGTGAATGCAAAGTTCACAGTACCAAGTTTTGATAATAAAAATATCCGGTATTCAGCAAGTCTAGGTGGTGGAGCGCTCAATGATGTGGCTATTTATCCTCTTTCTTTGCTGTTAGCTCTTTTTAAAGAAAATCTTGCTGAAAAATCTAGCGTTGTAGTAAAGAGTGATGCCAAAGGTGTGGATATTAAAGGACAGCTTAGTTGTAATATTGGAGGGGTTGTTATTAATGCACAATGGGCATTTGATACTTCCTATTCAAACAAAGTTGAATTTATATATGACGATCATCAGCTTTGTGTAGACAGAGCCTTTTCAAAACCAGCTAATTTTAAATCACAATTAGTAAAGCAAGATACATTTGGTGGTGTTGAATATATTCACTACCCAGCGGCTGATCAATTTGAATTGATGTTAAGAGAATTTATTAAATCAATAGATAGTAAAGTAACCCCTCATTATCAAAGTATTTCATTATCAGTAGCTCAACTTATTGAGGAAATTAAAATCAATGTTGCACGTAACTAAACCATCGTTACCCTCTCGTGAACGTCTAGATAAATATATAGACGAAATATATAAAACGCATCACTTGACTAGTAATGGACCTTTACTCCAGTTATTAGAAAAACGATTGAAAGAGTTTTTGGGCGTTAAGCATTTATTACTGTGTGCCAATGGAACTTTGGCTCTACAAATTGCTTTTCGAGCTTTAGGGATTAAAAAAGAAGCAATTACAACACCATTTACCTATGTAGCAACAGCATCGGCATTATTATGGGAAGGAATAGAACCTAGGTTTGCAGATATAGATGCAAGCAACTTTAATTTGTCTCCTTTACAGATTAAAAAGCGAATTACTAATAATACAACCGCTATTGTGCCGGTTCATGTTTTTGGTAATCCGTGTGATGTTGAAGAAATAGATAAAATAGCTCGTGAAAATAACTTGAAGGTTATTTATGATGCAGCCCATGCCTTTGCAATAACATATAAAGACAAATCAATTTTAAATTATGGCGATGCAAGTATCGTAAGTTTCCAAGCAACCAAGGTATTTAACACTGCCGAAGGAGCCTTGATCGCATTTAAAAATGAAACTGATTTAATTAAAGCTAAACAGTTACTACAAATTGGTTTTTTATCTTCATCAGATGAGCCTGTTTTAGGTCTAAATGCAAAGATGAATGATTTAGAAGCCGCATTAGGCAACGCAAACTTAGATGAATTTGACTTGCAAGTAGCGAAGAGAAAAGAAATTTGGGAGTTTTATAAAACTGAACTTGAAAGTCTATTTCAATTTCCTACCTGGATGGATAATGCAAATAATAATTACTCATACTTCCCCGCTTTGTTGTCTAGTGAGGAAGAATTGTTAAGTGCTTTAGAAGTTTTTAATAGAGATAAAATTTTTCCAAGGCGTTATTTTTACCCAAGCATACACCAATATAAGTTTTTAAATAAAAACGAGTCATACCCCATTTCAGAAGATATATCTAAAAGAATACTTTGTTTGCCATTATCTACTGAAATGACTTTAGAGGATGCTAGGAAAGTGACAACTATTTTACGGAATGAGAAACATGATTAAAGTACTTGTTCTGACAGATAATGTTTTTGTCTTTGAAAAATTCAAATCTATTTGCCAGCAAAAAAGCAGAGCAGATGTTGTATTTAAGTTTTTTTGTAGCCCATCCTCTAAAAAAAATTTTTCCGATTATGAAGATGTAAATGTTTTAGATGTAAAAAATGATTATGAAAGTATCATAAACAATTACCAACTTGTCATTTCATGTCATTGTAAAAAGATTTTCCCTGAAGAGCTTGTTTCAGTTGTTCGATGCATCAATATTCATCCGGGGTTAAATCCTTATAATAGAGGCTGGTATCCGCAAGTTTTTGCTATTAATAATGGCATGCCTCATGGTGCGACCATTCATGAGATGGATGAAGAGATCGATCATGGAAATATAATTGCTCAAAGAAATATATTGATTGATATGGTAGATACCTCAGCTGATGTTTATGATCGGGTAGTAAGAGCAGAAATTGAATTATTTGAACAACATTTTGATGACCTTATAGATAATACTTATGTTGCTAAAGTGATGAAAAGCGAGGGGAACTACAATTCAATTCAAGATTTCAGGGACATCTGCAATATAGATTTAGATAGAAAAGGTACCTTTTTAGAGTTTTATAACCTTATGCGTTCATTAACTCATGGAAAATATAAGAATGCTTATATTATTGATGAGCAAGGAGATAAAGTTTTCCTCAGCATAAATATTGAGCAAAATAAAGAATAATACAGAATAAATATCAATAGCTTGTAGTGAAATTTACAAATAGTAAATTGAGTAGTATTTGTCTTTTATTCGACTTAGTTGGTAACCGTTCTATTAATGCATAAATGGGCATAAGTTTAATAAATTAATCCTATATCTCTCATTAAGCCTATAAAGTATATAACTTTAAATAGGTTGTTTAATAAAGAAAATAAGCTGATTCTATTAAATTGTGATTATCAGCAGTAAAGGAAGGAAATAAAAATGAAAGGTATTGTTTTAGCCGGTGGCAGTGGTACTCGTTTGTATCCTATTACCAAGGGAACATCAAAGCAGTTACTCCCTGTGTATGATAAACCTATGATTTATTATCCTTTATCTGTTTTGATGCTAGCTGGTATTCAAGATATCTTAATTATTACAACACCAGATGAACAAAGCCAGTATATTAACCTTTTAGGAGATGGCAGTGGTTTTGGTATTAAGTTAACTTATGCGATTCAAGAAAAGCCTGAAGGCTTAGCTCAAGCTTTTATTATTGGTGAAGAGTTTATTGCAGATGACAGTGTATGCTTAATCCTTGGTGATAATATTTTTTATGGCGCTAACTTTTCACCTAAGTTGAAAAAAGCAGCACAAATTACTGACGGTGCAAAAGTGTTTGCTTATCAAGTGCATGACCCTGATCGATTTGGTGTTGTTGAGGTAGACAATGAATTTAATGCTCTATCGATTGAGGAAAAACCTGAACAACCTAAATCTAATTATGCGGTTACAGGTTTATATTTTTATGATAATTCTGTTATCGAAATTGCAAAAAATGTTAAGCCATCTGACCGTGGCGAACTTGAAATTACTGCCATCAATCAAGTCTACTTACGACAAAAGCAACTTTCAGTAGAAGTGCTAGGTAGAGGTTTTGCTTGGCTAGATACAGGAACGCATGACAGTTTAATGGAAGCATCGCTTTTTGTTCAAACTGTTGAAAAAAGGCAAGGTTTCAAAATAGCGTGTTTAGAAGAAATCGCTTTTAGTAATGGCTGGCTTTCAAAAGAAGAAATAATACAACTTGCCAAACCATTAAGTAAAACTGGATACGGTAAGTATTTAAAAATGTTAGTAAATGGATAAAGAGAGCTAATGGCTATTAATAATATACAACCACCTGTATATCAGTATGGTGTTAAAGAGTTAATTGACTTACTGTGGGAGCGAAAGTTACTGATTATATTGGTTACTTTGTTATTTTCTATTTTAAGTGTGATATATAGTCTTAATATTGAGAATACTTATAAGTCTGAGGTGTTATTAGAGTCTGCACGAAATAGTGAAAGTTCATTAGGGCAATCTGCAGCACAATTAGGCCAACTGGCAAGCTTAGCTGGTTTTTCAATTCCAGGGGCTGCGCAAGATTCAACTACAACAGATTTAGCTTTACTAGAGTCTCGAATTTTTATCTCTCAATTTATCGAAAAAAATAAGTTGTTGATCCCGTTATTTGCGGCGAATAGCTGGGATGCTAACGAAAATAACTTGTTACTAGATAATGAAATATATAACTCATCTAATAAAGAATGGGTTAGAAAGGTCAAACCACCATACAACTCAAAGCCATCAAAACTTGAAGCGATAGAGTTATTTAAAGATAACTTTGAAGTACAGCATGATAAAATGACTGGTTTAATGCTAATCTCTTTTGAATTTTATTCGCCTTATTTTGCTAAGGAATTATTAGATAATGTTGTTCAACAATTTAACTTGTATGTTAAAACAAAAGAACTTTCGTTAATCAATGCAAACATTAGTTATTTAGAAAAACAGGCGGAACAAATAAAGAACACGGGTATGAAAAGTGTTTTTTATAGCTTATTAGAAGAGCAACAGAAAAAAATAATGTTGGCTTCATCTTCAGATGAGTACGTGTTTAGGGTAATTGACCCTGCTGTAATCCCTGAGAAAAAGTTTGCACCTAAAAGAGCGATTATTTGTGTTCTAGGAACCTTTTTGGGCTTTTTCTTGTCTATTATTATTATTCTTTTTATTCGACTTTTAAAAGGTTGACTTTGTGACTAATGTCGAAAAAAGTTCGCCATTTTATTCTGTAATCATACCTAGCTATAATCGTTCGCGTTTGATAGAACCGACGATTAAAAGTATTTTCGAACAATCTTGCCAAGATTTCGAAGTTATTGTAGTTGATGATTTTTCAAGTGATATAGCGGAGTTAGAAGCGTTACTATTGTCGTTCAATGACAAAAGAATCAAGCTATTCAAACATGATGAAAACAAAAATGGTGCTGCAGCACGAAACACCGGTATTGCTCATGCATCTGGTCAATATATTACATTTTTAGATTCTGATGACACATGGCCAAAGAATCGACTTTCAATCATTAAAAAGGAAATACAGCAAGATAAAGATCGACAAAGCTCTATTTTCTATGGACAAGTTGACTTTAAGTTTCCAGATGAAACAACTGGCGTTATTAAACCTACAATTGCTATTAAAGATCTATCCGTTGCTGATTATTTATTTGTTCAAAACGGTTTGATGCAAACATCCACAATTACTTGCCATAAGGATGTGGCAAAAAGCGTATTGTTCGATGAACGATTTATTAGACATCAAGACTATGATTTTTGTTTAAGAGCTCAGGCGATGGGTTACCAATTTAAATTTATTGAACAAGTACTTTCTAATTGGTTAAGGCATAAAGGTGCTAACGTGATTAATAAGGGAGCGAAGGTAGATTTTTGTTTGTTTTGGTTAGAGCAAATGCAACGTTATTTTTCAATTAAATCTAAAAGTGCTTATTTATTAAAAGTTGTTGTGCCTATAGCATTTGAAAGTGGTCGCTGGAAAACTGCCTTTGCTTTGTATTTTGCAAATATGTTTAAAGTTACCTTCAGTATTTTATTTCAAGGTAGCTATAGAAGTATTAAGTCGATAGCTAAATACTTCTTGAGAACACAGTGATGACGTTAGTGAATTATTCAGACTTATTTAATGCAGAAGGTCTTATTATTTCTGGGGTTTACTTATTATTATTTATTTTCTTTCTTTGGTGTTTAACCTCAAGTGAAGGGTATGATAAAAACGATCGTAGTTTATTTGTTGCTTTGTTTATTATCTTTACTGTTTTCAGTTTTTTAATTTGCTATGTAGAAATACTTCCTTTTTTCCCTGATACAATAAAATTTGCTGAGTTAGTAGAAAACGGCAGCCATGACTCGTCTTCACTTGGCGTTCGATTGTATGTCATTATTAGCTATCCTTTACGTCTGCTTGCTTTTGAGCAGATAGAGGTTTATCTAGTTTTCCAAATATTCTTTTATTTTTTAAGTGTATTATTACTTTGGAATGGTTGGAAGATACATTGTAGTCATATGAAAATTTACGCGGGTAATTTTCAGGTCATGGCTATTTTAGCTATGCTCTATCCCGCGGCACTGTCATTTATTACTATTCCTTTACGTGAATTTATTCAAGTGTTTGGCTTTTCGCTCTTTCTATATGGACTATCACAATACATTTACAATAATAATCTTAAATGGTTAGTGATAGGAGCTTTGCTTACTGTTTTTGTTAGACCACAAATGGTTGTCGTATATCCATTTTTAATATTAATTGCTAAACAATATAGTATTCTAAAGCTTAGTATCTTCGGTTTGCTTGCCCTACCTATAGCAATACTGCTGTTTGAAAATGTAACAGGGTATCAATTCAACCCTGCATTTTTTTCTTACCTTAGAAGTGCAGCAAATGATAGTTATGGTGATTCAGGGATGACCTATGGGATTGTAAATTGGCAAACATATTTTGATGTTATTGCGGATCTACCTTTATTAATTTTACAATTTGTTTTGTCGCCTTTACCTATTTTGCATAGTGTAAACCCTATTACACTTAAACTATTACTGTTGGATGTTTGCTTTGTAATTGTCATTTTATTTGGGGCATGCTCAGTGAAAATACGGTTTAGTAACTTTTATTTGAAAATGTTTCTCTGTTTAATTGCCATATTTTCTATATGGGAATTCTATATAGGGGGCGCAGTTCGACATCGCTTCCCTTTGATTATGATGCTTCTTCCGTTAGCTACTTTGTACTATTCGGAAAAGTTAAACATGCTACTTAAAAAAAGATAAAAAGATAAGAATGTTGAAATCAAATAAAAAATTAACGTTGGCTTTCGCAGCAATTGGAGAAAGGCTCGATAAATTAAAGGGTTGCCTATCAATTGTTGACTTAATCAAGCAAGTGCAAGTTGTAGTGGTTGTTCAACGATGGACTGATGATCATAAGAAGATAATAGAAGAATTCCCTCAAATTGATTTTGTTTGGCAGCAAGGTCAAGGATTAAGTCGTAGCCGTAATGAAGCATTAGCACATGCTCAAGGAGAATATACTTGGCTGTTAGATGATGATGTTGAATTACAAGCTGATGATATTGCCTATATACTTCTCTATCTGGATGCACATTCTGAAATTGATTTTTTTAGAGTGAAAATCGGTTGTATAGAGTGGCGCGATAAGTTTTTCAAAAATTATAAAAAAATAGATAAAGTTAAACGTTTGAATCTTCTACAAGTGAGCTCTATTGAATTAATTGGTCGCACCCAGTTCATAAAGCAGCGGCAACTACAATTTAATGAAAATATTGGTTTAGGCACTCCATATCAAGGTTCTGAAGAGATTCACTTTCTATTAGATGCTTGGGATAAAGACGCTAAATTTGAATTTATTGATAAAGTTTTGATTAGGCACACTTGTATATTTGATGAAAGAGTCTTAGCTGACAATAATATCTTTAAGATAAGAGGTGCAACTGCCTCGCGCTTTGGTTTGTTGGGGATATTATTATTAGGGAGGTGGGGTATCCGTTCCCTATTTAAAGAAAAAAATCCTATTTATATTTATCATCTTTTTAGAGGCTTCTGTCGAGGCTATTCTTCATTTAAGTAATTTTATGCATATTTTATTTTTAACAGACAACTTCCCTCCTGAAGGGAATGCTCCCGCAACGAGAACTTATGAACATGCTGTTGAATGGGTGAAATTAGGCCATAAAGTTACAGTCATTACTTGTGCACCAAATTTCCCAGAGGGGAGAGTATTTGAAGGCTTTAAAAACTCATTTTATTCTTGTTCAACCATGGATGGTATAGACCTGGTGCGAGTAAAAACTTTTATTTCATCGAATGAAGGTTTTGTTTTGAGGATTTTAGATTTTGTTTCTTTTATGTTTTCTTCTTTTTTTGCAGGACTTTTTCAAAGAAAAGTGGACATTGTTGTAGCGACATCCCCACAATTTTTTACCGCTGTTTCTGGTTGGGCTTTGTCAGCTATAAAAAGAAAGAAGTTTGTTTTTGAATTACGTGATATTTGGCCTGCGTCTATTACTGCCGTTGGTGCAATGAAAGACTCATTAGCCATAAAGTTATTGGAAAAACTGGAACTGTTTTTATATCGACGTTCAGATTCAATAATATCAGTGACAAAGTCTTTCAAAAAAGAGTTAATAGAACGTGGGATTAACGGTGATAAAATATCCGTAGTTTTAAACGGTGTAGATCTCTCCAAATACCATTCTAATCAGTCTAAAGATACTAAGTTTGCTAAACAATACCAATTAGAAAATAAGTTTGTGATTGGTTATATCGGCACTCATGGCATGGCTCACGCGCTAGAGTATGTTATTGATGCTGCGGAACAGCTTAAAGCAATAGATGATATTCGATTTGTTTTTGCTGGTGGCGGTGCAGCTAAAGAAAAACTAATTAAATTGGTAAAAGAAAAAGAGTTAAGCAATGTTGTCTTTATTCCTCGGCAGCCTAAAGAGAATATGCCTGCTATTTGGAGCTTATGTAATGTTTCATTGGTAAGCTTGCGTGACACGGCATTATTTAAAACGGTAATACCATCAAAAATTTTCGAATCTATGGGCATGGGCTTACCCATACTAGCTTCTATTCCTGTTGGTGAAGCAAGTGAAATTATCGAAACAGCTAATGCTGGTATCATTTGCAAACCAGAAAATGGAAAGAACCTCGCTGAAAATGTATTAAAATTATTAAACTCAAAAAAATTGTTATCTGAGTTACAACATAATAGTTCTAAAGGTGCAGTTCAGTTTGATAGAAAAACGATGGCATCTTCAATGCTGGAAATACTCACTAAAATATAAAATTAATTTTTGAAAAATATTTCACTCTCCCTAATACATAAATATCAAAGTTAAATAGGACAAACCAGTACCTAATTCACTCATTTTTTGATAGAATCGCGACAATTTTTTTAAGCAGGTTATTTATCCATGAACGTAATTGAAGCTAATTTTGATGCTAGCGGCAAAAAAGTTGCCATTGTTGTTTCTCGTTTTAACAGCTTTGTTGTTGATCGTTTACTTGAAGGCGCAGTAGACACCCTTATCCGTCATGGTAATGTTGCTGATGACGATATCACTGTCATTAAAGTGCCAGGTGCATATGAATTACCATTAGTTGCTAAAAAAGCAGCGAATAGTGGTAATTTTGATGCGATTATTGCTATTGGTGCTGTGATTCGAGGTGGTACACCTCATTTTGATTTTGTAGCAGGTGAATGTAATAAAGGCTTAGCTCAAGTTTGTTTAGATGCTGAAATTCCTGTTTCATTTGGTGTTATTACTACTGATACGATTGAACAAGCCATTGATCGCGCAGGCCTCAAAGTGGGTAATAAAGGTGGTGAAGCTGCCCTTAGCGCATTAGAAATGATTAACGTTCTTTCTCAGCTATAATATCCATATTAGCAATATAATTAATATATTTAGGAATTTTTTGTGAAACCATCACCTAGAAGAAAAGCCCGTGAATTAGCGGTTCAAGCCGTTTATTCATGGCAAATGAGCGATAATTCAGTTACTGATGTTGAAGCTCATTTTTTAACTGAGAATGCTAAACGTCGTTTTGAAATTGAATTATTTCAAAAATTATTTCGTGGTGTTACTTTGCAATTAAGCTCTATTGATTCAGCAATAGAACCGCATTTAGATCGTCCATTGAATGATGTAGATCATATTGAAAAGGCTATTTTGCGAGTTGCTATTTTTGAATTAAGTGATTGTTTAGATGTTCCATATCGAGTGGTTATAAACGAAGCTATCGAGTTAGCGAAAATTTTTGCTGCCGATGATAGCCATAAATTTGTGAATGGTGTACTTGATAAAGCCGTAAAGTTAATTCGTCCAGAAGAATAACTTAGCCTCGAGTCATTAGTGTGATTAGGCGCCATTATTATGTGCGCCTTTTGTATTTTTATGCGTTAATAAAAGCGATTTATTTTTTAAATTAAAATTATTTTTTATCGACT
>Ga0233426_10003326_pt1 | contig 12796 bp, 13 predicted proteins | sample SI_118_April2016_6_FD_179875 | JGI IMG/M metagenome (GOLD analysis project Ga0233426, IMG submission 179875) | Seawater microbial communities from Saanich Inlet, British Columbia, Canada - SI_118_April2016_10_MG | ecosystem: Environmental > Aquatic > Marine > Inlet | place: Canada: British... | reverse complement strand
GCGCTAAATCACCTGGCGCAAACACATCGCAGCGCCCGAGTGAGAACATCGTATAGATTTCGGCCGTCCAAATCCCAATGCCTTTTACAGCGGTAAGGGTCATCACGACCTCAGCATCTGGCGCATTGCGCAATGCGTTAAAGTCAATCTGCACCTCAGCGAGGGCTTGGGAATATGCAATTTTCTGGCGGCTTAGCCCCGCGTCGCGCAGTCCCTCGGCACCCGCGGTTAGAACTGCGGATTCAGTTGTTAGACCTGCATCTTCCATCCGTTTCCAGATTGCGGCGGCAGAGGCGACCGACACTTGTTGTGAAATGATAGCACTAAGTAATTGGGCAAAGCCATCGGGTCTGCGCCGCAACGGCAGTGGCCCCGTTTGGGACAAGGCATATGCAAGGCGTTCGTCATGATCCGCAAGCCAAGCAGCGCCTTCAGCAACATCCGCGTCTGTTTCAATGATTCGCACAATCAGCCACCCGCTTTGCGACATCCAAGATTGTTGCTGTTTGAAATTGGGGCACGTCCACATCAGTTTTTTGGATCATAATAACCTTTATCCCAAGGTTGCCAGCAGCATAGACTTTGCTGCGTCCCTGAACGCTGCCTGAATTGCGCAGAATCAGGAAATCCACCTTAAGAGAATGAAAGGTTTGCATTTCGGCCGTGACCGAAAACGGTCCTGCACCGAACACATATGCACCATTATCTAAAGGAAAGGCACGCTCATGTTGTTCTAACTGGCGGCACATGACGTAGGCATCAGCACGCTCCTTAAACGCATGAACGCTGCCCCGCCCTGTTGCAAGAAACACGCGCGCGGCCCTCGGAACGGCAGCCACAGCCTCTTTCATAGAGGCAACGTTAATCCAGTCTTCATTTTGCTTGGGCGTCCATTCTTCGCGTGTGACGCGCAGATAAGGCAGTTCCAAACCGCGTGCGATGGTGCCAAAGCGGGCCTCAAACGGATGGGCGGCATCCACCACCATGTCAAAACGCTCAACCGCTATGTACCTGGCGAAATTTGCATCGGTTTGAAATATACCGTCATATATTTTTACAGGTGGCTCGGCGCGGGCAACGGCGCGCCCCTCGGTCACACAAATTACCTCATGCCCTTCAATTACAGAAAGTTCACGCGCCAACGCGACGCTTTCCCCCATTCCCGCAATCAATAGCAGCTTCATTATTTTACCTAGCGTTAGATCGCAGCCCTATTGCCGATGCCCAACCTAAGGGCTATCGCGGTTTCATGACAGATTTAAATTCAGATCCCGTTTCACACAAACGTGCTGTTCGCAACGTCACCGTTTTGGTTTTGGCACAAGCAATTTTGGGCGCGCAGATGCCGCTCATTTTCACAATTGGTGGCTTGGCAGGACAATCGCTGGCCTCGAACGTTTGCTTTGCGACCTTGCCAATTTCGATGATCGTGCTGGGATCAATGCTGTCTGCCACGCCTGTTTCAGCAATCATGCAAAACTATGGCCGTCGCGTTGGCTTTTGGCTGGGCACCTTAGGTGGTGCGCTGGGGGCCGCCGTTTGTGCCTATGCATTACACGCCAGCAGCTTCCAATTATTCTTGTTGGGGAGTTTCTTCACCGGCGTATACATGTCTGCACAGGGCTTTTATCGCTTTGCTGCGGCAGATTCTGCATCCGATGCGTTTCGTCCCAAGGCAATTTCATACGTTATGGCAGGTGGGCTTGTTGCTGCCGTGCTTGGCCCACAATTGTTTAAAGTAACCTCTGACGCGATGGTGGTCCCTTTCCTTGGAACTTATTTGGCGGTGATCGTCATAAATGTCATCGGATCAGCCCTGTTTCTATTCGTCGATATGCCCAAACCTGAGGCACCTACTTCAGATACACCTAAAGGGCGCACCCGTTGGGAGCTGATCACAACGCCGCGCATCGCAGTTGCAGTGATCTGCGCAATGGTCTCTTACGCCTTGATGAACTTGGTAATGACATCAACACCTTTGGCTGTTGTAGGCTGTGGATTCACCAAGGGTACAGCCGCGGATGTGGTCACGGGTCATGTTTTGGCTATGTTCATTCCCTCCTTCTTTACCGGTCACTTAATCGCTCGCTTTGGCGTTGAAAAGATCATGGGGCTAGGCATTGCAATCCTCGGCAGTGCTGGCATCGTTGCGCTGAGCGGTGTAGCCCTGCCCAACTTCTTTATCGCATTAATATTGCTGGGTATTGGTTGGAACTTTGGCTTTATCGGAGCCACATCCATGCTGGCTGGCGCACATACAGTTCACGAACGTGGACGCATGCAAGGCCTGAATGATCTGTTGGTCTTTGGAGGCGTCACTATTGCATCACTTGCCTCAGGCGGATTGATGAATTGTTCCGGTGGCAGCGCGGTGCAAGGCTGGTCTGCGGTGAACTATGCGATGGCACCGTTCTTACTCCTCGCAGCTGCTGCTTTGATCTGGCTGGTAATGCGGCCTGAAGAAAAGCCCGCGTCCTAAGATAAGTTACCAGCGCCCCGTGAAAGCAGCCCAAGCAAGGTTGCCCTTAACGGGGCGTATCGCCCCCTCTGCCACGATATAAGGATCCGCAATAACTTGTTGCAGTACCTTTTGCGCAGAGAGCGCTGACCACAATGCAGGACGTGATGCCTTGGACACGGCGTTGCGCGATTTGCGCGCCTTGGTAAGGCGGTCAAGGCCAGATTGCGCCAACTCTTGGATCGCTTCAGCGCGTCCATCGACCATTGGAATGCGTTTTTCTTCTTCAAGCTTTGGTACCGCTTGGAACCATGCGGCCAAGCCAGCCGCACAAGCCACATCGCGCACAACGCCTTCGTCACATTCGCCCAAACGTCTTGCTGTGGCGACCATAAGGTGCCCTGCTGTTTGATCTATATAACGGTCGAAGTGTCCAGCATCTTCAAAGGCATCTTTGTATATATCCCAACGTCTTATCGCTACCAGTTCATCCAACATCTTGGCATCGCCGGGTGTGAGAATTTGTGACAAAGGTGTGGCCACCTCATGTCTGCGCGGTTCTTTGCCCAGACTGATTTCTTCCAAAAAATCGCGCCACCATTGCAAACGCATCTCGGCGATCATCGCCTCTTTGGTCACCCAAGGCGCACGTGCCACTTCGACGTTCAGTGCATAAAGCGTAAACATCACAGGACGCGCAGCCAATGGGGCTGCCATCACAGTGCGAAATCGATCCGGATCGCCCCGCTGAACCAAGCCAGCGCAGGCTACTATATCATCGTTAAATTCCACTGAGGTCCTCTTTGATCGCGGCTAGCGTTTTATCCGCATCCACAATCGCAAGATGCCATATGCAAAGTACCACCAGATAACACACCTTGCCAGTCACAGATGACATCAAGGTTTAATATTGTGCCGCGACAAATGATTCATCCGCGGACCCAGTGGTGACAGCGAACGCTGGAAGTGCAGCAATATCGCGCAAATAGTCGCCGCGCGGCGCAAAGTCAGTGTTCGAACTTTAACTATATCGCGTAGTGGCAGTGTCACCCAACGGTCCGTCTAAAACCTTCTGTGGCATACTGAATTGGATCACACACAGATGGTTCATGGCCGTTATGCGGAAAGTATTCAAGATCGACAGCCGATCAGGCGTCGCAGATGTACATGTGCCTATCCTCCTGAATTTTCGCGGGTGTGGGCGCGTTGTGTTTTAGAAATGGTGTCAAAAGCACAGCGTGATCAATTATTTCACCGTGTTCGTCACCGGAAAAGTGCACCACAAGGCCGCCAGCAGAGGAGTGACCAAACACGACAACCTTTTGATTGGGCTGAGCGGTCGCTTTGATCAGATCCGCCAGGTCATCCTCGAACTGGTTGATGTAATCAATGTCACCGCGTCTATGTGGAGTCACGCCGTGTCCACGCAAATCTAGGACCACGACATCTGCTTGCGTCGCCAATTCTTTTGCCAACCCGTGAAACTTCATCCCATGCCAGACAGAACCGTGCACCATGATCAACAAAGGCTGATCGACACCTCCTGCACCATACCGGTGCACCGCGATGGTATTTCCATCACGCATCGTGACGGGTTGAGTGTCAGGTAGGTCGCTTAAACCTTGGCCCAGTGCCGTGTCAAAATCCAAGGTTTTGATTGGTGGTAGCTTTTTAATCGGTTAAGTGACAACCAAGAGGACAACAACGTCAAAGGTGATTAAAATAGAAATAACAATCATTGTAAGCATCTTTTTTCACCATCATTCTTCCAACCCAAAATATCATGTATAGAAACGTCCAAAACTTTGGCCAGGGTCAGCGCCAGTAAGGTTGAGGGCACGAAGACTTTGTTCTCAATTGTGTTTATCGTTTTACGTGACACACCTGCGACACTCGCAAGTTCAGCTTGGGTTAACCCTTTGACCTTACGCAGCTCTTTCAGCGAGTTGGGGAGCCCAATCATGACATGCGCCATTCATAAAATGTGGGCAGCAATAAGTAGGCTGCGCTTGTGAGGGTGCCCATCACGGCGAAGGCCGTGTTCCATTCAAAGCCCGTCATTATGGTAATTACCGCGAATACGGGATATGGACCTAAGGAAAGCTAATAAGCGTATCGCTGTGCGCGGTGCCTGATCAAAGTGTACATCTCATCCGTCGCCATGCGGCGCGACGCTGGGTCTGCCATTGCGAAAGCGACAAAGGTACTGATTCCAGCAAACACACCCATTGCCGTTGCTACAAACCACCAAATCGGTTGTGGGGTGTTCTGCGTAACAGCCAAGATGGCGTAACGCAGAACACCCCGTTAATCCCAACAGGATTGTGTGAATTTTTGAAATATTTGTATCTTATGGTGCCATGTTATACGCCCCTAATTTAACCTATTAGTTACACCAGAGGCGTACAAATATAACGTTAAGATTACTTATTGATGGATGTATCGCGCAAGATTTTCCAACGGATACCATCAAGCAACGCCTCAAACGATGCGTCGACTATGTTCGCGCTTACACCAACTGTGGACCAACGAATGCCCTGCCCATCCTCGTAATCGATGATCACGCGTGTCACGGCTTCGACCCCGCCTTGAGTGATACGCACTTTGAAATCGACAAGGTGCATGTCGTCGATCATTGATTGATACGGGCCAAGGTCTTTAGCCAATGCCTTTGACAATGCATTCACAGGACCACGATCACCGCCTGTTTCATCCATAGATTCACTGACGGACAGCTTTTTCTCACCGTTCACCTTAACAACAACCACGGCCTCAGACAGACTAACCATCTGATCACGTTTATTTTTGCGACGTTCGACAGTCACGCGGTAGCGTTTTACCTCGAACAGGTCTGGCATCAAGCCCAGTTCATCGCGCGCCAACAGCTCAAAACTGGCTTGCGCGGTGTCATAGGAATACCCATCGGATTCCCGCACCTTAATACGGTCCAAAATGCGACCCAATGCAGGGTCTTTTGGCGCGACTTCGATCCCTGCAGACTCCAAGCGACGGCGCAGATTAGATTGCCCAGCTTGGTTCGACATCGGGATCACGCGCTCATTGCCAACCAATGACGGCTCGATGTGTTCGTAAGTTGTTGGGTCTTTCAGAATTGCACTGGCATGCAGCCCCGCCTTGTGCGCGAAAGCCGATGAACCGACAAAAGCCGCCTGTTTTTGCGGAACGCGGTTCAGGATTTCGTCCAACATACGGCTGGTGCGGGATATGTCTTGCAATGCATCCGCAGGCACGCCTGTTTCAAATTTGCTGGCGTATGGTTCTTTCAATAACAGGATCGGTATCAGGGTCACAAGATTGGCGTTTCCACACCGCTCCCCCAGCCCGTTCAACGTCCCTTGAATTTGGCGCGCACCTGCGTCCAAAGCGGCCAAAGAACAGGCCACGGCATTTTCGGTATCGTTGTGGGTGTGAATACCCAAGTGGTCGCCCGGAATACCCGCTGCAATCACTTCCGCCGTGATACGGCCCACATCAGCGGGCAAGGTGCCGCCGTTGGTGTCGCACAGCGCGATCCAGCGTGCGCCATTGTCATAGGCGGCTTTGATGGCCTCCAGCGCGTATTCTGGGTTGGCCTTAAAGCCGTCAAAGAAGTGTTCCGCGTCAAAGATCGCCTCGCGCCGCTGTGCCTTGAGATAGGCAAAGCTGCGGGCGATGTTGTCGGTGTTTTCATCCAGCTCGATGCCCAGCGCGGTTTTGACGTGAAATTCGTGGGTTTTACCAACCAGACAGACCGCAGCCGTGTTAGCATTGATCACCGCAGCCAGCACATCGTCGTTTTCCGCCGAGATATCTTTGCGTTTGGTCATCCCAAACGCGGTCATGGTTGCACGCGTCTTTGGAGCCTCGTCAAAAAACGCGCTGTCAGTTGGATTTGCACCCGGCCAACCACCCTCAATATAGTCGATGCCCAGCGCATCAAGGGCCTGCGCGATCTGAAGCTTTTCGCTGGTTGAAAACTGCACGCCTTGGGTTTGCTGCCCATCGCGTAGAGTGGTGTCGAAAAGGTATAGGCGTTCTTTGTTCATTTGAGAGCCTCCAACACGCTTGGGTCAAAGTCTGGACCTCGGGCCCAGCTGGCTTCACCCGCAATGTCTGTCACTTGGACACCAGCAGCATTAAGCAAATCACGCAGACGATCCGCTTCGCCCCAGTTTTTATCAGCACGAGCCGTGCTGCGCTCAACCAACAGACGATCAATCACAGAGGCAATCCAATCGGCCAGATCATCCCCTTCAGAGGCAGAGGCTTCAACCGCGCTCCAATCAGACACAAGGCCCAAGGTCTCTAGCCCATGCGCAAACGTTGCAAGCGCTTCGGCGGTGCGGCCCTTGGACAGAACGTGCAATCGTGCCAGTGCGCCCGGTGTGTTCAGGTCATTACCTAGAACACCCATTAGTTCAGCATCCGCTTTCCAGTCCCCAGCAGCCTTTAGTATCTCTACTGTCTTGGCAGAGTACCCGTGCTTTTGCAGAACAGACATCCAATCAATTAGTGTCTTCTCTGCTTCCTTACGCTTGGTCTCTGTCCAGTCCATAGGTTTGCGGTAATGCGTGGATAGCATCACAAGGCGAATGACCTCTCCCGATACCCCCTGATCCAATAGATCACGGACCGTAAAGAAGTTGCCTAAGCTCTTGGACATCTTCTTGCCCTCTACCTGTAGCATCTCATTGTGTAGCCATACGTTCGCGAAATCGTGCCCTGCGCATTTAGACTGTGCGATCTCGTTCTCGTGGTGTGGGAAGGTGAGGTCATTCCCCCCTCCGTGAATATCAAACTGTGCGCCAAGAAGGTCATGCGCCATGGCAGAGCATTCAATGTGCCAGCCCGGACGTCCACGGCCCCATGGGCTATCCCAACCGGGGATATCTGCGCCTGAGGGCTTCCATAGGACGAAATCCATTGGGTCTCGTTTATACGGGGCTATCTCTACACGTGCCCCCGCAATCATATCATCTACGGAACGGCCAGAGAGTAATCCGTACTCTACGTAACTAGAGACAGAGAACAACACGTGCCCCTCAGCCGCATAGGCGTGTCCCTTCGCAATCAGGTCTTCGATCATAGCAACCATAGGCGCGATATACTCGGTGGCACGTGGCATGTGGTCAGGTTCGATCGCCCCCACTGCCCCCATGTCATCTAGGAACCAGTGGATCGTCTCATCCGTGATATCGCCAATGCTACGATCGCTTTCAGCTGCGCGTGCGTTGATCTTGTCATCCACATCCGTGAAGTTGCGCACGTAGGTGACGTGTTTGTCCCCATACACATGACGCAGCAATCGGTTGAGCACATCAAACACAATTACAGGACGCGCGTTCCCAAGATGGGCGCGGTCGTATACCGTAGGCCCACAAACATACATCCGCACGTTTTTGTCATCAATCGGCGTGAACTGCTGCCCTTTGGTCCGTGTCTTGGTGTTGTATAGGTAAATGTCAGTCATGGTGTACGTCCTTACGCAAGTCAGCGCGGGCTTAACAATTCTAGTCTGAAGATGAAATGACAGAAAGCACCGCTGGAATGGTTCAGCAGGTAGTGCAGTAAATAATAATGAATGCGCGTTGTGTCATGGCGGATGCTTAGCCTGTGAAGGGGCGCCAGGTCAAGTGTTTGGGAAAGTCTACATCTGTTAAACTGCCCATGGCTGCGGTGTAGTTGAGGCGAATGCAGCAAGATCGCTTCGCGTTCAGATTGAAAGTCCTGAGGTATTCCAAGAGTGTCCATTTTCAAGATATTGGAGAATGAGATGGCTTTACCAAAAACAATGTCTGGCGTTGCTCTTATTGGCATCGGTGGTCCCGAAATGCTTGAATGGCGCGATGACCTGAAAGTACCTGCCCCCTCTGAAAATGATGTAATAGTCAGGGTCAAAGCCGCGGGTGTCAACAACTCGGACATCAATACGCGCAATGGGTGGTATTCAAAGGGTGATTCATCTCCTGATGATGCAGCATGGACCGGCTCCCCCCTTACATTCCCGCGCATTCAAGGCGCAGATGTTTGCGGCGAAATTGTTGCTGTAGGCACCGCAGATGATCCTGCACGCATTGGCGAACGCATATTGATCGAACCATGCCTTCGTGAGGTGAATGGCAAAACGCTAGAGACGGCTTGCTACTTCGGGTCTGAGTGTGACGGTGGCTTTGCTCAGTATACTCAAATTGCTAACCAATACGCGCACGCAATTGATTGCGAACTAACCGACACTGAATTGGCATCCTTCCCTTGTTCGTACTCTACAGCCGAAAATATGCTGACGCGTGCCAACCTGCGCGAGGGTGAGACAGTATTGGTAACGGGCGCATCGGGTGGTGTCGGATCCGCAACTGTTCAGTTGGCGCAAGCGCGAGGTGCTAAGGTGATTGCAGTTACCAGCGCCTCCAAGGCAAAGGCCCTTTTAGAATTGGGTGCACTGAAAACCATTGATCGAGGTGATGAACTAATTGCTGCTATCGGAGCAAATAGCGTTGATGTCGTCATTGACTTGGTCGCTGGCCCCCAGTGGCCCGCATTGCTTGATGTATTGCGCCCTCATGGGCGGTACGCTGTAGCTGGTGCAATCGCTGGTCCGATGGTTGAACTGGATGTACGCACCCTCTACCTCAAAGACCTCAGCTTTTTTGGCTGCACGATCCTTGAGCCACAGGTGTTCAAGAATCTTGTAAAGCGGATCGAGTGCAAAGAAATTGCGCCTCTGGTCGCTGAGACCTATCCGCTGCGCGACATTGCAAAGGCACAAAGTGCTTTTAGGGAAAAAGGACATATCGGTAAGATCGTTCTTGAACTCGATTAAAGACAATGAGCGGGCCATGTTGATTTATGAAACTAGCCCCTATCACTGTCTTTCCCCGCTCAGAGCCAATTGACAATATCGCGCGGCTCTGTCCCCATCTGTCGAACACCACGCTTATAGGATGACCCTTATGAAACTCTCCCAACGTATCTCTGGCCTACTGGGTGATGGTTCTGACGGTTGGGAGGTATTCATCAAAGCCCGCGAGATGATTAAAGGCGGTATTGATGTGGTTGAGCTCACTATTGGTGAACACGACATCCGCACCGCTGCGTCTATTTTACAGGATATGCACAAGGCTGCTATAGGTGGGCATACCGGCTATGCTTCAGTCCCTGGCACAGATGCATTGCGCCATACTGTGGCCAAACGTGTCCAAGAACGTACTGGCGTCCTTACAGGTCCTGAGAACGTGTTGATCACCCCCGGGGGGCAAGCCGCATTGTTTGCCGCGCACATGGTCGTATGTGACGCGGGTGATACCGCACTTTATCTTGATCCGTTTTATGCCACCTACCCCGGAACGTTGCGCGGTGTGGGTGTGATGCCAAAGGCAATCCAGACACGAGCAGAGGATGCATTCCAACCCCGCGCAGACGATATTGATGCCTGTGCAGCGGGTGCTAAGTCACTGCTGATCAACACACCGAACAATCCGACAGGTACAGTCTATTCACTTGAGACGCTGGAAGGCATCGCAGATGTCTGCAAAACGCATGATTTGTGGCTGATCTCTGATGAAGTCTATGACACTCAAGTGTGGGATGGTGAACACATCAGCCCGCGCGCATTGCCCGACATGGCACAACGCACTTTAGTTGTGGGCTCGATGTCCAAATCCCACGCTATGACGGGATCGCGGTGTGGATGGGTCGTTGGACCAGCTGAAGTGATCGAAAGCCTGATCAACCTTGCCACACATACTACATATGGCGTTGCTGGTTTTATTCAGGACGCCAGTGAATTTGCCCTAAACCAAGGGCCTGCGTTCGAGGAAGACATTGCTGCGCCTTTCCGCCGCCGCCGCGCGCTCGGCCAAGAAATCCTAGAGCACCAAAGCACCGTTGGGCTGATCCCGGCACAGGGTGCAATGTATATGATGCTGGATATTCGCGCGACTGGAATGAGTGGTGAAGCCTTTGCCTATGCATTGCTAGAGGCGCACCATATTGCTGTTATGCCCGGAGAAAGTTTTGGCACGGCAGCAGCAGGCCATATCCGGGTGGCGATGACCATTGAGGATGGTGCGTTTGTGCAGGCGCTCGAAACCCTATGCGAGTTTGCGGACACTTTGGTCGTTTGAAAAATTTAGTGATGCGACATTTTTTGTTTGCCATTATTGTTTGCTTCTTTCCAATGGCCAGCACCGCAAAGCCCTATCCTTCGCCAATCTCGCCGCGTGTAAACGATTTTGCCCAATTACTCGATGCGGAGGGTTTGGCAGAGGTACGCGCCATGCTGAAATCGTTGTAGGCCGATACAGGCATTCAAATGACAATTATCACGTTGGAAAGCCAAGCGCCTTATGCGCCCAACGAAACACTAGAAGAGTTCGCCACTAATCTGTTCAACAAATGAGGCATTGGGGATGCGGCGCGCAATGCCGGCATATTGGTCTTGGCCCTGCCAGATGACCGCTCCATGCGGATTGAACTGGTTGCTGGATACGACGCAAGTTGGAACGCAGAGGTTGGTCGGGCCATTGACCGCAGTTATTTGCCATCCTTTCGCAGCGATAAATACGCACTTGGGAGCCAAGACGGTGTAGCGGATACAATCGCCCTGCTGGCCCGTCCCTATGCAAAGAGGCAACCTACCCCAAAATCAAACGACAGCCCGCTGGCATTCAGCGTTGGTCTTTTCGCGGCTGTTGTATTCACCTTAAGCCGCTGGCTGGGTGATAGGACCACCAAACTGCGCAAGTGCTCATTTTGTATGCATCACCGTGCTCTACGGATCAGACGAAAGACCACCCGCAATGCCAGCATCTACGCCGAAGTATCGGGGCGCAAAACTTTGCACTGTAGCCGTTGCGACCATTCTGAAGGCTCAAACTACTTGGTCAACCGCAGCTCTGTTTCCAAAAACCGCAGATTTGGTGGTGGGAGCTCTAGCGGTGGCGGTGCATCTGGACGCTGGTGAAATAGGGGTGCGCAGTTACACCTCTCCCAAATTAAAAACGGAACTATATGCGCAAAGGCCGGTGTCGCAGTCACGAATGGGGCTACAAATGTCACTAAAGATTTAATTTCAAGATCCTGCTCATTATTCACCTTACCACCGACTTATTCATCAGTGCCGGCCTGCAGAGACTGATCCATCTGCCTGTGCAAAACCGTTGTTCTAAACAAATTGAATTTCAGCATTCCAGCGCCAAAATCACCAAACAACTTGTGCACTTTCACACCACGCAAATCTCCACAAAAATTGAATAGCATCTACAGTAATCCTCCCCGCGGATGATGCAAAAGCGACATAGGTCGCAAACAAGCTCGACAGAGCACATCTGTTCGCCGCAAAATTCACTTAAGGAACGTTTGGGAGGACGCCAATGCAGGAACCATTCTGCAAAATTGATCTGGTTGTGCGCACTATAGGCGCAGAACGTGGTCGTGCGGCGCGGGGGCGACCTACTTTGAATAGATCAAACGCCATTTGAAATCAATTCGAGCCTCTACCCAACAGGATACATCCCATGAACGACGAAACCCCATCACGTAGCGCTGGGCGCAGCGGTGGCCGCGCCGCGCGCCGCGCAGCCCGCGCAGCACCTTTAGCAGCAAATATGCGCCCTATTCGCCCCGGTATGGACGGCGGACACTATAATCCCCTCACAGATATCGATGTGCAGAACATTCACGAAGCAGCTCTGACCGCCCTTGAAACCATCGGGCTGGCGGATGCACCGCCCTCCGGTGTAGCTTACCTAACAAGTGTTGGTGCCATTGAGGGCGAAGACGGCCGCATCCGTTTCCCTCGTGCCTTGATTGAGGACACAATCGCTAAAGCCAACCGTTCGATGACATTGCACAGTCGTGACGGCATTAACGATTTGGATCTGGGCGGCAGCCGCGTACATTACGGTACTGCGGGTGCTGCAGTTCATTTGGTAGACGTTCATGGCCGGCATTATCGTGAGTCCACGATCCAAGACCTGCATGACGCGGCGCATATCTGTGATACCTTAGACAATATCCATTTTTGCCAGCGACCTATGGTTGCGCGTGACATTACCGACAACTGTGAAATGGAATACAACAGTGTCTTTGCTACCTGCACTGGAACGACCAAACACATTGGCATGTCCTTTTCCGAACCAGAGTTCGTGGCACCCGCAATTGAAATGCTGCACATGATTGCAGGGGGTGAGGACAAATGGCGCGAACGTCCATTCATGTCCAATTCCAATTGTTTTGTTGTGCCACCAATGAAGTTCGCAACCGAATCCTGCCAAGTTATGGAAGAATGCATCAAGGCTGGCATGCCTGTTCTGCTGCTATCTGCAGGTATGTCTGGTG
>Ga0233426_10003325_pt1 | contig 12799 bp, 7 predicted proteins | sample SI_118_April2016_6_FD_179875 | JGI IMG/M metagenome (GOLD analysis project Ga0233426, IMG submission 179875) | Seawater microbial communities from Saanich Inlet, British Columbia, Canada - SI_118_April2016_10_MG | ecosystem: Environmental > Aquatic > Marine > Inlet | place: Canada: British... | reverse complement strand
TTATTTAATATAAACAATTTATATATCTGTTTATCTTAACATAGTGTATTACAATATTTAGTATGTCTGACATATTGGATATGGATATATCTAATAATAATAATAATAATAATAATAATAATAATAGTATTACGGATCATCTTGAATCATCTATCGGTGAGTCAACTAGTGATGATAGTAATAACTATGAAAAGTATCTGTATCCCACATACGAAGATGAAGATTTCAATAAGAAGATTTTCCAGAAAAAAGAGTTTAATGACCTTATGGTAAAGGAATCACCATTAATAAAAAACAGTAATGAGTTTATAGATAAATGCAATGAGACGACATCTACCGAGGAAGACAAAATGTTTAAATTATCCAATTATCAAAGATTCGTCAGAAACTACCTTAGTTTTCAGACCCCATACAATAGTTTATTACTTTACCATGGTCTTGGAACTGGTAAGACTTGTTCATCAATATTGATAGCGGAAGAAATGAGACAGTACATAAGACTTCTGGGTATGTCAACGAGGAGAATTATCTACGTTGTTTCCAACGATAATGTACAAAAAAATTTTATGGCACAGCTTTTTAGTAGTAACAAAATTCACTGGATAGATAACAAATTAACAATGGCAACATGTATAGGAGACAAAATAATCAAAGAATTCTTCGAACATATAAAAAAACCGAATTACTATGACGATCAAGATGTTGAGCAAAGGGAAAACGTCAAACGTAAATTTATTTCTTATTATGAAGATAACATCAAACCGGCTTATCATTTTATGAATTATGGTAAAATCCCTTCAGATAAATACAAGTTATATGCCAATAAACTTTTCATTATAGACGAAGTGCATAACATAAAAGATAAAGGTAATGTTTCCAATGATACCCCCAAAAAACCTAAATTAAAAAAATCCGAAGTATATACAATAAACGTTGATGGTAATAGATATGCAGATTGTGAGTTTATAGTTAAAAATAAAAGTACTGACACTTATGGTAAAAATACGTACAGATTTAAGACATCTGACGGAACTTTCCTAGACGTAGGTATAAATAGTATAATATTTGAAACAACCGAGTCGCGTTCAAAGAAGTTACAAAACTTTATAAGAAATGTTGATAACTTAAAGTTGTTGTTTTTATCTGCTACTCCCATGTTCGACAATTATCAAGAAATTGCGACTATCATAAATTTTATGAGAATGAACGATAATAGACATCCAATTTCAGCAGAAGATATAAGTAACAATATTCCTGAATATGCTAGAGGGTATGTTTCTTTTGTTCCAGGTGGGAACCCATACACATTTCCGTTTCGTTTATATCCGCTACAATTTGCTCCTCAAAATTCTAGCCAGAACGTCCTAACAGTCTCATCCTCATTCTCATTACCTCTTGATTTGTACATGGACAAAATGAATAAAGATCAATACGATATCTATCGAAATGTCGTCAATAGTACCCATTCTAACGACGACGATGTTGATGATGAGGATGATGATGATGACGGTTATTCTGAGGATATATCTCATGTATCTTTAAAATCTGTTTCTCTTGATACAAATAATAAAATCAGCGTAAAACAATTTTCCGAAATTAGTACTGCGCTCATCATAACATATCCTTCCAATAATATTGATGGAAAAGCATCTGATAGAATAGGAGAAAAAGCATCTGATAGAATAGGAGAAAAAGGACTTAATTCGGTGTGTGATAAATCTGAATCTACTTCTGGTAATTTAACTACTTACACAATGAAAGAAGATCAAAAAGAATTCTTTGGGAAAACATCATTAGAAAAATATGGCTGTAAAATTGCGGCAATTATGGAACAAGTAGATAAAACAGAAGGTATAATCCTTGTATATAGTCAGTACATCACTGGCGCGCTTATTCCTTTAGCGTTAGCACTTGAAACAATAGGATATATAAGAACTACTAATGGAACGAATTCTACACCACTACTACTGAAATCCAAGACCAAAAACAAAAACAAAAACAAAGATGGAGAAAGAAAGTACGCATTATTCACAGGTGATGATGCGTATACGTCTATGAATGATAAGGATAAATTGATGGAAAAAATAAAAGACGACGATAATTCCACGGGTAAACGCATAAAGGTGGTTCTCATTTCATCCACCGCTTCTGAAGGAATTGATTTCAAAAATATACGTCAGGTTCATATATTAAACCCTTGGTATAACATGAGTCGTATTGAACAAATTATAGGACGTGCTGTAAGAACACATAGTCATCAAAAGCTTGATTTCAATAAGCGAAATGTCGAAATATATATGCACTGTGCTTACTATAAAGATACTAACGAAGCAAACGAGGAAGTAACTCAGACAAATGATGAAGTAACTCAAACAAATGATATTATAGTTTATACAGAGGCGTTTCGTAAATCTAAAGAAATTGGAAAAATAAGTCGCCAATTGAAAGAATCAAGCATAGACTGCTTAATCAATAAAGATGATAATGATATTTTAGTTCAAGGGGACGTAGTAGTAAGACAATCTCCTGTTTCATTAAAAGGAACAGAAGTACAAGTCGAAGTAAAGAATATGCCTTATTCTATGAATTGTGACTATATGAAAACGTGTAAGCCTATAACATGTAAAACAGAAATAAATGGGAATGATGTTGATGAGTCTACGTTTAATGAATCTTTTATTCTCATGAATAACGACGAAATTATATCAAAAATAAAAGATCTATTTCTCTACAGAACGTATTATGACAGGAATGCACTTTATTCAGAAATACGTAGCATCTTTAACTATTCAGATGCTCAAATAGATGTTTCTTTGTCCGAGGTAATTGACAACAAGTACAAGTATCTCATATATAATAAGGTTGCTGAAGAGCATGGATATATTGTAAATATTGGTACATATTATATGTTTCAACCTGCCGTACTGACTTATCCAAAAATAGGAGATTTCGAACGTCGTACCAAGATACCAAATAGTAAATTGTTTGTGAGTAAAAAGGCAATTGATAATTCCCGACTATATGTGGACATAAAAGAACTATGTGTTGACTACAGCAAAGACGTTTTATCTAAATTACTTTTTAAAACGGAAACAACACCCAATAACGTCATTGGAATAAATAACGACGATGTTATAAATGATATTTTTACTAAATATAATGATGATGATGAAAACTTCGTGGTCAAATACAAAGTTGATCTATTGCTTGAATTTATGAAAATAAAGAAAAGAATAGATGAAGTAGAATCATCCATAAAACAAAATCATGATAAGAATAACGAAACTGAAGAACCCTTAAAATCAAAAAATAATAAGCTAAAGTCAAAGCTAAAGTCAAAGCCAAAGAAAACAAAAGGAACGAGAAACAAACCACAATCGTATTACGAATTTGTTGTCCATAACATAAGCGATAATAGAACTAGCAGCGAAGGGGAAAGAGCTACATCCAGTAATAATTATAAAGATAATGAGGAAAATATGAAGAAAACTATAATACAAAACTACATCGATGAATTATCGTACGATTCTCAACTAGGACTTATAAGGTATTGGTATGCTGCAAATAAAAATAAAGACTGGAATCACTACGTATTTAAAAAGAATAATGAAAACAAGTATGAAAACGAATACGTTGGTTACATCAACGAATATATAAAAAAGAATATCATAACGATAAAAAATACTACTGATACATATTTGGTATTAAAAAAAAATGCTTCATCAACCGTAAAGAAAAAATCAGAACTTAAGGAGAATACAATAATCATGTATTTATTAAATGAAAATGATATCTTTCAGAAAAGCGACAACCCTTGTTCCACAAGTATGCAACGTGAAATTACGCATACGCATATAAGCTTTTATGATTATATTAGGGGTAGCCAAACAAAAGTATTTAAGATCAAGGATATGAATGACCCAGATACAACAGGGGAGTATTGCGGTACCATAAAAATAGAAAACACAAAACCCTTTCTCGGCGAAAAAGAGATAAAAAAAGGAAAATCATCTACAAAAAAAATAGATATATGTTATGAAATAGAATACAATGCTCGTATGAACCGGTTACGGAATATTCCAAATATGGAACCCACTATCCTGTATTTTAGTGAATATGCTATGTATGCTTGTCCAAATCATAAAATTGATGATGCGAAGGAAGGATAATAAATATAAGATACATATATATATATATATACACACCTATATCTTGTTAACAGTTTCATAAAATCTATAATACTACCAGCTTATATTAAGATTGATATATACAATGTCACACGATAATTTGTACAATGAAACAATTATAACAAGAAACGTAAGATTACCCTACACTGCGGTGGGTGATGCATTAGAAAAAAATTTGAAAACTTTGGTATCGCATTTGATGGAGGGAAAATGCTCAAAGGAAGGGTACATTCAAATAGGCACTATGCAAATCCTAACATACTCTGTCGGGTTACAAGTTGCTAATGATATTGAATTTGAAGTAGTGATAAAATGTTATGTTTGTTGTCCTATCATTGGTATGCGATTCCCTTGTGTAGTAAAGAATAATACCGGTGCAGGAATTCGCGCAGAGTACACATATGATCAAGAATTAGACCAACAGATAAAATTACTAATCAGTACGGAAGAAGGAAACGACAATGATGAAAAATACATAGAAAATAAAAAAAAGCAAATAGAAAATCGAATGGGAAGAAAAGATAAATACAATTCACCTATCGTGGTTTATTTGGCTTCAGATCAACAAGGTAACAAAAACCTACAGGACTATAGCGTTAACCGCGCCATATCAATTGAGGTTATAGGGCAACGGTACGAATTAAATGAGAAACACGTAAATATAATTGGGATATTAAAGTAATACATAAAAGTAAATAAAAGGATGTATCTATTCATAAATAATTGAAAAGAGCAATAAACATAACAAAATAGTATATATATATATATAACGTGCTCGCATTGTTATTTTTTTGTTTGTCTCGGTAATGTCATTACAAACGTTAAAAGAGATCATTGAAGATTTACCCAAATTTAATCAAATAGAAATATTGAAGATATTAAAAACGACATGTGACGTCACGATAAATGAGAATAAGAACGGTATTTTTGTTAATTTATCTTTAATAGATTCTAAAATAATTCAAGAAATCAAACAGTATGTAGAATATGTCAGCAAGCAAACAGAAACGTTGGATCAGATAGAGAACGAAACGTCCAATATAAGTGAAATGTATTTTGGATAAAGAATGTATTTACTTTCTTCAAATATCTCAATCCATAACGTGTACGAATAACCATGAAAACGACATAAGGAAAAGAGTATACTACTATGTATCAAACGGAAATCTCCGTAGTTTCATATAGTAATATACATTGATACACACACACACACCATTTTCCTTTTCCATTTCACTTATTTGGAGTAATTATTGAATATTGAAGATGTTATTATTGGTAGACGATATCAATATATCTTCAATTATAACAAAGATTAGTCAATATGCTGTCGACATTCATTCTCTAGTTTTAGATGTAGATGACATGTATGAGATAAAAGTCAAAAATAGTGTGAAGGATATTGTTTCTTTACAAATCACCGAACCTGAACATTCACATCCAAAATATAAGTCTGACACATCCGAGACGAATAACTTTAAAACATTATCATTATCATCATCATCATCATCATCATGCCCACAAATGTCGGCGGCAAAGGTAGCAGATATGCTATTGAAGGCAAATAAGAAGGTGTATGAATCGTCCGATCGTTTCCAACAAGTAGCGTACGCTAGTGGTAAAAAGTCAAATGCAAATGGGTACAATACGTTACCTCAGAAGTTAATGGCATATGACAAGATAAACACGAAACCAACCGAAACTACAAGCACCACAACGTCACTAATTACCAAAACTGATGGGGATCATAATAAATTTACAATCACTATTCCACATGAAAAAGACTCGTTATTTTGGAGTTTCTACAATTTAGTCTATGGAAACACTTCCAAAGCTTATGAATTTGTACAAAATACATGCGAAACGGAACGCGATACACGTTTTCAGTTTATTGATGTTGTACGTTCCAACAAAGACATAATAAAACCATTAAAAATGAGCAGAACGGGTATAGAAGAAAATATTGTACATGATAAGCATTTACATATTCGGAGTGTAATAGCTCTTACCCATTCTTTAAAGTGTATGAACCTACTTTATGTCAGTGGTAGAACGTATCATGAAGTCATGCTTGACGAGTCTCTTCCATGTCATATAATTCAAAAACATATCGATAAAGAAAAATATGGATACTGTATGAATATCTCCATGGAACAGGTCAAAGAAGTACGTGATTCTTTGTGGTATATGGAAAATATGGATAAACCTATGAAGTCCATTTCTTCTTATAAAGCAGATGATCTAAGATACATTTGTACACAGTTACAATTGGAATTTAAAGATGATGAAAAATGCACAAAACCGGTTATGTATGAACGAATTATGCAATATTTAACCGCTTAATTATTTAAAAATTGATGTTTCAATTATAAATTTAAACATATCTCTATTATATACACATACATTCTGGATATCATAGAGAAATACAATGTCTACTGATTCATATAAAGATACAATAAGTGAGATTAATAATAATAACAGCAATGGTGATAATAAAAAGATGGATTTATTATGCTCAGCATTGAAACAATATAGCCCCGGAAATAATTTTAATAAACTAGAATTGGAATTACAGGTATCTAAAATAGATTATTATCAAATAGATGATGCTAAAAATAAAAAGGTGGGTAACCCACAGTATTCTAGAAAAATAAATTTTAACGCAAACGACATTCGAAATATAACAAAATATATTTTAAATGCTGGATATGAAAAATCAAATAGTAATACATTTCTACGTATAAGCAGTAACGAACGTATAAGCAGTAACGAAATCAACGATCAAATTAAAAAACGGTTTCGTATATGTATACAAGAAGGAGGTATACCATCATTTTGTAAAGATAATAACAGTATCTATACAGGAGATAATACTAATATTCATTATGAAAATAAATTCAGGGAGATGAAACAAACGTACAACTTTACTAATTATGATAATGTTCGTGCGAATTTAAAAAAAGAAAATGACATAACGAAACTTGTTAGGAATGCTCTCAAATTGCCAGAACAAACTCAGCAAAAAGAGGCTAAATTTATATCCAACGGAATATGGAAAGATACTAATAAAACATTTCGATACATAAGTAGGGTGTCATTTACTCACAACAATAATATTGATAAATCATGTGCAAGAATAGATATCAGTACGATATACCAATCCAATGGAAAAGATTGGAACGGTATCGACGAGAAGAAAGATAAACCAATATACGAAGTCGAAATAGAGGCTTTGAATAATTACGGATGCAATAAAGACAATATGAAAAATTCAATACTGTTTGCTTTAAAATCGGTCCTATGTGGTGTACAAGATTCTTGTTTGCCTATGAAAACAGCCGAAATTAAAAAAGTCAACGATGCATACTCTACGTTATCTACCGCATTGGCAGATAATATTCCGTGGTATAATGGTCCCCAACCAGTGACATTCCAACAAGAGGATGTGACTATTGTATGCTCTCCATCCCGTATTTTAGAGGGGGGTGCGAAGAAAACGGATAAGAAAAAGGATAAGAATAAAAAGTCCAGTCCTGAAACGAATAGTGGTTCCTACAATATTACGAACAAAGCAGATGGTACACGAAAATTACTATTTATATTCGACAATAATACCTTCTTTGTGGATAAACTAAAACAAATTCAGAAAACTGAAATCGAGCTAAAATATCGTTATCACGATGATGACAATTACAATAATACCATTCTTGATGGTGAACTCGTAACTTTAAGAAATGGTAGGATGCAATATCAAGTATTTGACATTTACGCATACCGTAATAAATCATGCTTGCCCATGACATTTCCAAAACGAGAGAAAATCTTTAAGGATGTTGTAGTAGATTTTCTTCAAGATTCAAAGAATAATATATCGGTAATTTGCAAAGAATTCCAAAACGTAGATAGAGATGGAATCGTGTATATACAAGATTTAAACAAGTTTAACAGCGCAAATGTGGTTAGTGGTTTTGAAAATGATGGTATGATATTGACACCTACCGGATCAGTATCGGGACATAATAATACAGATAAAGTTTACAAATGGAAATCAGTAGAGCAAACGACGATTGATTTTAAAGTTAAAGTAATTGACACGAAAACAAATGTAAGTCAGAACGGAACAGAAGGACATAATACAAAACAAAATATTTGCGAACTGCAAGTAAGCATGAAGGATAAACCGATAGAAAATGCTTGTGCAATCGTATACAACAAGATCCCAGGAGAAATAAAGGGAAGTCTAGATACAAGCAATAGTAAAAGTAATGAACCAGTCCGATTTCAGGTGTACAACGAAAACGGAGACATAAATGAAACTGGACTAGCATCTTTTCCAGTAGTAAATACTGTCATGCAAACAGAAGAAGATCACGATAGGAAATCCCAAAAATTTATGGATGGTGACATTGTGGAATGTGAGTATCGAAAAACGGAAAATGGGAGTGGAAATTGGATAGCTATAAGAGTTCGCACGGACAAAACACGACCCAATGCTTACGATACTGCGAAAAGCAATTACGATTTTATCCAAAACCCGGTTCCGATAACCGGAGATTTATGTGAGAGAAAAAAAAGTGATTCTGTAACGACTACAAATACTAACAACAAGGAGGCATATTATACTAATGTAGGTAGTCGCGTTGTAACAAATAGAAACAATTTCCATAATTTTGTTAAGAAAAACTTAATATCCGAAACTGTAGATTTTCTTAAGGGTGTCAACAATTTAAATTTAATAGATTATGGGGTAGGTAAAGGTGGTGATATATTTAAATGGAGAGATGCCAAAATAAAATTTGCATATGGAATTGATTATAGTGCTTCAAACTTACAAGACGATGTTAATGGAGCATGTGTTCGTTACATTAGGATGCTAATGGATAAAAATATCACTAATAAGTTAGAATGTATGTTTGTACAAGGAGATTGTTCTAAGAGCATCGAGAATGGAGATGCCTTTGTTGAGTCAGGCAGTGATAAAAAATACACTGATAATAAATTAACAATGGCGAATTTGATAAATAAATCGATTTTCGGACAAGTAATCAAGGATGATATACCACGTTCAATGGAAGGAGTAATACATATATATGAAAAAGGAAGAGAAGGATTCCATATTGGTTCATCCCAATTTGCGATGCATTACTTCTTTAGGTCTGAAGATACTGTGCAACAATTTATTGACAACCTAAAGTATACTATCCGTGTAGGAGGATTCTTTATAGGTACATGTTATAATGGCAACCGTGTATTGGATTTACTTTTGAATGAACCTGAATTTCATTATAGAACTAATAATAATATCAGTATAAAACTTAATATGGCAGAGGGAGAGGGAGAAGAAGAAACTGGAGTATCCGACGAATCAGATAAAAAACGTATAACAGATCAATTTAAGAAAAAGATAGGAGGTGTTTCTATAATCGTTCAAGAATCGGGATTTAAAGGTCAAGAAGAATATCTTGTGAATTTTGATTTATTTAACATAAAGATGATGGAAAACGGATTTAAAATTAAACAAGCAAAGACATTTCAAGATGTATACAATACTGCTAATGGAAAAAATCAGAATTCCAAAGGCATAATGAATGATCAAGAGGAACGGGTTATTTCCTTTTTAAACGATCAATTTATTTATGAACATGTTGGAAAAAATGTAGGTGATAGTTCGATACCATTTGAAACTGTCCCAATGCCTACGGATACAAGTACTACATAGATATACTGATAGGAGGAAGACATATAGAAATGAAGAAGCGTAATAAAAAGGGAGGATGGAGTAATATGATATAAATATGAATGATCACATATATATATCATACTTGGTTATTGTAGAAACATCACAAATAAATAAATAAACAGTACGCTAACAACTGAATTCAATATACAAATTACAATATACAAATTACAATATACAATAGTAATAACATTTTTCTTTTTTTTTTGAATAAATATGAATTACTACACATTACCAAAAACAAATAATTTTGTCGATGCTATTCAAATTACGACGAAAGTATTAGAAACCAGCGACAGACGGCATTCTGATCATATAATCACTTCACCTTCCATGAATAACGTAATACTAGCAAAAGATACGGATTGTAGGTCTATTTATGACAGCACAGATGATACCACTCATATATCGAAAACGTTATGTGCATATTTAAAGACAATAAAAAAACAGATTGACAATAATATGGATTTATGGGATAATATGAAGAAATTTACGAATCCATACGAATTTATCCATACTGTTATACCTGGTTGTAAAGTAGCAACGAGTCAATTGAAACCGTTATCAAGGTCATTTTATAAAATGATAGAGATATCTCATACCATGGATTTATTTAAAGATTGTTCTAGACGAAGTGTAAATACATTTCATTTGGCAGAAGGACCAGGAGGATTTATCGAGGCTACACGACATATACGTAATACGTCATTGAAACATGAACTTCATGTACAAAGCACGATTCCTCAACCACCAGGATTGATCGAAACCAATGCCATAAAAGAGATACTTACAGAGACGTATAGTAGCGACAGGCATTATGGTATGACTTTGATAAATGAGAGTGATACGAATATTCCAGGATGGGGAAAGTCTAAAGGGTTTTTAAAGAAAAATCCTAACGTTATCATAGAAAAGGGGGTTACTGGTACAGGAGATTTATTAAGTACTAGTAATTTAGTTTACTACTATGAAAATTTCAATAATTCTATTGATATAGTTACTGGTGACGGAGGGTTTGATTTCTCAATTGATTTCAATCATCAAGAACTTCTTGCTTCGAAGTTACTATTTGCGCAGATATGTTTTGCGTTGGCTATACAGAAAGATCGTGGTCATTTTGTTCTGAAGGTATTCGATTTATTCACGCGATCATCAATAGAATGTTTGTATTTGCTTAGTAGTTTATATGAGGAAGTCCATATCATCAAACCAAATACTAGCAGATTAGCCAATTCGGAGAAATACATAGTTTGTAAATATTTCCAAAGAAATGAGAAGTATACGCAACTGATGAGTAGTATTATAGAGAACTACCCTCTTCTCACGATGAATAGACATACATCTAAATCTGACACAGAAATGACGAATAATAAAAAGGGATCTTCCACTTATCCTACTGAACAGAACGATGCAAATCATTCTATACTACATCATTTCATTCCTTATCCGATTGAATACTATTTTGTAAATAAGATAGAAGATTATAATGCTATTTTTGGACAGCAGCAAATTGAAAATATAACAACCACTATGTCTAATATATCTAGTAAGGCTAAGGCAGATAAAATAGATAATTTAAAAAAGAACAATATATTGAAGTGTATATCTTGGTGCGAGAAACATAACATCCCGAATAATAACGCAATCATACAGAGTTCATTATCATCAAAATCGCACAAGAAGCACCATCATCATCATGGACATGGACATTCCTCAAACAATAAAATGAAGTGGTAGGAAAATATAATCGAATCATATGATATAAAAAAGTTATAAACAAAATTAGGCATAATAGTAATCGTAATAAATTATATTGCTCATGTTTTCTTATCTACGTAAATGTGTGAAACGTATAGTGTCTTTTCAATTTTCTGATTCTCAGTGTTGTATACTATGTATCCTCGTGGTGTTACTTGGATTGATTTATTACAATAGCGGGATGTTGACATCTCAAGAAGAATTTGAAAATCCATCTAATATGACCTATTATTATATGGAGAAATGTAAATATTGCAAAGAATTTAATCCTATATGGGATAAATTTGTCCAAAAATATGATGGTAAGGTTGTGTTGAAGAAAATTAGTATGGAGGATGCTGGAAATGATTTGGACAAATACAAAATCAATTCATTCCCTACCGTAGTGTTGTCCAACGATAAAGGAGAATTCAAAATGTATGAGGGTAAACGAACCGTAGACGGTTTAATGAAATTTGCTGGAAAGTAAATAGTAAATATTAGGAGTAAAGTATAAATATTAGGAGTAAAGTATAAATATTAGGAGTAAAGTATAAATATTAGGAGTAAAGTATAAATATTAGGAGTAAAGTAAATATAAGTAGAATTATAATATAAAAGCATGAATGTCTAGTATATTATAAAGTTGAGTACATATCACGAACCTTGATATATTATGCACGACCCACAAAATAAATATTGCGATGGAAATTCTGATTATACAAGTTTTACCTCTTTAGTTTATTGTATTCTGGATAGTAGTCTATTATTCTCCTCATTTACAGCAGGATGTATAGGGTTATGTGCTATAAATATTGCATCATTATCTGTATCTACGCAACACTTCTTCATGAAACAACGAAAGAATTTGAGTACTCTCTATGACGTCACTAACGTAGATTTCAATAAAGTATTTCATAATATAAATGAATTATCATTCCACTTAAACAAGTGTCATGAAAACAATTTTGAAAATTCTCCTTTTTATTCAGGCGAATTGTTTTCCGCGCTCCAGCTAGCATCAGAACGGGTATTATTCGATGAGGAGGACCAAGAGGAGGACCAAGAGGAGGACCAAGAGGAGGACCAAGAGGAGGACCAAGAGGAGGACCAAGAGGAGGACCAAGAGGAGGACCAAGAG
>Ga0233426_10003321_pt1 | contig 12805 bp, 13 predicted proteins | sample SI_118_April2016_6_FD_179875 | JGI IMG/M metagenome (GOLD analysis project Ga0233426, IMG submission 179875) | Seawater microbial communities from Saanich Inlet, British Columbia, Canada - SI_118_April2016_10_MG | ecosystem: Environmental > Aquatic > Marine > Inlet | place: Canada: British... | reverse complement strand
TTTGTATTGTTCCTTTTATATGCAAGAACTTTCCCTGTAATTGCACAGGCAGAATTAAAATCAATTGTTAAATCTTCAGGATCTGAATATAAAAACAAGAAATAATGAGTAAAAATACACTATACGGAATTTTTGATTGTGAGCTAGTTTTATTAGCTGCAGTAAAAGAAATTCGCGCTAATAAAATTGAGATAAAGGAGGTTTATTCTCCTTTTCCAGTACACGGTTTAGACAAAGCTTTAGGCTTAAAAGAAACTAGAATGGCAATTACTGCTTTTATTTATGGTTGCATTGGGCTTTCATTAGCTGCTTTAATGATTTATAATATCATGATTGTAGATTGGGCACAGAATATTGGTGGGAAACCAAACTTTACTTTCTATCATAATATGCCAGCATTTATTCCTATTATGTTCGAATGTACAGTACTATTTGCAGCTCACCTTATGTCAATTACTTATTTGATAAGAAATGGATTGTACCCAGGTGGAGTTTCTGATAGTCCTGATGCAAGAACTACAGATGATAAATTTTTAATGGAGATAGAAGTGGAAGGAAATGTAGCAGATGTAAAAGCAATGCTTACAAAAACTGGAGCTACTGAAATTAACGAAAAAGACGCATAATTATGAATAAATTACTTTTAAAATTAGCCTTTATTTCAGGAGTTGTATTCTTGTCTTCTTGTGGAGGAGATTCTGATCCTGGATATGAATTTATGCCTAATATGTACCGTTCACCATCATTGGAAACTTATGGTGAAAATACTATTACTGGTATGAATGCTTTACAGCCTGTTGAGGGTACAGTTGCTAGAGGACACCTTTCTACATTTAACTATGACGGAACTTTAGATGGGTATTTAGCAGCAGGAAATTCGGCTGTTAATCCATTTGAAAATAATGAGAAAAACCTAGCAGATGGTAAAGCGCTTTACGGAATGTTCTGTGAGCATTGTCATGGTGCAACTGGTGCTGGTGATGGAACTATTACTCATGCAATTTATTCTGCAGTACCTCATTATAATGATGCAAAATTGAATAGAAGACCAGGCGTTCCTATGAACGAGCTAAAGGCAGGACATATCTTCCATGCTATTACTTATGGATTGAATGCTATGGGGCCTCATGCTACACAAATTAATGAAGATGAAAGATGGAAAATTACTCTTTATGTTCAGGAAGAATTACAGAATTTAGGTAAATAAAAAATAGATAAACAATGTTTACAATAGATAAAAAAGCAAAGAATTTTACAATGGCATTAATGGCTATTGGGTTAATTGCATTAATTTTTGGATTTGTTTCAAATCCTCATGGAGCTTGGCCAGCATTATTGTTCAACACTTATTTTTATATAGGTATTGCAGTATTTGGTGTGTTTTTTGTTGCCTTACAATATGTAGCTGAAGCAGGTTGGTCAATCGTACTGAAAAGGGTGCCAGAAGCAATTATGGCAGCATTACCAGTATTTAGTTTAATTATGCTATTCATCATGGTGGCAAGTATTATGCACTGGAATCATATTTACCACTGGTTACATGAAGGTATTATGACTGTTGGTCATAAAGACTATGATGCAATTATTGCAGGTAAAGAAGCTTACTTAAATGCAAGTTTCTTCATCATCAGAACAATAATTTACTTATTAGGATGGAATTATTTTGCTAAGAAATTAAGAGCTTTATCAGTATTAGAAGATAAAGAAGGAGGTACAGCTATTCACTTTAGAGGGGTAAGTACTTCAGCATGGTTTATGGTATTTTTTGCGGTAACTTCTGCAATGGCTTCTTGGGATTGGATTATGTCAATTGATACACACTGGTTCTCAACTATTTTTGGATGGTATATATTTGCTGAATGGTGTGCAATTGGTTTTACTACTGTTTTATTATTTACCCTTTATCTAAAAAGGAAAGGACATTTGCAGGATGTGAATGAAAATCATATTCATGATTTAGGAAAATGGATTTTTGCCTTTTCATTGGTATGGACATATATTTGGTTCTCACAATTTATGTTGATTTGGTATGCTAATATCCCTGAGGAAGTAACTTACTTTACTGCTAGATTAGAAGTTGAAAATTATAAGTTCTTATTCTGGTTCAGTATGATTATTAACTTTATTGCTCCTATTATTCTATTGATGAGTAGAGATGCAAAAAGAAACAATGGAAGATTAATTTTTGTAGGTTGTATCATTCTATTGGGTCACTGGTTAAATTCTTATTTATTGGTAACTCCTGGTACTTTAGGTACACATGGTCATATTGGATTTACTGAGGTTGGAATTGGATTAGGATTTGGAGGTTTGTTAATATACTTAGTTTTAAATGCTTTAACAAAAGAACCATTAGAAACTAAGAATCATCCTTTCTTAGATGAGAGTAAACACTTACATACCTAAGATTTAGGTTTGTTAATATAAAATTCAAGGGTCAGCATTGCTGACCCTTTTTTTATCAATTATTGTTTACATTTGCTGCTAGCATGAATGAAAATCTAAACCCTGATAATGAAGCTTTCTCTGAACAGGAGTTGGCGATAGAGCAAGTATTGCGTCCTAAACTATTTGAAGATTTTGAGGGGCAAGAAAAAATTGTAGATAATCTTGAAGTATTTATTCAGGCTGCTTCTCAAAGAGAAGAGGCTTTGGATCATGTATTGTTACACGGCCCTCCTGGGCTTGGAAAAACTACTTTAGCCAATATTATTGCCAATGAGTTAGGGGTTAATATCAAAACTACTTCTGGTCCTGTTTTGGATAAACCAGGCGATTTAGCAGGTTTGCTTACCAATCTGGAAGAAAGAGATGTGTTATTTATTGATGAAATCCATAGGTTAAATCCTATTGTTGAGGAGTATTTGTATTCTGCAATGGAGGATTATCAAATTGATATTATGATAGAATCAGGGCCAAATGCGCGTTCGGTTCAAATTAAAATAAATCCTTTTACATTAATTGGAGCAACTACTCGTTCAGGATTATTAACTGCACCATTGAGGGCTCGTTTTGGGATTAATGCTCGTTTGGAATATTATAAATTAGATTTACTTTCTAAAATTGTAAATCGTTCTTCTTCTATTTTGGATGTAAGTATTGCAAAGGATGCGGCAGCTGAAATTGCGGGAAGAAGTAGAGGTACACCAAGGATTGCAAATGCTTTATTGAGGCGTGTTCGTGATTTTGCTCAGATAAAAGGAGATGGAAATATTGATAAAAAAATTACCCAATATTCTTTAACTGCACTTAATGTTGATGAGCATGGTTTGGACGAAATGGATAATAGAATATTATCAACTATTATTGATAAATTTAAAGGAGGTCCTGTGGGGCTTACTACTATTGCTACTGCAGTGGGTGAGCAGGCGGGAACGATTGAAGAAGTGTATGAACCTTTCCTTATTATGGAAGGTTATTTAATGCGAACTTCAAGAGGAAGGCAAGCAACTGATTTAGCTTTTAAACATTTAGGAAAAACAAAATCTGCTGACCAAGGAAATTTATTTTAAGAAATTTGATCAAAAACCTCTAGTATTGTGTCTTTGTATTGAGCAAAGGAGGTAAGTGCCCAAACTTTTAAGGTAATTATTTCATTTTTACCAATCCATCTTGCACTTTTTTGTAATTCTTTTCTGAATAAATTTTGATCAAAACTTACTTTTTGAAGTATCTTTTTACTGAATTCTAACATAGGTTTTTATTCTTTTCAATTACAATAACCCAAAGTTCAGCAATTTATTGTTTTGTACCCCAACTATATGAATTGTTTTCTATACCACCGAGTGTTAATACTCGATCAATTACAGTAGCAGCTAAGGCTTCAAAATTTTGAGGTTTGCTGTAAAATGATGGAGTTGCTGGGCAAATGATTCCTCCCGCCTCAGTAATTGTTTTCATATTATTGATATGAATCAAACTTAGTGGGGTTTCTCTTGCAACAATTATCAATTTTCTTCTTTCTTTTAGAATTACATCAGCCGCTCTAGTTGTTAAGTCATTGCTAATTCCTGCTGCAATTCTCCCCATAGTTCCCACTGAACTTGGGCAAATAATCATAGTCCCAAAATTTGCTGAACCACTTGCAAAAGGAGCCATAAAATCCATTTTATCATAAAATGTAAATGGGTAATTGTTGTAGTCTGTATTTTCTAATTCAGTTTCCCAAACATATTTTGCGTTATCACTCATCAGCACAGCAACTTCTTCTATTTGCTCTTTTAGTTGAACTAATTTATCAAAAAGTACTTTGGCATATATTGCGCCACTTGCGCCAGTTACAGCAACTATTATTTTGTGTTTCTTATTCATTTATAAATGATAATGAAGTGCAAAGCTCAATACAGAATTGTATTGCCCTTTATTAAGTTGAAAAGTACTCCCTGATGCATGAGATCTTATTGGTAAAATAGAATTACTAATACGACTATTTAATACTAATCGGGGGTTAATAGAATAATCAACACCTATAAAAACACCAATGTCTGTTGTGTTGAATTCTCTTGTTTTATTGCTAGAAAGCTGACCGTAAATATCATTGTCAGAAGAGGAAATTAGAAAAGCAGTTTCAATCCCTCCTTCAACAGTTATTGTACTGCTTTGTTGATATTTTAAAAGTAAAGGCACTTCAACATAGGATAAATTAATATCGGTAATTCCATTTTCATTCATTTTAGGGTTATTGCTCCCTTTTTGAATAAAAGTCATTTCCATTTGACCTTTTAGAGTATTACTGAGTTGTAAATTAACAAAACCACCAACTAGCAATCCTGCTTTATTAAATCCTCCAAGATGATCTCCTGAAACTTGTGAAGTGCTTAATCCTAAAATTAATCCTCCTCCAAAATTTTGTGCTTGAATATTGATAGAAACAACACAAAGAAGAATGTAAAGAAAGATTCTCATGCTATCTTAAGCTAACACCGAGACCTAAAGTAGCTGTTTGGTACTCAGCAAAAGTATAATCTGCTTGTATGGTTAAAAGAGTAATATTAAGCCTTAATCCAATATTTGCTCTAAGGTTATTATTGCTTGTAAAATCCATTGCTACTTCTTCCTCAAACTTAACGCCTCCTAAATCAAAATTAGCATCAGCAGAAAAAGTTGTTTTAGATGAATTGTATCCTACTCCAGCATAACCCGTAACCATCAATATTTTTCTTGATGCAACAAGATTTATTGTAGTTGCTTTAGTTTTTAGAGCAACTTTTTGGTCTGCTATTTTTAGTTCAGTATTCAATGTAGTATATCCTCCTTGAATAGATAAACTCATAGGAATTGCATCTCCAACTACAGGAATCCATTGTAATAAATCATGTTTTAAGCCAATCCCAAATAGATTTACATTTATATTTTTTCCAACATTCATCATAGGCATAAATCGCACATCAATAGCAGTTTTTTTAATTAAACCAATACCAGCCTGCATCATAGGCAAAGGTAATGCAGGAGTTTTAAACCCTCCTGGCATGTCAAATTTAGGGTTGTTAACTCCAGCCCCAATGTCATAAATCATTTCAGTTGTGTTAGAACTTCCAAAAATAGTAGCAGCTTCATCTTCAGTAGAAGTAAATACATCTCCTCCTGCTTCTTTGATATTGAAGGCTTTTGCAGTATTTGGTATAATAACGGTATTTAAAGTAAAAGTTAAATCAAACCCACCTAAACTATGTGGCTTTGCGGTATTGTACCAACCATTATTTAAACTCGCTCCAAAGCTTTCTGCCATTGGAGTAAAGTAAGCTTCAATAATTTGTTCTCCTTGTGTTATGTCATCAGCAAGAATGCTTGTAATCTGGCCTGTTGATTGCCCAAAGGATGTAAACCCAATAAAGGCTGCTAAAAGTGTAAATAGATTTTTTTTCATAATTGATATGGTTTATTTGTTCATTAAATGTGCTTCTTCAACTTGCACTATCTCTTTTGTAGTATTGTCGTAAATATAAGCAATTACTGACATGTTCTCAATATTCCATCCTCCCGCATTTCCATTTCCTAATTCTGCTTCATTAGTTGAGTAGTCAATATTGTATTGCTCAAGTTCAGCTAGATTAATATCAAAACTACTTTCGATAACTTCCCCTTTTTCAAAAGAAGAAGAACTAGATAAAGAGGCATCAGAAATTACCGTTCTTAAAACATGATTATGTTCGTATTCGTCAATATTATCCTGTCCATCTTTTTGCCAGTTTACAATATCACTTTCAGTTAAGCAAACGACTAATTTGAAATTGTTGGCTATATCATTCTCTAATGTAGATGAAACAGTTATTGAATTAGTATTGCATTTAATTGAAATAATAAAGTTGACTTCTTTTTGTAATTCACTAGCAACCGTACCTACCCATTCATCTTTTCCTAATTTATGACTTTCATCTGGCACTCCTATTCTGTTAACCATTCCTCTAGGTAGTCCAGCAGCAGAAATCTCATAAAACTCATCCCATTCATCACCCCAATTTGTTCTGAAATCATATTGAAAATTTGGTGCCTGACTAGCGGGGTAAGGCCTTCCGAATGATTTACTTACATGAATTGCCATTCCTATGATTTGATCTCCATAGATATCATGAATTGCATCTAACTCTCTTGCAGCATCAGGGCAATTAGGACACAAATGTCCAGTAAAATCTTCAATTAAAACTTTTTTATATGGGTTTACATAAGGCTCTCCACCTGATATATAAGGCCCTTCAATTTTATCACAAGCTGTTATTGTGAAAAGTATGCTTAATAATGTAATGTATTTTTTCATATTTTTAAAAACTTGATGATATACTTAAATTAAATCCGTTTGATGATGGAACAGTTTTGCAAACTCCCCCAACACAAAAGATTCCCTCTCTTTTTTTACCGTAACCAACTGAAAATCGGTTAGTACCTTTTATAAATCCTGCATTTATATTTACATAATGTAATTGTTTGCTAATATCTTCATTCCCCCAATTATACATGTCCTGCACTGCAAAAAACCAATTAGGAGAAACAGTATATTCTAAAAGCCCCATGTTCCAATCTCCTTCTGCTAATTTTTTAGCATGTTCTAATTGTTTTGAATTTAATTTTTGTAATTCTATTCTTATAGAATGCCCTTTTTTGATTTTATAACTTACATCAGCAATCAATATAGTAGAGTTAAGTACACCGTAATCTCCTGTTGGTTTTCCTTCAAGAAAATCTTTATTATATGTTTGATTAGCAATTACAAAATTTGCTTTTATTTTCTTATTGATCTTTTTATTAATTTCTAAATTAAAATCACTGAAGTATAATTCTTCTCTTTTTATGCTAATTAGTATTGGAGAATGATCTAATTGGTCATTTAAGATTGAATTTCCATTGTTTAGTCCATTAATTCTAGAGTAATTAAAGATTAATTTTGTTCCGTATTTTCCGCCTAATAAACTTCCTTTTTTTATTTTATAAAATACATCAAATTGCATTCCAAACTCTCCATCTGCTTGAGTTGCACAAGGGTAAAGCGCTAAAAGTGAATAAGCATGTGGTTTACTTAAAGTTGGAATGTAATTAATTAAATATGCTTTTTCAGTTTGTTTTTCTCTGTCGGATGCAAAAGTCATGTTATCTGTTCTATGCATTTCAGCTGAAAAACCAAATCCTCTTTTTGAGAAAGTAATACTTTGTGTAATAGCATTTCCACTAGCATAATTTACTTTTGATTTAGAACCTATATTTGCAGGGTCATTTATTTTGTAAGCATATTCCCCATAATAATTCCATCCTCCATTACTTACATCTAATCTTCCTGCATAAGCACTTACATTTTGAGGCATCTTAAACACAATTCCAGTTCGTTCTTGATATCTACTAACAAAACTCCCTCCAATAATAGCTTTAGTTTTTGCTTCTGAGTTTAATAATTCATTGATATTAAGCTCTCCATCTAATCCTCTAAAGATTCCATCAGAATAAGTGAAATGTGTTCTACTTTTTCCAATAAATGTTTTTAAATACATTCCTTGTAGAGGACTGTATTTTAACTTTACTCCATCCATAGCATTATCAATTCCTAAACCTTTTTCTTCATAGCTTCTAAAGATTAACCCACTACCAAGTTGCTCGTAATAATTACCGACAGTAACTTCTAAGCCATCAATACTGTAAGTTGCATATCTATAAGGTATTCCATTTCCTTTAAATTCAGGATCGTAATCCGCTAAGGAATTTAAGTAACTTTCATAGCGCAAACCTGTTGCAAAATCACCCTTAGTATAGGTTAAATTTAAGTAGGCATTATTAAGAATAACTTCATCAACAGCCTCTGCTCCAATTTGTAAGTCTTCTTGGTAAGATTGTAGATTTAAATCAAAATCACCATGAATTTCTCCAGCACTATTTTCTTGAGAAAACCCTAAAAATGAAATGCTAACAGTTGTAAATAAAATTGCAATTTTTTTCATAAATTATTTTGAAAATTTTTCAATTTGTTCTAAGAGTTCATCTTCATCTCCATCAACATAGCCTTTATGTTGCCAAACTATTTCATTTTTATCATTAAGTAAAAAAGTATGAGGAACCGTAGATACTCCCATTGCTCTTTTTAAATCTCCATTTGGATCTAAATAAACTTCATAATCCCAATCGGAAGCATTAACATAAGGCATTACTTTTTTCATTGATCTTGTATCATCAATTGAAATAGCGACTAACTTCACTCCCGTTTCATCTTGCCAGTCTTCATAAACTTCTGAGATATTATTAAGCTCTTTCTTGCAAGGTTTACACCATGTTGCCCAAAAGCTAATTACGATTGGGTTTCCGTCATTTTCTAATGCTGTAATGTTCATGTTTCCTCCATCAAGTGTTTTCACATTTACTGATGGCAATGTTCTGTTTTGTGCAATGCTTAAGGTTGTAAATAGTGCGATTGCAGTTATAGTTGAAAATAGTTTTTTCATTTTAATTGTATTTTATGGTTGGCTAATTTAGGAATAATATCTGATTTATAGTGCAATAAAAAACCCTGACTAGAATCAGGGTTTTTTATAAGGTGTATGTTGTTGTAAATTACTTAGCTACAGTAATTTTTTTAACAGTTAATTTATTCTCAGAAATGATATTTACAAAGTAAACACCATTACTCAAAGCTGAAACATCAATTGTTTTTTGAGCATTAGTAGTTAATACTAATTTCCCAAATACATCATATATAGTAGCTGAAGTATAAGTCCCTTCAATTATTAATATGTCTTTTGCAGGATTAGGATAAATAGATAATTTGGAAAATATGTTATTGGTTGCCGCAGAAGAAGCAATACTTGTGTTAACATCATCAATAAACAAACTGTTTCCATAAGCACTAATACCTTCAAATGCAATCATTACATCTGGGGTATTATCATAAGCAGATAAATCTACTGTGTTATCAACCCACTGACTAGCATTTGGCCAAAATGCAGTTGTTTGTGCAGGAACGGTAGCCAATGTAGCCCCTGATTTGCTCCAAACTTGCGTCCAGGTTCCACCACAATCAGTTGAAATACTTATTTTTAATGCATCATTTTGAGCTTGATATTGTGCATATGCATGTGAAAATGTTAATTGATTACCACTCGTACCAGAAAAGTCACGTTTCTCAAAAATAAGTTTTGAGGATTGCCCTGCAGAGATTCCATAGAAATACCACAAGAAAGACCCGTCAGAGTTTCCATGGCCTCCTAAATTTGAAGTAGCAGGAGTTGAACTTGATGAAACAGTTTGTGCAGTAATTCCGTTAGGGTTATCTGCAATTGCGCCAGCAGGAGCAGGCTGGTTATCAGCACCTTGAAATCCTTCACTGATAGGAGTGCTGGATGCTGTAGTATTTATTTTAGAAAAAGTTTCTGGAGCCATTGCAACAGAACCTCCACTATAAGCATTGGCGCCATTAACACTTACTACATTGTAATTGATTGTAGATGAGCCTGGTGCTAAGTTCGTATTAGGAAAAGCAATAGCAGTAGATTGACCTTGAGTTAAGTTTCCATTATAAGTTTCTTGAACCGGAGTTCCTCCATTAATATCATACTCAACAATAACATTAGTAACAGGTATACCTGGGGAATTGTTTGTAAAAGAAATTACAGGGTCAAAACTATAGTTGCAATATCCAGCGCCAACCGTAGAACTTGTAGCAGTCGCAAGATCTAATAAGCCTGGAACACCGCCTCTAATGCTTTTGCCAGCTTGTTCCATATCGTCACTTGTAGCTGATTGAATGTAGGCGGCAAAGCTTACTTGATTTAAATCAGCAATGTAACTAGGTGGAGTTACGTTAAAAGTAAATGTTTGATTGCTATTTGCGGCAATTGTACCAAGTGCAGATCCTGCAGTAGCGTTTCCAGCTCCTGAAGTTGCATCATACATTTCTCTTAAAACCCAGTGAAAAACAGATTCTCCATTTGATCCTGGAGCACTAGGGAAAGAAACAGTCTCTTCTACCATAGAAATAAAAATCTTGTTTGCAGTAGAAACAGCTGCTGGTGTAGTGTTCGAAACAACAACTGTTACATCAACAGAAGTAGCACTAATCCAGTTTTGAGTAACAGCTACTTGGTATGGTGTAGTTTGCGCTGCAACAGCTGCCATAGTACTTGCTGTTACAATAGTACTAGGGTATCCGCTAGTGCCATTCAAAGCAGAATGAGGGACGCCAGTACCACTATAGTGCTGAAATCTTACACTTGATCCAGTAGGGAAATTGTTCTCCATAGGATCAAAGCTATAGTTTCCTTGATGAGCTACTTTTACATAATCAAGATTGTTAGCATCCATGTTATCTAGAATTGCTTTCATAGCAACATTTTGAGCAACACAAGGTGGGCAAGATGCAGATGTAAAGTGCTCAATTAAAGGAGTCTTTGCAACTTGAGCGCTGATAGCTCCGAAAGCTAGTATGGAGGCTATAGATAGTAATATTTTTTTCATTTTTTCATTTTATTAGTTATTTTGACAAACATACACAAAATATCCTTGATTAAATGAGTACTAAATTAAAATCTTACGTGTTCAAAATAAACTAGTATTTAATAAAAAACTGTATATTTGTAAAAAATATTATCATGAAGAAAATTATACTTTTTATACTAGTAATAACTCAAATTAGTTTCATAACTGCCCAAAGTCTTGTGATAACAGGAGACACTATTTTTGCTGGGGATGCTGATACTCAAATTTATCATCATTTGGCTGTAAAGAATACTTCTGCTTACCCAATAACTGTAAAATGTCAAAAAACCAATCTAACTTTGCCAACTGGGGCGGAATCCTATTATTGTTTTGCGGGTAATTGTTACCTTGCAACCACAACAACTTCTAGTAGCTCGGCTATTATTGCCGCAGGTCAAGAAATTTCTTTTAATAATTTTCCTGCAGATGTTGACGCACATTCTGGATACTATGATGCTTTTGGCGCTTCAGGAATTGCTGAGGTTCAATATTGTTTTTATGATGTAAATGATATATCAGATGAAACGTGTGTATCAATCACTTACGAAACTACTACTACTACTACTTCAATTAATGAAACTGCAGCATTCAATGAAGTTGGTGATTTTTATCCAAATCCTGCTAGTGAAATGGTTTACTTTAACTTTAAAGGAAGTTTAGCTACTCTTAAATTAATAGATATTTTAGGAAATGAAGTGAAGAGCATTGTACTTTCAGAGGAAGGAGTTCAAAAGTTAGACTTAACAGATATGACTAAAGGAATTTACTTTGGAAATTTACTTGTAAATGATGAAGTTGTTTCAATTAAAAAACTGATTGTAAAGTAGTAAATATTAGATATAATTTTTAAAACCCTGCGCTTATGTGCAGGGTTTTCCTTTTTATGGTGCTAGATACAATCAAATCATTAAATTTGCCTACTTATAGTTAGAATAGATTTATGGCAAAGAAAGTAAGTAAGAAGGAGGCGTTAGCATATCATGCTGAAGGTAGGCCTGGAAAAATTGAAGTAGTACCGACTAAACAACATTCTTCACAAAGAGAGTTGTCATTAGCCTACTCACCAGGAGTAGCAGAGCCTTGTATACAGATAGAAAAAAATAAGAATGATGTGTATAAATATACAGCAAAAGGAAATTTGGTTGCTGTTGTTTCTAATGGTACTGCTGTATTAGGACTAGGTGATATTGGTCCTGAAGCATCAAAACCTGTAATGGAAGGGAAAGGCTTGTTGTTTAAGATTTTTGCTGATATTGATGTTTTTGACATTGAGGTAGACGCTAATGATGTAGATAAATTTGTGGAGACTGTGAAAGCAATCTCTCCTACTTTTGGAGGGATTAATCTTGAAGATATAAAAGCACCAGAATGTTTTGAGATAGAAAGGAGGTTAAAAGAAGAATTAGACATTCCTGTAATGCATGATGATCAGCATGGAACAGCTATTATATCCTCAGCAGCATTGTTAAATTCATTAGAGATTGCTAAAAAAGAGATTGCTAAAGTTAAAATTGTAGTGAATGGAGCGGGTGCAGCAGCTATGTCGTGCTCAAAATTATATTTGGCATTAGGAGTTAAGAAAGAAAATTTAGTAATGCTTGATAGCAAAGGAGTTATTAAACAAAATAGAGAAGGCTTAACTGGAGAGAAACTATTTTTTGCAACCAATAGACGAGTTGATACTCTAGAGGATGTAATGAAAAATGCAGATGTATTTTTGGGTCTTTCTGTAGCAAATATTGTAAGTAAAGAAATGCTCCAGTCAATGGCAAAACGCCCTATTGTATTTGCTTTAGCAAACCCTGATCCAGAAATATCTTACAAGGAGGCAATGAAATCTCGTGATGATATTATTATG